>OIWT01001526.1_pt1 | contig 27378 bp, 28 predicted proteins | sample 1587701 | NCBI WGS metagenome assembly OIWT01 (sample SAMEA3888904, study PRJEB22519) | human gut metagenome | biome: human gut; feature: human-associated habitat; material: faeces | place: Denmark | collected 2009 | reverse complement strand
TCATTGATGATATATGCTAATCGCTGGTAATCACTACCTACTTACCGATGCAAAAATGCTTAAATATGTTCCCTAAAACCTCATCTGTGGTTACTTCTCCTAAAATGTCATTTAAATGAAAGATACATTCACGCAGATCTTGGGATATAAAATCGCTGGATATGCTATTTGTTAATCCCTGTTTCACACGTTGAATGGCATTTAAAGCGTGTGAAAGTGCTTCATAATGACGTATATTAGTAACTATAACATCTCCATGATGAATGTTTGGCAAATGGGCGAGTTCTACAAGGCATCTTCGAAGTCTATCGACATTAAGTTTTTGCTTGGCCGATATTATGATCGGATGCCAATTTATATCAGATTTTTCTTGAATGAACTTTTCTAAATGAGACGGTATTGCCTCAACAATATCACATTTGTTCATAACAAAAATAATCTGTTTCTGATGTAGATAGGGACTTACTTTCTCATAGAAGGAATGGAATCCTTTAGAAGAACCTTGTAAATCATACATAAGTATTACGACTTTGGCTTGCTCTAGGGCTTTAAAACTTCGTTTTATACCTAGAGCCTCAATCGCGTCTTGCGTTTGACGAATACCAGCAGTATCAATAAAACGGAATGTTACTCCATCAATATTTATGGTGTCTTCTATTATATCACGTGTTGTACCGTGAATATCACTGACAATCGCTCGCTCATCACCGACAAGAGCGTTGAGTAAAGTTGATTTACCTGCATTGGTTTCTCCTACTATAGCTACTGGAATACCATTTTTAATAGCATTGCCTGTACTGAATGAATCTACTAGTTTTGCGATAATATTTTCTATTTGTGTCGCTAATTTTTGTAATTCAGAACGGTCAGCAAATTCTAATTCTTCATGATCACTAAAATCTAGTTCTAATTCTAAAAGAGATGTGAGGTGTAAAAGCTGGTTTCGAAGTACACTCAACTCATGACTAAATCCACCACGCATTTGATTCATTGCAAGACGATGAGTTGCTTCAGACGTAGATGAGATAAGGTCGGCTACAGCTTCAGCTTGGCTCAAATCCATTTTTCCGTTTAGAAATGCACGTTGTGTATATTCTCCAGGACCCGCGGCACGGCATCCTTGTTCAATAAGAAGTTGCATTACTTTTTGAAGAATATATGAAGAACCATGACACGATATTTCTGCAGAGTCTTCACCTGTGTATGAATGTGGAGCTCGAAAGATGCTAATCAATACTTCATCTATTATATCTTGTTCTTTTGTCTTTATATATCCAAATGTAATCGTATTGGGTGTGCGTTGGGATAATGGAGTGGGAGAGCCAGCAGGAGTAAATATGCTGTCAACTATAGAAATTGCACGAGACCCTGATATGCGGATAACACCGATAGCACCACCTTGTGCTGTAGCAATAGCACAAATTGTATCACTATTAATTGATTGCATAATATTCATTAGCGTCCGATACAATTATATTCAAATCCAAAATTTTTTATTTCATTGGCATCATAGATATTGCGTCCATCTATGATAAATGGACGATTCATCAATTTGCGAACAACTCCCCAGCTAGGCAGACGGAATTGTTTCCACTCAGTTATGACTAGTAACGCATCTGCATTCAATGTTGCGTCATACATGTCAGCTGCATACTCCACAGTATCTCCAATTCGACGGCGGCATTCATCCATAGCGACCGGATCAAAAACACGAACCTTGCATCCAGCCTTTAATAACAGATCTATAGTTACTAGTGATGTCGCTTCACGCATATCATCAGTTTCTGCCTTAAATGCAAGCCCCCAAATTCCGATGATTTTATCATGAAGCATACCGCCATAATAATTATTCAACTTGCGAAAAAGGATTGATTTTTGGTCTTCATTAACTTCTTCTACAGCTTTTAATACACGCATTTCATATCCATTTTGTTCTGCAGTTTTGATAAGTGCCTTCACATCTTTTGGGAAACAGCTACCTCCATACCCGCAACCTGCATAAAGAAATTTACTTCCTATGCGAGAATCTGAGCCTATACCTTTGCGAACCATATTTACATCTGCCCCAACTAGCTCACATAAATTGGCTATATCATTCATGAAGCTAATGCGTGTTGCTAGCATAGAATTGGCAGCGTATTTAATCATTTCCGCAGAAGGTATATCCGTAAATATGACCCTGAAATTATTTAATACAAACGGACGATATAGGCGTGTCATTAATTCTCTAGCTTTTTCAGATTCTACTCCGACCACTACGCGATCTGGACTCATGAAATCTTTGATTGCAGCTCCTTCTTTTAAGAATTCAGGATTAGAAGCTACATCAAATGATATATGTTGCCCACGTTTTGCTAATTCTTCTTCAATGACGGTTTTAACTTTGCGGGCTGTGCCAACAGGCACAGTAGATTTTGTCACTAATAAGGTATATCGATTCATTTCACGCCCTACGGTACGGGCGACATCTAATACATATGTTAAATCTGCGCTGCCATCTTCATCTGGAGGAGTACCTACTGCAATGAATATGATTTCTACATCATTGAGACAAGACTTTATATCTGTTGTAAAATGAAGTCGTCCCTCACGTTGATTACGCAATACCATTTCATCAAGTCCCGGTTCATAAATAGGAATTTGTCCTTGTTGTAGGTTCTTTATTTTTTGTTGATTTACATCCACACATGTGACGTTTACTCCCATTTCTGCAAAACATGTGCCGCTCACAAGCCCTACATAGCCTGTTCCTACGATCGCTATATTCATAGAGTTCTATTATTGTTATCCATTTCTAATTAATAGGCAAAGGTACAAACTTCAGTATATAAATAAAGTGATGAAGATTAAGATTTCAAAAAAAAATCGTCCAATGAATGCGAATGCAAGCACTGGACGATTTTATAATAAATCGTTAATGATTATTTCAAGAGTTCGCTCAACTTGTTTGTCAAGTCCTCACCACGCAAATCTTTTGCAATGATTGTGCCATCTTGAGAAATGAGTACTGTAGCAGGAATACCACGTACATTATACAGTTTGGCACCTTCGCATTGCCATCCTTTCAAGTCTGACATTTGTTCCCATGTGATACCTAAATCCTTGATTGCTTTTTTCCATGCTTCAGCATCATTATCCAAAGAAACACCAACGATGCCTAATCCTTTGCTTTTGAATGTCTTATAATCTTTTACAACGTTCGGCATTTCTGCGCGGCAAGGTCCACACCAGCTAGCCCAGAAATCAACCAATGTCACTTTGTTTTTAGCAACGACATCAGATAGTTTAAGATCTTTTCCTTCAGGAGTCTTCATTGCGAAGTCTGTGAATTTTTGTCCAACAGCTGTCTTTTTCTCGATTTCAATGCTGGCTTTCATTTCTTGAATGGCCTCACTGTTAGCATAACTAGGAGCTACTTGAGATATCAAGGCTTCACGCTCTTCCAAAGAGAAAATAGAAGAACCATATCTTGTGAAGAAGGAGTAACCTAATACGTTTCCAATATTTTCTTGGATGAAAGCTTTGTAGAGAGCTTCGGTTTCCTCATTGGCTTTTCTACTCATTTCACGAACAGCCATCATCTTAGAGTTACGTTCGTCTTCGCTTAGAGTCGTATCCATTGCAGCCATATAGGCGTCTTGTACGGGACGACTAATGCTGTCATTCTTTTGCATAAAGCTGTTGAGCTTATCATTGTTGGCAGTACCTCCGATAATGTTGGCATCTTCCTTGAAGGTCATGTTGATATTGCCATTTTCAAGCACAAAATTTACACCATTGTAAGGTCTCTTGCTGTCTTTATTAAAGAAACGAATAGAAACAAGGTTTGCTGTATCAGCCTTTCCCTCAAAAGTGAATTGTTTGTTCATGACTTCGACAGTGTCGTTGCCTGACGGTGTAGAAAGCACAGCCAATGTGCTGTCTTTGATTGATGCACCTTCTTCCACGATTCCAGTGATTTTATAGGAAGTCGGTTGTGATTGGCATGCTGCGAGAACAGCTGCACTTGCTAATAAATAAGTAAGCTTTTTCATATAAAATTTATGTTTTTATGAGATAACGATAAAGGTAAGCATTCTTTTCTTTCACAAATACAAATCAATGCAATATTTAGCTTCTATTAAGAGTACGATGCATCTTCGAGAAGAAGCCTACAACATGATTTTACATTTATTGAATGATATATTGCGAACTGATGGATTCATTTGTCATAACACGATGGATTGTCTCTGCAAACATATCCGCAATGGACAGTTGACGAACTTTCGCACAACGGTTAGAGTAAGGGATGCTATCTGTGAAAACCAGTTCTTCTAACATTGAGTTCTGAACACGCTCAGAGGCCGGACCAGACATCACGCAATGAGTGGCAATCGCACGGACAGAACGTGCACCCGCTTCTTTCATAATGTCTGCCGCTTTGGTAATCGTACCTGCTGTGTCTACCATGTCATCAATGAGGATGACGTTTTTGTCCTTCACGTCGCCAATGATTTGCATTGATGCCACAACGTTGGCTTTCTCACGTGTTTTGTGACACAAGACTAAAGGTACATCCAGATATTTAGAGTAAGTGCTGGCGCGTTTCGAGCCTCCTACATCCGGAGTGGCAATAACAAGATTTTCAAGATGAAGTGATTGGATATAAGGCACAAAAACTGTGGAAGCATATAAGTGGTCTACAGGTACATCAAAGAAGCCTTGTATCTGATCAGCGTGCAAATCCATTGTAATCAAGCGGTCTATACCTGCCACACTTAGCAGATCAGCCACCAATTTGGCTCCGATGGAGACACGAGGCTTATCTTTCCGGTCCTGACGAGCCCAACCGAAATAAGGAATAACTGCGATGATACTTTTGGCAGACGCGCGTTTGGCCGCGTCAATCATCAGCAGAAGCTCCATCAAGTTATCTGAATTGGGGAAAGTGGATTGCACCAAAAATACATGGCGTCCACGAATAGACTCTTCATAGGAAACGGAAAACTCTCCGTCGGCAAAATGTGTAATGTTCATATTGCCTAACTCACAACCTAAACTGGTACAAATCTTTTCTGCAAGGTATCTCGAATTCGTGCCTGAGAATACCATAAATGGTGCTATTTCGCTCATGATCTTTTGTATGGCTTATCTTTATGGTTTGTAGTTAATTTCCTGCAAAGGTAGAAAAATCTTCATAACTTGGTTGTTTCCCTCGTATTTTTTTATTCGGCCAAGTTTTTTAATTTCTTGAAGTGTTCGATGACATCTTTATAACAGATGGTACGAAAGGGCTCAAACCGACTCCAGACATCGCCAAGCACAGCGGCCCCACCAAATCCCAACTCCTTAACATGTAATAGATTGGAAGCATTGATACCGCCAAGGGCAATCACCTTGCGGTCGATAATCCCAGCCTTCGCTGCTTGGAGTAGTTGGGTGCGCGAATAAGCCGAACTATAATTGTTCTTCGAAATGCTGTCGAATATCGGACTGAGGAATACATAATCGCATGGGCCTTTGCGACGACGGACGTCGTCGATCGAATGACACGAACAACTAATGTGTCCTTGATACCCTTCGGGAATTTCGGGACTGCGATGGTTCAGATGGATTCCCATAAGGCCGAATTCTTTTGCAAGGTAAAAATGGTCGTGAATGACGATGCGTTTGTGATATAGTGAAGGGATGAGTGAAAGCAAACGTTCTGCATAGAGAGGGTCTGCCCCCGGTTTGCGCAAGTGAAGCACTTCGAGCCCTTCCTCGAACAATGCTGTGAGGATTTGGTCTTCTTCCGTGAAGAAGGTCGGTGTCGTGATGAGTATAAGTTTCATGTGCGGTCTGAATTTTCCACAAAAATAAGCTGTTGGTTTCTGACGGCAAAGCTTTCAGAGAGTAATTACGTGAGCCTGCATCGTCAATAGGTCAATTGTCCATAGCTTGCCGACCAACGGTTCCCCGAAACCGGCTATAAGCTTCAACGCTTCAGAGGCCTCCACACTGCCGACTATGCCAGGCGTGACGCCCAACACGCCTCGAGGAGAAACTGGCATCCGAAGCATGGTAGCCTCGTCAGGGAAGAGATGGCGGTAGCGGACACGCCGCTGGGGATGATTGAAGACAGATACCTGTCCGTCAAAAGCGCGGATTGCACCATAGATATAAGGCTTGTCTTGCGCTGCGCATGTATCGTCGATGAGATAACGGGTGGCAAAATTGTCACAGCCGTCGACCACTAGGTCATACTGTCCGATTAGTTCTGCAGCATTCTCGGGCGTCAGGCGGCAGACATGGTCACGTACGAGGATGTCGTGATTGAGCGCTTCAAGCCGTTGTCGGGCACAGAGCGCTTTTGCACGTCCGACCTCTTCTTCGCCGTAAAGCACCTGCCGCTGGAGGTTGCTGCGGCTGACTGTGTCGTTATCAACAAGGCCAAGCGTACCGACACCTGCGCCTGCGAGATAGAGGGCAATGGGGGAGCCCAGCCCTCCCACACCGACGACGAGAACGCGCGCCCGAGCCAGTTTCGCTTGTCCTTCAGGCCCTATCTCCGGCAACATGATTTGCCGGTCATAACGTTCTGTAGGAAGTTGTTCCAACATGTTTGAAAGATTGATTTATGTATATTTTACACTTGTTGTTTACCAACCTTCTGTCAAAGTGACTACTTTGGTGATACCTTAGTAACTACTTTGACACCCCGAAGTAGCCACCAAGAGGCTTCCGAGGTGGCCACCACGGGGAATAAAAGGCAAATAGTACGCAAATTTCAACGTTCGTCATGCCTGCATCCGGGTATGGTCGAAGCTGGCGTCCCAGTCTTTCCACACAGGTTCACGCCCTACGCCTCGAAGGGCGCGGCAGACTTCGACAGCCGTGCGTTCGTCGCTAACGTGGAATTGCTCAAGCGTCTGCGGATAGCTGAAGTAGCCGCCCGGTTCGGTCTTACTTTCGGCCGACATCGTGGTGACGCCGAGCGTGGCCATGTGATCGCGGAATGCGGCGCTTTCGCGCGTGGAGTAGGAGATGTCGACGTCGTGATCGAAAATGCGCATAGCAAAAGTCAACTGTGCCAGCTCGCGATCACTCATGACGACATTAGGCTGGAAGCCGCCGTTTTCTGAGGGACGCATACGGGGGAAATTCACGCTGTAACGAGTCTTCCAATAGTGGCGTTGCAAGTAGCGCAGATGATAGGCCATCATCGTCACGTCCGTCCGCCAGTCTTCGAGGCCTATGAGGACACCCATGCCAATAGAGTGGACGCCGGCCTGTCCCATGCGGTCGAAGCCGTTCACGCGCCATTCGAAATTCGACTTCATGCCGCGCGGGTGGTAGATTTTGTAATTTTCGCGGTGATACGTCTCCTGAAAGCAGATGACACCATTCATGCCGTGGCACGTCAGTTCGCGGTACTCCTCCGCGCTGAGGGGCATGACTTCGATTTTCAAGTTGCTGAAATAGGGCTTGGCCAAGTCGAGCGCCCGTGCTATGTAAGGTACACCTGCCTTCGCAGGGTTCTCGCCCGTCACGAGGAGGAGGTTCTCAAACGGGGCAAGCCGTTTGATGGCCTTGTATTCATTGATCATTTCTTCCTCGGTAAGGATGGTACGTTTCATAGGGTTGCTGGCATGGAAACCGCAGTAGATGCAACCATTTGTGCACGAGTTTGTCAAGTAGAGGGGGACAAACATGGAAATAGTCTTGCCGAAGCGTTCGAGCGTGTATCGTTGGCTAAGGCGGGCCATCGTCTCCAGATAAGGTTCGGCAGCCGGAGAGATGAGAGCCATAAAGTCTTCGACATCGCAGTGTTCGCGGCTAAGTGCACGCCGGACATCGGCGTCGGTCTTTGAGAGTATCTTCTTCGTAGTTTCGTTCCACGAGATGTGTTCCAATTCGTCACTAAACATGTTTTTTGTAGTTTTATCATTGTTTGTAGGGACTGGAGTCACCCCCGTCCCTACATAAGTATGAAATTATAGTTGTTTCAAGTCACGGCTGAGCTTCATGGCGCAGAAGTTTGGTCCGCACATGGTGCAATATTCGCCGTCGGTGTGTCGTCCTTCGTTGAAATATTCCAACGCACGGTCGGGGTCAAGACTGAGGTGGAATTGGTCGCGCCATCTGAATTCATAACGTGCCTTTGACAAAGCATTGTCACGTATCTGCGCTCCAGGATGCCCTTTAGCAAGATCGGCAGCATGGGCTGCAATTTTATAAGTGATAACGCCAGTACGGACATCTTCACGATTGGGCAGACCGAGATGTTCTTTGGGCGTAACGTAGCAAAGCATTGCCGTACCGAGCCATCCGATTTGCGCAGCACCGATAGCTGAAGTGATGTGGTCATACCCCGGCGCAATATCTGTCACGAGCGGTCCCAGGGTGTAGAATGGTGCGTTGTGGCAGTGTTTGATTTGCCGCTCCATATTTTCTTGGATTTTATGCAAAGGAACATGTCCGGGGCCTTCAATGAATGCTTGCACATTTTTGTCCCATGCACGCAAAACGAGTTCACCTAACGTATCCAACTCGGCAAACTGAGCTTCGTCGTTGGCATCGGCAATGGATCCAGGGCGTAGTCCGTCACCCAGTGAAATAGTCACGTCATATTGTGCTAAGATGTCACAGATGTCGTCGAAATGTTCATAGAGGAAGCTTTCTCGATTGTGAATTAAACACCATTTGCTCATGATGCTGCCTCCCCGGCTGACAATGCCACAAAGACGTTTGTCTGCGAGGTGGACGTTTTGCAAACGTACTCCGGCATGTATGGTGAAATAGTCAACACCTTGTTCACATTGTTCAATGAGCGTGTCGCGATAGATTTTCCATGTCAAGTCTTCGACACGGCCATTCACTTTCTCCAGTGCCTGATAAATAGGCACAGTTCCCACAGGAACAGGGCTATTGCGAATAATCCATTCACGAGTTTCATGAATGTTTGCGCCTGTGGATAGGTCCATCAATGTATCTCCACCCCATTTGCAACTCCACACAGCCTTCTCCACTTCTTCATCGATGCTCGAAGTCGTAGCAGAATTACCCAAATTGGTATTAATTTTCACGAAAAACTTACGTCCGATGATCATCGGTTCGCTCTCCGGATGGTTGATATTTGCAGGCAATACGGCGCGTCCGGCAGCAATCTCTTCGCGCACGAACTCCGGAGTTATATAGGTTTCAATACCCAACTCGTGACAGTTCATGTTTTCACGGATAGCTACATATTCCATCTCGGGCGTGATGATTCCTTGCTTAGCATAATACATCTGTGTGCAGCAACGACCAGCTTTTGCACGGTAGGGCAGGGCTATATGCTCAAAGCGTAAATGATCGAGACTGCGGTCATCACGACGCATTTTACCGTATTCGGAAGTAATGGACGGCAGTTGCTCAACGTCGCCTCGTTCGGTAATCCAACTTTCCCTCATACGAGGCAGTCCTTTTTTCAAGTCTATCGTCACGTTGGGGTCGCTGAATGCACCGCTTGTGTCATAGACATACACCGGTGCGTTCGGTTTTGTGATACGTTCTCCGTTGATAATCTCTACGGTTGGCGTAAGGTTCACTTTCTGCATGCCTACCCGGATGAAAGGATAGATAGAACCTTGCATATAGGCTTTCTCGGCATGTGCGTAAGCTTTTTTGTCTGTGTCTTTTTCCATGATAGTAGTGCGTTTATTTATTAAGGAATGCTGTCAGAGGAGAGCTGGCAGAAGCTTCCCAGGAATGTGTCTCTGTGCCTAATCCCGCTTCATAAGCCCTGCGTCCGGCGACAACGGCCTCTTTGAAGGCTATGGCCATTTCCACGGGGTCACCAGCCACGGCGATTGCCGTATTTACAAGACATGCAGATGCTCCCATCTCCATGGCTTCAGCAGCATGGCTTGGTGCACCAATGCCTGCATCTACCACGACTGGCACACCGGCTTGTTCGATAATGATGCGTATAAAATCTCTTGTTTGCAGGCCTTTATTGGTGCCTATGGGCGCAGCCAATGGCATGACTGTCGCAGCTCCTGCTTCTTCCAATTGACGGCAAAGCACCGGGTCTGCTTGGCAATAAGGAAGCACGACAAATCCCATCTTCACCAATTTTTCCGTAGCTTTAAGTGTTTCCACTGAATCTGGCAGCAGATAGCGGGGATCCGGATGTATCTCAAGTTTCAACCAATTCGTGCCAAAAGCTTCGCGTGCCATTTGCGCGGCAAAGATGGCTTCTTCCGCATCGCGGACGCCAGAAGTATTAGGCAAAAGTTGAATGTTGGGATGCTTAATATGTTTCAGCATGTCGTCGTCTTTGTCTTCCAATTCGATACGTTTCATGGCAACAGTCACCATCTCTGTTCCAGAAGCAAGGATGGCTCGTTCCATGACATCATTTGCATTGAATTTACCGGTACCTAAGAAAAGGCGGGAGTCAAACTCACGTCCGGCTATGATAAGTTTTTCCATATATTAATAAGTTTAGAAGTTAATCGTTAATATGAATAATACGTCGTGTTTCTGCTATTGGATCGTCCGCATGAAGGATCGTACCGGAAAGAGCAATGCCATGTACGCCTGTTGCCATGATGGAAGGAATATCGTCATAAGTGATACCTCCTATAGCAACAACAGGAAGATGAATATCATTTTCATTCATTTGGCGAACTATGTTTCGATAACCATCCAAGCCTAGCACGGGACTCAAATTTTTCTTTGTCGTAGTGAAGTGAAATGGGCCGCAACCGATATAGTCAGCTCCTCCACGCACATGTTGTAACACGTCGTCAAATGTGTTTGCAGTGCCACCGATGAGATATTCTTCTCCCAATAGTTGACGTGCGTCAGCAATAGGCATATCATTTTTACCTAAATGTACTCCGTCAGCATGAATCTCTTTGACCAGTTCCACATGATCATCTATAATAAAAATTGCTTCATGTTGTCGGCAAAGTTCTTGTACTTGGAGAGCCGTATCTTTAAGCGTTTGCCCATCCGCATCTTTCATGCGTAGTTGAATCCATTTGCATCCGCCTTCAAGTGCCATACGGGCAGAGTCTAGATAAGAATATCGCTCGGTGAAATGAGTAATGAATTGTAGTGGCAACATAGATTTATCCTCCACACGCAGCTTTAATAATCACAATATTAGCTTCAGGCAGAAGTTCCGTGTTTTCCCATTCTGTGCGGGGTATCATTCGATTATTTACCGCAAGAGCTATGCCTTGAGCCGGAAGTTGCAACACTGCGGCTAGATCTGACACTCGGATATGTTCAGTCACTTCTTGTTCTTTGTTGTTCACATAGATTTTCATACACCAATCAATTATATTATATAAAATAGCAGGGAACAAAGAAAGTCGCCGAATGCGAGTGGCTACAAGGGAGAATAAAAATAATTCCATCACAATCCCTTCGGCGGTACTAACCGCATCAGGTTCGTAGGGTATGATCTCAGCCCGCAACGCAGGGCACCCCTTTGTTCGTTGAGGGCAAAGGTAATAATAAAGATAGAAAGAGGTATCCGTTTTTAAGGAACTTTTTTAGTTTAAATGCTTGAGTTAATATAGTGACAATCATTATAGCTTGTTATTAATTGGCTTTATCGGGGAAAATTTTACATCACGTCTTGCCATTCTGGCAAGCATCCTGTATCTTTGGCTTATTATCACATTTAAATTTTTATGGTATCTATGGAAACAATACAAAGCATTGGCACGTTGGGCGGGTGGATGAATGAAGTGCTTGTCTCTTGGGGCTTTTCGCCCAAATACGCCAACATGTTTGATGAAATGATCGTGGCCGCACTCATTATTTTATTGGCTATTGGTCTGAATTATTTCTTCCAGGCCATCGTGGTGGGAGGTGTCAAACGGCATGCACGCCGCTTCCCGCGACTCTGGAACACGTTGTTGGTGAAACGGAAAGTCGTCCATCATCTGTTGCACGTGGTGCCCGGAGTAATGATTTACTTGCTTCTGCCTCTTGCTTTTGTCAAAGGGAAAGGGATATTGGACTTCTCGCAGCGCGTCTGTGCTGTCTATATCATAGTGGCCGTACTGCTCACACTGAATGCCATCCTGCTGGTGTTGCTGGACATTTACAACTCGAAAGAAATCAGGAAGAACCATCCCATACGCGGACTGGTGCAGGTGCTCCAGGTCGTACTGTTCTTCCTGGGAGGCATCTTGATTGTCGCCACGCTGATTGACAAGTCGCCCGTGACGCTTTTTGCCGGATTGGGCGCAGCCGCCACCGTGCTTATGTTGGTGTTCAAAGACAGTATTTTGGGATTTGTGTCGGGCGTGCAGCTTTCGGCAAACGACATGTTGCGCATCGGTGACTGGGTGACTCTGCCAAACGGGACGGCAGACGGCATCGTCCAGGAAATCACCCTGAACACCGTAAAGATACAGAACTGGGACAACACTATCACGACCATTCCTCCGTACACGATGGTGAACAGCACGTTTCAAAACTGGAGGGGCATGCAGGAAAGCGGCGGACGTCGCGTCGACAAACGCATCTGGCTCGACCTCGACACCATCCGCTTCTGTACGCAGGACGAGCTGGACCGACTCAGCAAAGACATCCCGCTGATGGGCGACTACGCACCTGCCGAAGGCCAGACGCCCACCAACTCGCAAGTCTACCGCGTCTACATCGAGCGTTACCTGATGAGCCTGCCCGTGGTCAACCAAGACCTCGACCTCATCATCGCGCAGAAAGAACCGACAGAACACGGCTTGCCCATCCGGGTCTACTTCTTCTCACGCATCAAGGCGTGGCGTGAATACGAGCGTATACAGTCCGACATTTTCGACCATCTGCTGGCGATGGCGCCGCGATTTGGGCTGAAGCTGTATCAAGGCATATAATATAATAAGGTATAAGTCGCGGGGCAGACCTCACTGGTCTGCCCCGCGTCGTGTTACATCAGTCGATGAAGCGGCGCGTCAGGCCGCCAAACTCGTCAATGCGACGGTCGCGCAGGAAGGGCCACCAGCGGCGTACGTTCTCCGAACGGTCGAGGTCTATCTCCACGACGAGGTTCTCTTCGCCCGTGTTGCTTGCCTGGGCTATCAGCTCGCCCTGCGGACCTGCGACGAAACTGTTGCCCCAGAAGAGGATGCCCCGCGTCTGTCCCGACGGGTCGGGCTCATGGCCCACACGATTGACGGCGATGACAGGCAGGCCGTTGGCCACGGCATGTCCGCGCTGGACAGTGACCCACGCGCCGAGCTGGCGCATCTTCTCTTCGTCCGTGTCCGAGCTTTCCCAACCGATGGCTGTGGGATAGATGAGCAAGTCCGCGCCCTGGAGGGCCATGAGACGTGCTCCTTCAGGATACCATTGGTCCCAACAGACCTGCACGCCGAGCCGCCCGACGGAAGTCTGGATAGGGTGGAAACCGAGATCGCCCGGCGTGAAGTAAAACTTCTCATAGTATGCCGGGTCGTCGGGGATGTGCATCTTGCGGTAGCGGCCCGCGATGGTCCCGTCCTTTTCGAAGACCACTGCCGTGTTGTGATACAGCCCCGGGGCGCGTTTCTCGAAGAGCGACGTCACCAGGACGATGCCCAGCTCGCGGGCCAATTCGCCGTAGAAACCGGTCGACGGACCGGGGATGGGCTCGGCCAGGTCGAAGCATGCGGTGTCTTCCGTCTGGCAGAAATAAAGCGTGTTGTGCAGTTCCTGGAGCACGACCAGCTCCGCCCCGCGGGCAGCCACGGCGGCAATGTTGGCGCTCAACTTCTCAAGGTTGCGGCGGAAATCCCCGCCATTGGCTTGCTGCACCAAGCCTACTTTCAGCGTTCTCATACGTATCTTGTGTTTTTGTTACTCATTCGTTGGGGAAACATCCCGCCGGATATTGCATTGTCGCACAGTGGAGCGACCCGTGCTGCTTGACGAGGGCGCGGCAGTCGACGGGCACTATCTCGCGTCCCGGGAAGGCTTCCGCCAGCACGCGGGCAGCCTCGTCGTCCTTGGCAGGCTGCGCATACGTCGGCAGGAGCACGGCCTCATTCATGATGAGGAAATTGGCATACGTGGCCGGAAGCCGCTCGCCGTCACTGACGACAGGGTCGGGAAGGGGCAGGGGGAGCAGCCTGTAGGGACGCCCGTCCGGCGTGCGGAACGTGCGGAGCTGGGCCTCCATCGCCTGCAAGTCGGCATAGTGTTCGTCGGCGGAGTCCGTGCAGCGGACATACGCGATGGTGTCCTGCGGGCAGAGCCGGGCGAGGGTGTCGATGTGGCCGTCCGTGTCGTCGCCCGCGAGATGGCCGTGGTCGAGCCAGAGCACCTGCCGGAGGTGGAAGAGCGACTTCAGGTAGTCCTCGATGTCCTGCCGGTTGCGTGTCTCGTTGCGGTTGGGCGCCGTGAGGCAAGCCGTCGTCGTCAGTAGCGTTCCCTGCCCGTCGCTCTCGATGGCGCCACCCTCGAGCACGAAGTCGAGGCAGCTCCGGTAGGCCCCGCGCAGCAGTCCGGAGGCGAAGAGGCGGCGGTTTATCTGGTTGTCCCAGTTGGCCGCGAACTTCATGCCCCAGCCATTGAAGCAGAAATCGAGCAGGAGAGGCCCCTGCGGCGTGAGCATCGTCAGGAAAGCATGGTCACGTGCCCACGTGTCGTTGGTGGGGCATTCCAGGAAGCTGACGCGTCCGGCGTCCACCTTATTATATAGTAATTCCTTGACGCGCTCCGGCTCGGGAGTGACGACGAGCAGCGGCTGGCGCGCAGCGATGGCCACGGCCAGGCGGACGTAGCAGTCGTCCACCTCGTCTAGCATCGGCGCCCAGTCTGTTGCGGCATGCGGCCACGTGAGCTGTACGAGGCTCTGCCGGTGCCACTCGGCGGGCAGGCTGGCCTCGACGGTTTCCACTCCGAAGTTCAACTGTAGCGTACGTTCTTTGCCCCCGTTCTGGGGCATTGTGAAGAGAAGTCCCATAGATATGTCGTGTTTTTAGTCGTTTTCCGTCGGCAAAATTACGGATTATTCCGACGCGGACACACTTTCCCGTCCGTTTTCCTGCTCCCACCGCCGGTAGGACTCGACGGAACCGAAGGAGATGCCGTCGGCGCTCAGCCCCGCCTGTTCGTAGTGCATCGCGCGTTCGACCCCCGTGCGCAGCTCGGCCGACGGGCGGAAGACGACGCGCGGACGGCGCATCAGGCGCGGGTGGAAGTCCTCCGGGCGTTCGACCCCCTCGCTGCCGTATTCGACCAACAGTGTGCCAAGTCGCCCGACACGCACGACAATTCCCCGTGCAAGCAGCTCGGGCAGGCGTTCGACCAGCAAGTCGAGCCCCATTGACAACTCGGAAGATGAAAGCGTCGTGTCCTTCGTCACTATCTTGCTGAGTTCCAATGCACTCATCTTCTGCCCTTTGGCAGGCTCGGCATACCAAAGCCCGTCCTTCTCCACGTTTACTCGGTTTCTTTTTTTAGTCAATGTATATCGTGCCATACAGTTAAGTTTATACTAACCCATCGCTACATAGATGCAGGCGCATGGGTATGTTCATGAAAAAATACAGTTGTGTTTTATACTAACACATGTACATATGTGATATAGTCACATGTACATGTATATGCAACACACATGTACATGTGTTGATGACAAAGATAACTGTCTTTTTTCATATACACAACTATCTGCCTTTATCATTACGCCTATCTTCTTCCATCTGCATCATCGTCTTTCCCCACCCCCGCGCCCGCATTTCCCAAAAAACAAAAGCCTCCCCTTCGGGGGAGGTTGGAGGGGCTCTCGGGGGAGGTTGGGATGGGTTTCCATTTTCATTATTAGTCTCATTATTTTGCATATTCCCCGACAAGCACTATCTTTGCACCAATTTTGAATCTACATGAAGATAAAAGAAATCGTAAGCGCCCTTGAGCGGTTTGCGCCTCTGCCCTTGCAAGAAAGCTATGACAACGCCGGCTTGCAGACGGGACTGACAGATGCGGAAGCTACAGGGGCTTTGTTGTGTCTGGACGTGACGGAAACCGTCATCGACGAAGCCATCGCGCTGGGTTACAACCTGGTCGTCTCTCATCACCCGCTCGTGTTCCGCGGGGTCAAGTCCATCACGGGCAGGGACTATGTCGGGCGTTGCCTCCTGAAAGCCATCAAGAACGACATCGCGCTTTATGCCGCACACACGAACCTGGACAATGCTCCGGGCGGGGTGAACTTCGCCATCGCCCGCAAACTGGGCCTCGAGGACGTGCGTTTCCTCGCCCCGCAGGACGGGAGCGGACAGGAGGGAGGCAGCGGGCTCATCGGCACGCTGCCCGACTGGGAGACGGAGACGGACTTCCTGCGCCGTGTGAAAAAGACGTTCGAGGCGGGCTGCGTCCGCCACAGCCGCATGACGGGCCGCCAGATTCGCACCGTAGCCCTCTGCGGAGGAGCGGGTTCGTTTCTCATCGCCGACGCCGTGGCCGCGGGAGCGGACGTCTTCCTGACGGGCGAAATCCGCTACCATGAGTACTTCGGCCACGAGCGGGAAATCCTGCTGGCCGAGATAGGCCACTACGAAAGCGAGCAATACACCCGCCAGCTGCTGGCCGACATCCTGCATGAGCAGTGTCCCAGCCTGAAAGTGGAAATAACGAAAATCAATACAAACCCCATCAAATATTTATAAGACGTATGGCAAAAGAAGTAAAGAAAGACCCTCAGGACATGTCAGTTGAAGAGAAACTGAAAGCACTCTACCAACTGCAAACGATGCTTTCCGAGATAGACAAAATCAAGACTCTGCGCGGTGAACTCCCGCTGGAGGTGCAGGACCTGGAAGACGAAGTGGCCGGCCTGACGACCCGCATCGAGAAAATCAACCGGGAGATTGCGGACTTGAAAGGGGATGTCGCCAAGAAGAAAAATGAGATAACCGACGCGAAGGCGTCAGTGGACAAGTACAAAGACCAGTTGGACAACGTGCGCAACAACCGTGAATACGACGTGCTCAGCAAGGAAATCGAGTTTCAGACGCTGGAAATCGAGCTTTGCGAGAAGCGCATCAAGGAATATAATGCCGCCGCTGCAGCCAAGGCTGACGAAATCGCGAAGAGCGAGGCCCTGCTCGACGAGCGCAGAAAAGACCTGGACGTGAAGAAGTCGGAGCTGGACGAAATCGTGGCCGAGACGAAACAGGAGGAAGAGAAGCTGCGCGAAAAGGCCAAGGCTGTCGAGGCAACCATCGAGCCGCGCCTGCTCCAGGCCTTCAAACGTATCCGCAAGAACTCACGCAACGGTCTGGGCATCGTCTACGTCCAGCGTGACGCGTGCGGAGGCTGCTTCAACAAAATCCCGCCCCAGCGTCAGCTTGACATCCGCATGCGCAAGAAAATCATCGTGTGCGAGTATTGCGGCCGTATCATGATAGACCCGGAACTGGCCGGAGTAGAGAAGTAAGAGACGCTTTCAGCCAGTCGATAAAAGGGGCATGCCGGATTCGAATGACGGCATGCCCCTTTTCTGTGTCTCAGAGCGAGGCGTAGTCAGGGATGCCTTGCAGGAACGTGTAGCTGCGCCTTTCGTAGTCCATCTTGCAGCAATAATGCGTCAATCCGTTGCTGACCACGAGGTAATCCACGCGTAGGACGAGGTTGTAACGCCCGATTTGGTCAAACACCTGTTGCGTGACTGGCACGTGGGGAGCCTTGTATTCGAGAATCATCTTCGCCGAAAGGTTGCGGTCATAGAGCACGGTGTCGCAACGCTTGTTCATGCCGTTCAGCCTGAGCATGACCTCATTCCCCATCAAGGCCTGCGGGTAGCCTTTGTGCTCGACGAGGTAGTGTATGAAATGCTGGCGCACCCATTCTTCAGGCGTCAAGGCGACATATTGGCGGCGCAGGATGTCGAAGATGAAGCGTTTCCCCTCACGGAGTTCTATTTTTGGCTGGAAAGGAGGCAGGTTTAAAGATAACATTTCGTATTTTTGTGAAGTTAATAGCGACCAAAAGTAGGGAAAATATGAAAACGAAACAAGAAATCGTAGAGAATTGGCTGCCGCGCTACACGCAGCGGAAGTTAGAAGATTTTACCGAATATATATTGTTGACGAACTTCAATAAGTACGTGGAGTTTTTTGCAGAGGAGTGTGGCTCGGTAGTGATGGGGCGGGAAGCCAACATGAGCTCGTCGTCTGCCGGCGGCATCACCATCATCAATTTTGGCATGGGCAGTCCGAATGCAGCCATCATCATGGACCTCTTGAGTGCCGTCCATCCGAAAGCCTGCCTCTTCCTCGGCAAGTGTGGAGGAATTGACAAGAAAAATCAGTTGGGAGATCTCATACTTCCCATTGCTGCCATACGCGGAGAAGGTACGTCCAACGACTATTTTCCGCCCGAAGTCCCGGCTCTTCCGGCGTTCATGTTGCAGCGTGCCGTGTCGTCGACTATCCGCGACCACGGCCGTGATTATTGGACAGGGACAGTCTACACGACCAACCGCCGTATATGGGAGTATGATGATTCGTTTAAAGAATATTTATTAAAGACTCGTGCTATGGCCGTAGATATGGAGACGGCAACTCTTTTCAGCGTTGGTTTTGCCAACCATATTCCGACAGGCGCACTGCTGCTGGTGTCAGATCAACCGATGATACCAGAAGGCATTAAGACGGAAAAGAGCGATAACATGGTGACAAACAACTATGCACGGGAGCATGTAAAAATCGGTATTGAAGCACTCCGGATGATTATTGACGAGAAAAGGACAGTGAAACACTTGAAATTTTGAACTATTAGATAACAGACAGAACGCATCATCATGGCAAAACAACAAGAAGTAAAATTGGAAGACCTCATTCGTGACATCAGAAACAAAAACTATCACGTCGTCTACTATCTGATGGGAGATGAGAGTTACTACATAGATAAGGTGGCGGACTACATGGCTGATACTATTTTAACACCTGAAGAACGTGAGTTCAATCAGACCATATTCTATGGCTCAGACGTAACAATCGAAACTGTAATCAATGCAGCAAAGCGGTTTCCCATGATGAGCGAACATCAATTAATCATCGTCAAGGAAGCTCAGAATCTAAAAAATCTGGAGAAATTATCTTACTATTTGCAGAAGCCTCAAAAATCAACCATATTGGTGTTTTGCCACAAAAATGGTAGTTTGGATAGAAGAAAGAAGATAACACTTGAAATCGAGAAGGCTGGAATCATCTACGGATCAAAACGACTTAAGGAATCCCAATTGCCGACATTTATTGTCAATTATCTGCGCCGGAAGAAAATAGCAATAGAACCTAATGCTTGCGAGTTGCTTGCCAATTTTGTGGGTGCAGATTTGTGTCGTTTAAGTGGAGAATTGGACAAATTGGTCTTGACTCTGCCACAAGGGCATAATCGAATCACAGCAGAACAGATTGAAAAGAATATCGGGATTAGCAAAGACTTTAATAATTTCGAGTTGAAGAATGCCTTGGTCGAACATGATGTGTTCAAAGCAAATCAAATCATAAAGTACTTTGCGGAGAATCCAAAGAATAATCCAATACAGATGACGTTGTCTGTATTGTTTAACTTCTTCGCAAATCTAATGTTGGCATACTATGCACCTCAAAAAACAGAAGCAGGCATCGCAGCGCAGTTAAATTTGAGAAACCAATGGCAGGCTAAAGAATATATGCTTGCAATGAAACAATTTCGCGGAACCAAAGTAATGCAAATCATATCTGCGATTCGGCAATGTGATGCAAAGTCGAAAGGAGTGGGCAATTCTTCCATCACAAATGAAGAATTATTAAAAGAATTAGTGTATTTCATCTTACATTAGATTTAGTGATTATAAACAGGTCTTTGTAATCATCTTCTAAGCGTCGTTAATGCCGCTTTTTCTTTTTATATGTTTTCCTCCTTATTATTATTATACTAAATTGTGTAGATTTTCTAAATATATAAGTAATAAATAGAATTGTATAGTCCTAAAAGGAATGTGTTTTTGTTATACAAAAATATCTATATATCTTTCTAATATGAATATTTATACCAACTTGGTATCTACTGTTAATATACAATTAACCAATGTTTTAATATGGTATATTCAAGCAAATGTGCCATAAATAGCAAATTAACCCTGTATAAATAGGTACGAATCTATATTTATCGGCATTACCAATGTATATATCGCTTATACTCAATGCTTTTATGCGACATAATATAGGAATTATAGAATTGTACATCATTTGAATATACATTTGTATAGCAAACACAGTACTATTGTTATAATAAAAGTATATACTAATATATTTGGTTATATCGTTTTCTATATATAGATTTGTACTCAAATAAGAAGCACAGGTTATAGACAAAAAATGAAAGAACGGATTAAAGAAATCATGCGAGCAGCAAAAGTGACGACCGATTCCCAATTTGCTAAAATCATTGGGATTAAACAGGCTGCCTTATCCCACATCTTAACGGGCAAAAACAATCCAAGCCTGGACGTGATTATGAAAATAAATCAGGCTTATCCGGGAGTTAACCTCGAATGGTTATTATATGGAAAAGGTGAAATGGGCAACGTGGAAAACAACAATTCCGTCAATGGAGAAGTCGGTACGGAGCTTCCATTTATGGACTTCCCAACTAATGAAAGCGAAGTCTCGCCGCAATCCAAATCGGAATCGATTCCGCAGACTATCGAAAAGGTGAAATATGTCGAACGCCCTCCACGTAAAATTACAGAAGTTCGCATTTTTTATGATGATGGTACATACGAAACGTTAATTCCAGCCAATTCATAATGATAGGTTTTATATGAATCTCATAAGCCGTTTGCGATGGCGGCATTACGAAACGCCAATCCGCCAGTTCTTAATGGAAGGCCCCAGGGCTACGGCTGTTATGGGAAACGGGCTGCGCACCTTGCAGGAAGCAGGATGTGCAGTCTGTTTTTTATGTCCGCACGACCCGGCATAGACAAGTCGTACGACCCGGCATGGACAAGTCGTGCGACTCGGCATGGACAAGTCGTGCGACTCGGCATGAACAAGTCGTACGACCCGGCATGAACAAGTCGTACGACCCGGCATGAACAAGTCGTACGACTCGGCATGAACAAGTCGTACGACTCGGCATAGACAGTCGCGTCTGCCATTTTCCCAAAAAAGAACCGGAGCATACCGAAACAGACTCCCGCACAGCATTCTTTCCCTCGGAGTGTTGTCTCGTTGATTTAATTCCGTATCTTTGCCGCAAATAAATAATACAGTATTTATTATGAAGAAATACGTTCGAGATTTACGTGTGACGGAGAACATCCGTCTGCATGAAAACTATGTTTTAATCAAACTTACAGACAGCATCCCTTTGCCGGAAATGCAGCCCGGGCAGTTTGCTGAGATTCGGGTGGACCACTCTCCAACAACCTTTCTCCGTCGTCCCATATCCATCAATTTTGTTGACCAACAGAAAAATGAAATTTGGTTCTTAATCCAAATGGTAGGTGATGGCACACGCTGTTTGGCCGAAGTGAAAAAGGGCGACAACGTCAATGTGCTCTTCCCACTTGGAAAAGGATTTTCCATCCTTTCCGACACAAGTAAAAAAGCACTACTTATCGGCGGCGGTGTCGGCACTGCACCGATGCTCTTCTTGGGCGAACAACTTCGTCTGAAAGGCTTCTCCCCATGCTTCCTGCTCGGTGCCCGTTCGGCGAAAGACCTGCTGCAATTAAGCGAATTTGAAAAGTATGGGAAAGTATATGTAACTACCGAAGATGGCAGTCGTGGCGAACGAGGATATGTCACATCTCATACTATTTTATCCGAAGAATCATTTGACATGATTTATACTTGTGGTCCTAAGCCCATGATGGTCGCAGTGGCCAAATATGCCAAAGAGCATGGCATCGAATGCGAAGTGTCATTGGAAAATCACATGGCTTGCGGCCTGGGGGCTTGCCTTTGCTGTGTCGAAGACATCAAAGACGAAGGCAATGTGTGTGTGTGCAAAGAGGGTCCGGTGTTTAATATAAAGAAATTGTTATGGCAAATTTGAATGTAAACATAAATACACTCCAGCTAAAGAATCCGGTGATGACAGCATCCGGCACATTCGGTTATGGATTGGAGTTTGCAGACTTTATTGATCTCAGACAAATCGGTGGCATCATAGTAAAAGGGACGACTTTGAATCATCGGGAAGGAAATCCATATCCCCGTATGGCCGAAACCCCTTCAGGCATGCTCAATGCTGTGGGATTACAAAATAAAGGTGTAGACTATTTTGTAGAAAATATTTATCCAAAGATAAAGGATATTCAAACTAATATCATCGTCAATGTTTCCGGTTCAGATATTGACAGCTATGTAAAAACGGCTGAAATCATTAACGAATTAGACTGTATTCCTGCCATCGAACTGAACATATCTTGTCCCAACGTGAAACAAGGAGGAATGGCTTTTGGCGTCACAACACAGGGAGCGTATGACGTGGTCAATGCAGTGCGGAAAGCCTATAAGAAAACATTAATTGTCAAACTATCTCCTAATGTGACAAGCATTGCGGATATAGCATGTGCCGTAGAAGATGCAGGAGCGGACAGTGTGTCGTTGATAAATACATTACTAGGAATGGCCATCGACGCAGAACGTCGCAAACCAGTGCTGTCGACTATCACTGGCGGACTGAGCGGAGCAGCTGTGAAACCCATAGCTCTTCGAATGGTGTGGCAAGTAGCAAAAGCAGTCAAGATACCGATAATAGGTTTAGGAGGCATCATGAATGCACGTGACGCCGTGGAATTCTTGTTGGCCGGAGCCAGTGCTATTCAGATAGGAACGGCTAATTTCATCGATCCGACCATCACGGTAAAAGTCGTTGAAGGCATTAATGACTATCTGGAGCGGCATCATATAGATTCTGTTACAGACATTATCGGTGCGTTGGAATGCTAATAAAAAATATGCTTTGCGCTATCTTGTTTTGCGCAAAGCATATTTTGCCTAAAAGACATCATTCATTCAGCAAATCAGGTCGTAACAATCGGGTTCGTTCTAGCGATTGCTGCAATTCCCAATCTCGGATATTACGTTCATGCCCGGACAATAAGACATCTGGAACTTTCCAACCCTTATACACCGCCGGACGTGTATAAACCGGAGGTGCAAGCAAATTGTCTTGAAATGAATCAGACAAAGCCGATTGTTCGTCAGAAATCACTCCAGGGATAATCCGGACGATGGCATCGGCCATCACAGCCGCAGCCAACTCTCCACCAGTCAGCACATAATCACCTATACTGATTTCCTTTGTAATGAGATGTTCTCTAATACGATAATCAATACCTTTAAAGTGTCCGCATAAGATAATCAGATTCCCGGCAAGCGATAACGTATTTGCCATCTTCTGGTCAAACTGTTCCCCGTCAGGAGTCGTAAATATCACTTCGTCGTAATCACGTTCAGACTTCAAAGAAGAAATACAGCGATCTATGGGCTCTATCTGCATGACCATTCCAGCACATCCACCATACGGATAATCGTCAACCCGTTTATGTTTATCCAATGTATAGTCACGGAGGTTATGGATTTTTATCTCTGCTAATCCTTTTTTTTGCGCACGCGCCATGATAGAGCAGCTAAAAAAACCTTCAATCATTTCCGGCAAGACCGTAATTATGTCTATTCTCATCATACGTTATTGATAAATTCGATTGCAAAAATACGAAAAAGATAAGGAAAATGAGTGTACCCGTGTATTTGCACTAAATAAAACTGTATTTTTGCTATTCAGAAACATGCTTTCTTCCGGTGGGAGAGAATCTTGAACACCAGAAAGCCTTATCATTTCCATATATGACAGAACAAGAACGCATAGTACAACTGCGCACTGAGTTGCATGAACATAATTATAGCTATTATGTGCTGAATGCTCCGATTATCTCCGATCAGGAGTTTGACCATTTGATGCGCGAATTGCAGGATTTGGAAGCCAAGCATCCTGAAATGGCCGACAGTAATTCACCAACCGTTAGAGTAGGGAGTGACTTGAATAAAGATTTCCAGCAGGTGTTTCACAAATATCCGATGCTTTCATTGGCAAACACTTACTCAGAAGCAGAAGTCTCAGATTTTTACGAACGAGTACGCAAAGGACTAGAAGGCGAAGATTTCGAAATTTGCTGTGAGATGAAATATGACGGGACTTCCATCTCCTTGCTCTACGAAAACGGCAAGTTGATTCAGGCTGTGACAAGAGGGGATGGAGAGAAGGGAGACGATGTGACAGACAATGTAAAAACTATCCATAGTATCCCATTGGTACTCAAAGGCAATGACTATCCGCAGTCATTTGAAATGCGGGGTGAGATATTAATGCCTTGGAACGTGTTTGAAGCACTCAATCGTGAGCGTGAAGCTCGTGAAGAACCACTTTTTGCAAATCCGCGTAATGCAGCATCCGGAACTTTAAAACTGCAAAACTCTGCCATCGTGGCATCACGCAAACTAGATGCATATCTATATTATATGCTGGGAGAACAACTCCCGACAGATGGACATTATGAAAATTTGCAAAAGGCAGCTACATGGGGATTTAAGATTTCACATGTAGCCCGTAAATGCCGGACATTGGAAGAGATTTTCTCGTATATCAAATATTGGGATACCGAACGTAAAAATCTTCCCGTCGCCACAGATGGCATCGTTCTAAAAGTAAATTCACTACGTCAACAGCGGTATTTAGGCTCGACAGCGAAATCTCCTCGATGGGCCATTGCTTATAAGTTTCAGGCAGAACGCGCTTTGACACGCTTAATTTCTGTCAGTTTCCAAGTGGGACGAACTGGAATCATCACTCCTGTTGCCAATTTGGAACCTGTACAATTGGCTGGAACTGTCGTACGTCGTGCGTCACTTCACAATGCGGACATCATCGAAAACCTGGACTTGCACATGGGTGATATGGTCTATGTGGAAAAAGGAGGAGAAATCATACCTAAAATAACAGGCGTTGACACGCATTCGCGTAAAGCTGAGAGTCAAAAAGTGCAATTTATAACGACGTGTCCAGAGTGTGGCACTCCTCTTGTTCGCTACGAAGGAGAAGCTGCCCACTATTGTCCCAATGATACCATGTGCCCACCACAAATTAAAGGACGCATCGAACACTTTATCAGTAGACGTGCCATGAACATTGAAAGTTTAGGGCCTGAAACAGTTGACCAGTTCTACCAAACGGGATTGATACAGAATGTAGCAGATCTCTATGAACTGAAAGTGGAAGCCATTTGCCGATTAGAACGAATGGGCACAAAATCAGCGGAAAATATAGTAAAAGGCATTGAAACATCACGCAATGTACCTTTCGAACGTGTGCTTTTCGCATTAGGAATTCGTTTTGTAGGAGAAACAGTTGCAAAAAAATTAGCCTATGCCTTTAAAAGCATTGATGCCCTAAGCCAAGCATCGCTTGATGACTTAATCCACGTGGATGAAATCGGAGAAAAAATTGCTCGCAGCGTTTTGCTCTACTTTTCCAATGAAAACAATCGTATGTTAGTGAAACGTTTGAAAGATGCTGGTTTGCAAATGAATTTGTCAGAAGAAGCCGTACAAGGACAAAGCGATAAATTGAAAGGACAATCCATCGTAATCAGCGGTGTTTTTACTCATCATTCACGGGATGAATATAAATCCTTGATAGAAAAACATGGAGGCAAAAATGTAAGCAGTATCTCTTCAAAAACCAGTTTCATACTAGCAGGTGAGAACATGGGGCCAAGCAAATTGGATAAGGCTAATAAGTTGGGTATAAAAATTGTCAATGAAGATGATTTTTTAAAGCTCATTGAGTAAGTATTTTACCGATTTTAGTATTTTTGCGATTGATTTAATACGATTTTTATAGCTTTTCTATGATACATAGGCAATTTAGAGGGATGGGAGTTGCATTGATAACTCCTTTCAAAGAAGACGGTAGTGTCGACTATGAAGCTTTAATTCGACTGGTCGACTACTTGATTCAAAATGGAGCAGATTTTCTTTGTGTATTGGGAACAACGGCTGAAACTCCAACTTTGACAACAGACGAGAAGAATAAAATTAAAGAATTAGTCATCGAACGTGTAAATGGCCGCCTCCCGATACTCTTGGGATGTGGAGGAAATAACACACAGGCAATCATTGACTCTCTAAAAAACGACGATTTCACGGGAGTGGATGCCATCTTGTCTGTAGTGCCATATTACAACAAGCCATCTCAAGAAGGCATTTACCAACATTATAGAGCTATCGCTACGTCAACAGACCTCCCCATTGTACTCTATAATGTGCCTGGACGGACAGGAGTGAACATGACCGCGGAAACAACTCTGCGGATCGCCCGAGACTTTCCCAATGTCATTGCCATTAAAGAGGCCTCAGGAAACATCACGCAAATGGATGACATCATAAAAAATAAGCCAGACAATTTTGATGTGATTTCTGGAGATGATGGTATTACGTTCCCGCTCATTACGTTGGGTGCCGTAGGAGTGATTTCCGTGATAGGTAATGCCTTTCCACGCGAATTCAGCCGTATGACACGTTTGGCCTTACAGGGTGATTATGCAAATGCATTGACTATTCACCATCGATTTACAGAGCTTTTCAATTTGTTGTTTGTTGATGGCAATCCAGCTGGAGTCAAAGCGATGTTGAATGCTATGGGCTTTATAGAAAACAGATTACGCTTACCTCTTGTGCCGACTCGTATAACAACTTATGAAAAAATGCGTCAGATACTGCAAACTCTAAATATTAAATATTAGGGGTTTGCAACTATTGTGAAATTTTTATTTATAAAAAGCTGTATCAACAAAATATATGAAGGGAAAGATTTTGTTGATGCAGCTTTCTTCTTTTCTAGATCTCCGATTGACATGACGACTCTGTCTTGAAACTACAGCGGCCGATATAAGCTCCATAGCAGGGGCTTATAGGGTAAACGGCAAGCAGTTGATTCACAATACAAGAATTTTATCAGTGCATACAAGAAGTTGGAGCATGCCTCGGAGATTGCAAAGGCATCCTTGTGGTCATGATACGTGGCACAAAGCCTGAAGACGTCATAAAGGAACTTGAAAAGATTTCTGTATCCAGGAGCAAGACGGTCAAAGAGTGAACTCAGGTTTAGAGAACGATGAAATTCAGCCCGACAGAGAGCAGGGGATAGAGTATGTTCCCAATGACCGTTTAATGCAAAAATAAAAGCTTTTCGAAACCAGTTAAGAGGGGTGGCTGATGTAAAATTCTTCTTGTTCAGGCTTGGCTAGGCTATTTACCGAATGCTTACCAAAAAAGACCATCTCAAAGTTTATTTGAGACAGCCTCTTTTTGTTGTGACTCCGACAGGATTCAAACCTGTAACCTTCTGATCCGTAGTCAGATGCTC
>OIWT01001525.1_pt1 | contig 27385 bp, 37 predicted proteins | sample 1587701 | NCBI WGS metagenome assembly OIWT01 (sample SAMEA3888904, study PRJEB22519) | human gut metagenome | biome: human gut; feature: human-associated habitat; material: faeces | place: Denmark | collected 2009 | reverse complement strand
TGGACATGCGCGGCATGATCACCTCCTCCGCAGCCACCACGCCGGCGGCCACGGCCTTCTCGATGTAGGCCTCGAGCACCTGCACGGCGTGGTCGACGGAGGCGGCGTCGGAGAAGCACTCGCGCTGGAAGACGCCGGCGAGCGGAACCACCATCTGCGCGATGGAGGCGTAGCGGAGGTCGGTGGGCGCCTGCTCGACGCGCTCGGCGACGCGCGCGAGGCAGCTCTTGCAGTTGCGGTCGAGGAGGTAGGGGTCAGCGTGGTGCTGGATGAGGAAGTGCGCGCAGTCCTCGCTGGCGTGGAGGCAGGCGAGAATGAAGGGCGTGACGCCCTCGCGCGTGCAGATGTTGGCGTCGACGTCGAACGGGCAGAGCATGGACAGCACGGCCACGTTGTTGTTCTGGATGGCGATGTGCATCGGAAACAAACCCTCCTCGTTCCACACGCGCAGGTACGCGCCGTGGTTCACCAGGTACGCCACGATCTCCTCGTCGTTGTTCGCCACCGCGATGTGCAGCGCCGTGTTGTGCGTCACGTTGATCACGTCCAGCTCCGCGCCCTGCTCGCACAGCGCGCGCACCAGCAGCAGGTTGCGCATCTCCACCGCACGGATCAGCGGCGTGCACCGCTGGTAGTCCCGTACCATCACCGCGTTGGGGTCGCTCTCCAGCAGCAGCAGCGCCGCGTTCTCCGTCGCCTTACCGCCGCAGATGGCCATGTGCAGCGCCGACGTGCTCCCGCCCTCCGCCGTATCCTTGCATAGAATCTTGATGTCCGGGCGGTAGGACAGCAGCTCCACCAGCAGCTGTGTGATCTGCTCCTGCGTGAACGGCGCGCGCTCCAGGCTCTTGTAGTCGCCGCGCGCCGCCTTGATCAGCACGTGGCACGGCGTGTAGCCCTGCTGGTTGATGGAGTTCACGTTGGCGCCCGCGCGCATGATGCCCAGCGCGTGCTCGAAGCAGCCCAGCTTCAGCGCCAGGTGCAGCGGCGAGTCCTGCTCCGCCTCGTTCAGCACGTTCACGAAGCTCAGCACGTCACCGCGCGCCAGCAGCTGCTGCACGGACGAGTCCAGCTGGTTCAGCAGCGCCAGGTGGATGGGCAGGTTCCCGCTGGTGTCGCGGCACAGCAGGTAGTCCCCGCGCTCGATCATCAAATTGGCCAAATCGCCCATCTTGCGCTTCAGCGCCTGGTGGATGCACAAGTCCTTCTCGCTGTGCGGCTGCATCCAGTTCACGCCCTTGATGCCCGCGTCCGCGCCCTCGCGCAGGATGCTGCAGGCCAGCTCCTCGTCGCCCGCCTTCATCGCCAGCGTCAGCACCGAGTCGCCCGAGGCATCCACCTGGTCCAGCGCGCCGAAGTGGCAGTACTCCAGAATGAAGCGCGCGACGGTGGGCAGCTGCGCCTTGATGGCGAGGTGCAGCAGGTTGTTGTGGTAGCCGTCCTGATGTAGGTTGATGGGAATGGCCAGCATCTTGAACAGCAGGTCGATCTTGCCCATCAGCAGCGTCAGCTGCGGCGGCGTCTGCTTCAGCCGGTTGCAGATCGACAGGTTCGACGAGGCGTAGATCAGCGAGGCGATCTGCACCTTGCAGTCGTCCGTCGTCAGCGGCGACAGCAGCGCCATGGTCAGCGCGATGTCGTTGCTCTCCGTCGGGTCGTTCAGCAGCGACTGCGAGTCGCTGATCTCGAACAGCTTCTTCACGCCCTCGAACTCGCCGAAGTAGCACATGTAGTGCATCAGGTTGTAGTTCAGCCCGTCGTCGCTCTTCAGCAGCAGCGAGATCTGGTTCCGCTCCATCAGCCGCAGAATCTCCATCGGCTTCATCACGCGGTCCTCCACCACGAACTGCCATCGCAGGATGCAGTTCGCGCGCGCGCCCTTCGACAGCAGCCAGTCCGCCAGCGTCGTCTTGCGATGCTGGAGAAGATAGTACAGCACCGTGCGCGCGTTCTCGCGGCTGTAGCACGCGTTCTTGTTCGCGTACCCCGACTCGATGAAGCTGCGGGTGACACGCTCTCCGCTCACTCACTATTTGAACCGCTCCTCGTTGATGTCGCCCGTGAAGGCCATCTGCAGCACCGTCAGCGATGCGATGCGGTGAATCCAGTCCCTACGGGTAATGGGTCTCTTATGCAATGTACAGGCGCGCCGTCTCGTCGTCCGCCGCCAGGAGCGTGTCCGTGTCTTTCTCGTGGATGATGAACGGGTAGATGGACTTCTCGTTCGGCTACGCGTGAAGTCGACCGCAATGGCGTACCAGCGTCTCGATGGACACGATGTTGCTCAAGTAGACGTTCACGGCGATGCGATCGCGAGTGTCCTTCTCGTAAACCGTCAGCGAGCTCTACGTCTCACCCGCTACGCAAAGAAGGACGTTGTCCAGCATGCAGAGACGGACGTGGTAGGTGGAAGAGAAGAAGTTCTTTTGCTACGCATGAGCAGCGACAAGGGAGCCAACCGCCCGCTTGATGTACTCCTGTTTGAAGGGGATGAAGTCGTAGTCGTTGTAACTAACGGCTGTCTTGTCGGGAGGGAAAAACGGAATGACTAAGCAGTGAGAAGGAAGGATAGCGGCCACTCTTCGTCTCCTCTTCTGGAAAAATGGCGCTGGGCTTGATCGGATGGTCAGGAAAATGCACGCTACGGCGATGAACCGCACCCCCTGTGCTTACGAGGTGAGGAACGTGCTCAAGATCTTGTCCCCGCTCACCTCGCTGCTTCCGTCCGTAAAGAACAGGGAGACCGTAGAGTCCGAAGGAACAATGCCATTGTGCAACCTCTATCGTGAAAGAGCTCCGACAAAACAAACCGTGAGGAGGTTCTTTATGCCTTCTCTGTCAAGATTCGCGCAGTTGTTGCTGTCCATGAACTGCTGTATCTCCTTCTGGAAGAAGGCTCTGGTGTTCTTCCCAGATGCCAGCGAGTGCATATCATTTGGCAAACCATACATTATTCCTTTTCTGACACAGCAACCGTTTTCGGGCGTTTCATTGGTTCTGTTGAATTGGAAAAGTATCGGATGAAGACACCCGTTGGCCGATAGGCTCGTCTTGATCGACCCGAACGACTACTGGGATTAAATCAAAGGAAGGGCGTAAAACCCCCATTGTTGGCTCTCACCAAATGCGCCTTTTCATTGTTGTGACAGTGCAGTGTGCAGTGTCTAACACCAAAACAACGGTGTCCTTGTGAGAGAAATCATTATTATAATCAATGTCCGAATTGAAAGCACGAAGCAAATCGAAATAGAGCTGCAAGGGGTCTATTGCGGTAGCGCGTACCGATTCCTCACTCAGACCGCACATCCCGATCATCCAGAATAATCAGGCTTACAATGTCTTTTGTCGCTCCTGCTGAACACGACGAAGTTGTTTGCTCTCTGGCTTGCCTCATCCTGGCTGACGCTGGCGTGACGGTGAACACCGAGAACATCGACAAGGTTTGCTTTCAGAGTGCATATTCTGATGCGGTAGCTCCTCAAGGCCACCAACAACACCGTGGAGCCCTACTGGCCCATGCTGTTCGCCAAGTACCTCGGTGAGAAGGATATTTGCGAGCTGCTCATGAAGCCTTCTTGCGGTGCTGCTGCCCCCGCTGGTGGGAACCTCGTTTGCCCTTGATTCGTAGCCGCTGCCGCTGCTGCTGGCGATGCTCCCGCTGAGGAGAAGAAGGAGGAGGAGAAGAAGGAAGAGGAGGAGGAAGAGGAGGACGTTGATATGAGCGGAGGTGGTCTCTTCGGTGGAGATGATGACGACTGGTAAACTAAACGCCAGATACCCATTGAAGCCGTGTAGTTCTGTTTGTTTTAGTACATGAGAGTTGTGTGTCGTTGGGATGGTGATTCCATGTTTGAATTGGGAGTGGAAGAAACAGGCCTGTCAGTCAAATAGAGTACACGGAACGCGCTAGGCGTTGAATTCCTTCAGCACAAGCTACATCGTCAGAACGCACCCGCCGTCTCCCACTTCAGCCGCTTCTCGAAAGTGGTCACTCGACACCGCCGGTTCTTTGCTCGCCGCTGCCAATTCCTCCGCGCGCTTCGTTAACCGCTTGATGAAGAGCACATAGTCCAGGTACACCTACGCGTGACAAAATGGAAGCCATTGGAACGGCTGTGACGGCGCTGTCCGTAATACGAAAGGAGCGGTTATTCCTCCCCAGCACCTTCTTAATCTGCTGCTTTGGAGTCTTCGGCATCCAAATCAGGCTGAGATCGAATCGAGGTCAGAATCAAATTGGATCTGGAGCGATGTCCGATAGCGATGCGGATGGAAGTATTGACAATTTGTGACAGCGCACCTGCCTGCTCATCCCTAGCTGCTTTTCAAACATGAATGATCAACGACAACGAAGTCCGTCCCTAGGAAAGACTCCGGATTCTCTTCCCACCAGTCCCTTGCTGGCGCGTATACAAAGCATTCAAAAGCAGCAGAATCTGCTGGAATCCCTCGCAAATGAGGAAAACGCTTTTCCGGATTCACTCTCTGTAATTCAATTCGTTTGTTGGTTCATCGTAGCAAGAACTCTTCGATACGCCTCCTCTGATCGGACAGTTCGTGTTTCGTTCGTTTGACTACTCTTTTCCGCCTATTCCCCTTCCCTCTTTCACAGACGTCGATATGAGCAACAACGAGTTGATCAAGGACTTGAAGGAGTACGTTGACGCTTGCTATTCGGGTATGAAGTGGGGGTGTTGTTACATGTCAGAGTCCGCAGCGCTCTACTACAAAGATGTCCTGCTCACCGACGTGTTGATGGAGATCGACGCCTATAAGCAACTCCCCGCCTCCGTATACTCCATGCTTTACTCTGTTGCAACGGCGTCAGCAGATGATATTTCGGCACTGCGGGCCTGGGAGGTGCTGATCGCCCTGCTGACCCGACACTCCGGAGAAAGGGCATCGTTTTTGTCGTGTATTCCGAAGCCAGAGGAATTGTGCAATGCCTGGGACAAGTTCGGTAGGCATCGATTGTTGTCGTGATGAACAGGGTATGCTGCGAGTGGCGCGCTAGATTTGAATCTGTTGATTCAGAACCGTCCTGAACTGCGGAACGAGATCTTCCCAGACGGCTCGATTAAGTCGTTTCTGTACTCCTCCTTCCCACTCGTTCAGTTTCGCAATTACTTGCAAGTTCTGCTGAGTTGTCTCACCGTACTAAGGGAAGATGAGTGCCATTATGCGGAATTGCCTAATGTGTAGGAACTACTTTTCCAACCAGCAACTGCAGTTCCTGCTAGAGCGACTGCTTCTCGTGCTGCTGGAGCCAAGGACGTTTTCGCTGTATGATACGATCTGCTCGAATCTCGCTGCTGTGGTTACGATCATGAAGAATCGGAAAGTGTCGTTTGCTTTATTGTTGAATAACGAGTAGAAGTATGAAGGCCACGCTGGTGAAAGTGCTTTCTCCTGAAATGATTCCTGACGTGTCTTGTCTCGGCCTGTTGCTGCTGCGCTTACCGGTAATGAACCAGACTCTCGATGTGCTTCGTTCCGTGGCTTCGTGTATCATACTCAAGCGATTGTCTCCCTACACGTCCTTGTTGGAACAAACGCCACTTAGTCGATGTACATTGCGTCGTCGTTCGACGATTCCTCGCTCTCTTCCTCGGATGGCGCTTCTCTCTCAATCTTCTTTCTCCTCTTCCCTCTCGTTGTACTATACAGCTCCTCATCCTTGGCAAATTGGTTCGCCTGCAGATGGACGCGGTTTGCGTACCGCGTGGTTAATGCCGACTTCACCTTTCCGGGAATCAAATCATACGCCGATTTTTCATCTCCAAAGGAGTAGCAGTTCAGCGCATCCACCAAATCATCCTTTGTCATTCCATACTCATCCATGCGGTTAATGCACTCCTCCACATTCCCCTGCTTCAGCGGTGCCAAGATGTATGCATTCAGCACCTCCGCGTACTCCTGCACCACATTGCGTCGCGTTCCAGAAATGTGCTCTTTTATGTGCGTCGTCAAATCCGTCATGCATCGGCCATTCTTCTTCATCCGCGACAGCTTCCCGAAGTACCTACTCCTTCACCACCCGTTCTTTCACTCACGCGGGAAACTTGGTGAAGACGAAACTCCCCGCCGCGCGATCCGCCGCCCGCAGCGTCAGACAGGCCACGGCCGGCAGCAGCCCCCACGTCTACGCTTCACCTCCTCTGCCCTCGCCCACGTTGTTCTGGTACAGGCGGCTTTGCGTGTTCTCCAGATCGCACAGACAGTCCGCCGCCTCCACCATTGCCTCCAGCGACCGCGTCTCTGTGTAGTGCTTGCTCTTGATGGAGTCGAGGTAGTTTTGCTAGGATGAAACGCCCGTGAAACGCCCACCTCGATCACCAGCGGCGTGAGGGAATAGTCGTCGAAGAACAGAGTGTACCGCTGCGCGAAGGAGAACTTGCCCGCGCCCACCAGCAGCTGCTTCGCCACTCGAAGCCGGTCTGGTCCAGCAGCTACGCTCGAGTCTATCAAGTGATGATACCGTGTCCTGCGCGAAGGATGGCAGCAAGGCCTTCACTGTCTCCGTTGACAGGCGTGAAGGTGTGTCACTTGACTTGTCATTTGACTTGTCACTACCCTTGTCACTACCCTTGTCACTACCCTTGTTACTACCCTTGTCACTACCCTTGTCACTTGACTTGTCACTTGACTTGTCACTACCCTTGTTACTTGACTTGTTACTTGACTTGTCATTCGACTTGTCACTTGACACAGCTGTAGACACGACCATCTGAAGCTTGTTCAGACACTGCCGGATGTCGCCGTTCGTCGCCTCCACCAGCTCCGCCAATGCCGCCTTCTCCGCCGCCACGCCCTCCTGCTTGCAGATGTACAGCAGCCGGTTCACCACCGCACTCCTACCCTTCACGCCACTCACCACGCCTACGCCGGCGGCCGCGTGAACACCAAATCATAGCACTTGCCAGCCAGCGTACGCACCTTCGGGGACTCGCGGTCGTTGCAAATGCAAATGATGGGCACGCGCGTGCTCTGGATCACGCGCATCAGCTCCTGCACGCCGCCGCGGTCGCCCGCACTCATCCCGTCCACCTCGTCCATCACCACCACACGCTTCTTGCCGTTCAGCGACCTACCTCACACCCACTCGCCAACCCTCACTGACTCTGCACGCTTGCGCTCAGCGCCTCGCGCACGCACGCCATGCTTCGCTTGTCGCTCGCGTTCAGCTCCATCACCTCAAACCCGCACTCCGCCGCCACCACGTGCGCAGCCGTCGTCTTCCCGATGCCTGGCGGCCCCGACAGCAGCGCCGCGCGCGCGTCCGGGTTCTGCCGGTTGTGCTGCACCACGATGCTCTCTGTCCCTCAGTCCCCCAACCACCCCCCACTTTTGATGACCACGTCCTCCCACTGCGTGAGCCACAGCTGAAGGTGCTCGATCACCGCCGTGTTCCCCAGGATCTCCGCCACGCGGCGCGGCGCGTACTTCACCGTAAGCAGACGAGACGACTGCGTTGTGCGATCCCCCATAATCGACTCCTCGTGACCCACCGCCTCCTTCTCTTCCTTCTGCAAGACCGCCTTCTGCGCCGCCTCGCTCTTTGCGCTGGCCTCGGGGTTGCTCCGGCGGATCATTTGCAGGAGGTCGTCTTCGCTGATGATCGGAACCTTCTTCTCCTTCGCCGCGCGGTACTTCGATCCCTCCGTGATGGGACGACCATCCTCCATCTCGAAGCCTGCAACCAAGTACTGGGTCTTTCCGCTCACCGCCGAGCGAATGATGCCTCCGTAACGCGTGATCAGCTCGATCGTCTCATCGCGATTTAGACTCTCATTCAGACCCGTCAAAACGAATATAATCCCAGAGAGACACCCGTCCTTCCCCACGGGAATCGGTTTGCTCCCGTGCTTGGGAGGATCGCGCTCTGCGCCCAGCCACTTCGGCCGATAGGCTCCTGCCACTTTGCGCTTCACCACCGTCACTGGAGCAGCTTCCTTTCCCTCCTCCTCCTTTGATGGGCTCTTTGTCGTTTTTCTGGCTCTCGTCGTCTTCGCACGCTTCTTGGGTGGCTCGTCCTTATCATCCACAATGAAGCCATCCAGATCCTCCTCCTCCACCGCCACCTTCTTTCCACGCTTTCTCTGCACCTTCTCCTTTTTCACTGTTGCGGTGGATGATGAAATGGGGATGGCTTCGTCAATGTCCTCGTCATCCACTCTATAGCACAGTTAGGCGAGCTGTTAGAATCTCAGCATCCTACACTACACGTTTCTTCCGGCTTGTAGCGCTTTTCGATCCTTGCGGCATTCTGTGTGGAATACAGGATGTGCCTCTAAAAATCACAACCTCAAGTGCAGTCCTACATATGGGAGAAAGATCACCGACTAAGAAGAGTGATTGTGAAAAAGCGGTGGGTCATCTAAGGCGAAAGGGATGAATAGGATGAAAGTGCAGTGCCACTGCGGAGAAGGCACTCATCCTCATGGTACCATTATCACCTTCCCATGGCTGCTGACGGTCTCAAAACTGAAGTGTCTACCGATATTCTCCTTACTCAAACGGGCGAGGAGGGAAAGAGCGGTGTTCTCTTCGTCGTGAGTGTTCTCCCCATTCCCCTCACGTTTCCAGGAAGATATTAACGCGTTCTGCAAGGAGCAGAGAATTAACGTCCCCACATTCTATACGGTTTGCGAAGTCCTCCAAAAGTAGCTCATTCGACGAGGAGGGCCTTATTGCTAGGCGCTTTAGTAATATGATGGCGAACGTGGGGTCGACAAGAGATTTACTCCTCACAAGTGTGTCAAAGATCAAGGACGAGATTAAGGTCCTGGAAATGCTCATTCAAAAGAGGGTGCGTTCGAAATGTATGCTTTTCACACGTAGGATGAGGAAGAGCAGGTCAAGAACATGTTTAATATGGCTCCTCTTCTCTTTGTGGATGCGGTGATTCCTCCTCAGAATAAATGCTATGTGAAGCTCAGCGTAGTTGTCTCTCCTCGTACTCATCCATAGTCCACCGTCATTGTGGAGATGACTCTGGACGAGGCGCTGGAGTTCTCGAAGGACAAGCTGGATCGTCTGAAGAAGAACGAAGTCGGGTTGTGTCCCCTCGATCACCGGTAGGAGTCATTCACGAAGCAGTTCAATTTCCTGCGGGACCAGATGACCATTCTGACGCTCAACATGAATCGTGCCTACGCGTACATTCAGACGGAGGTTGGCTCGATGTGTCTTGATCATCCGTAGTATGCGAACCAGAAGGCCGCTGCCAAGTAGTATGAGAAACAATTGGATTCCTCTGTTTGTTTCACACTTGTCTTTCCCCATTCCAATCCAGGCCCGTTCTGCCTCCGTGTGAGATGGAGACGAGGGACAAAATCGAGCAAGTGATTATTCGGCAGAAGGAGCGCCTAAATGACCAGCTGCACGCTTTGTACACAGTATCCTCTCCACTGCACTGTTCATAGTAGTTAGTCTCACGGTATCATGCATTAACGGGCATTAATCCCATATCAGGGCAAGTACTCGCAGGGAGTTGAACTGAAGGGTAGAAATCCATCTCCTTCGGTGATATTGCAGAAAAGGAGATTCATTTCATCACAACGACGGTTCGCAATCCTCGCGTCTATCCCATTCTCGCCTTCGAGCAGAGGCTACTGGCTTGTCTCGACCCAAAGAAGGGAACCGTCGAGTCTCTAGATCAGGCGGCCTCCCTCATGCGTCTTTTGAAGGAAACCAAAGCGGTTGGACTGTTAGGACGGATTCACGCTAGCTAGGAGATCGGTTCCTTCTCATTGAGGTACTCAAGAGCGTGCGCAGTCCCATCGTCCTGGAGTATGGCTATGCCAACGGGCTTGTGGACGTACTCAAAGCGTATCTGGAGGAGAACTGCGACATCATCACCAACTACGACTACATCCTCTCTCTCCTCAGTCTTCTCTCCACAATCCCTCTCCCCACGCCCCGCCTCTCCCTAGCCTCTCCCGTGCTGACGGAGTACAGTCGCTGCGGAGATCCGGGTAGTTCATTCGCGTTGCAGTGTTGTGTAGATATTGAAGATCTCGCGGTTTCTGTGGAGGAGCATTGGAAGTGGTGTGTTTATTAAACGACACTAGTCCGAACTATCATTCAAAACGGCGAGGGGGTGCGCCTCCGTGGTAATCACCTGCTTCGCCAAATCGACGATCTTCTCGTCCTTGAACAGCATGTACGCGTACTTCAGCGTCTCCGCGAAGAAGAAGCTCTCCTCCCGATCATCATGTGACATTGGGATGCGCACATCCACCAAGTGCGCGTAACCGTACTTCGTGCGGCACGACCTCTCGATGCTTGTCCACATCTCCCAGCCCCACTCCCTTCTCGTCACGCCTCACACCCACACTCACCGGAACACGGGGTCGCCCGTGATCTGATACAGGTAGTAGATGGACTCCATCGCCTCGGGTCGCAGGATGTAGTTGCTGCTGCTTCCGGCCACCACCGGCTTCTCCTGCGTCATGCGCATGTTCTCGCCGCTAATGCCCGTCGCCGTGGCCTTGTACATCTGGTAGCACGTGTACCTTCCCTTCACGCCGCCCACCGCTCCTACGTCAGAGCCTTCGCGTTCGCCAGGTCGCGCTCCGCCGTCGCGGGGTTCACGCCGTGCAGCACGCCCAGCGCCAGCATGCCGCCGATGAAGCAGGTCAGATGCGCCATCTCCGGCACGGTCTGCCCGCCGCGCAGCTCCGCCGAGTACAGCAGCCCGCCGCCGCCGCGCTTCAGCAGCCGCTTTGTGATGCCCTCCACGCCCGCGTTGTACATTCGCCGCAGCGACTCGTCCTTCTTCCCGCCCTGAATCCACGTCTTCAGCAGGTACTCGTAGTACGAGTCGCCGAATGCGCCCAGCGTGTACGTCGAGCTGCGCCCGTGGCCCGTCGTCAGGTCCAGCATCGTCGGCAGCATCCCGTCCATTGTCGGCGCCTGCTTCAGCGACGCGTAGATCTTGTCCGCCGCCACCTTGAACCGCGGGTCGCCCGAGTGCTTGCTCAGCGCACTACGCCTCACCCCATCTCATCGCTCGCACTAGAGTTCCACCGACACCGTACCCACATCCGCCAGGATCGCGCCGGCACCCACCCACGCCGGCGTGGACGCGACGCCCGAGTGAAGGTTCACCACCGTCTACGCCTCACACGCCGCCGATGCACCCACGCGCGGGTACCCGCTGGGCGTGTCGAACGCCGGCAGCAGTCGCTCGCCCACCTCCACCGCCTTGTCCAAAAACACCCGCTTTTGGGTCAGTTCGTAGGCGCTGAGCAGGCCGCCGACGACGCGAATGGTCGTCTCGAAGACGGAGAAGGAGCGATCGATGTCGAAGTTGCTTCGCGTCTCCACCCACTCCGCCGCCTTCTCGAACTCCTTGTGCAGCCCCAACAATTCGAGGGTGTCGAGGCCGTCCAGCAGCGTCATCCCGATCCCGCTCCAGTTCTCGAACCGCCCGCCGGACATGGGCCGCACCTCGTCCGAGCCCCACGCGAACCGTCGGTACCTACCAATGAGTTGATGCCAATACCAGCACCCGGCCCAGGCGAAGCAGGCGCTGTCGCGCACGAACTTGGCGCGGTACTCGCTGAGGTAGTGGTAGTCGTCGTGCAGCTCCGCCGGCACCGAGAACGCGAAGGCGCCCGTCTGCAGCTTCTGCGTGTCGGCGGCCAGCAGCGACGCCACGAAGGCCTGCAGGCGTCCCTGCGGCTGGGGAATGGGCTGTGGCGGCGTCAGCGGGCAGAGAGCGTCGGTGGTGGTGGGCGGCGCGGGGTAGGCGTCGGTGACGCGCAGGCGGCTGGACTGAGTGGGCGCGAAGGGGGCTCGGTGCGTGTACTTGTAAAGGAGGGAAGTGGGAGAGTCCTCTTCTTCAGGCATCTCTTCCTTCTCAGCAGGCTTTAGCACTTCCTCCTCTTTCTCCTCAGGCTTTGTCACTTCCTCCTCAGGTTTCACCACCTCCTCCTCCTCCTTCTCAGCAGGTTTCACCACACTCGCTTCCTCTTCAGACCTCACCTCCTCCTTCTCAACTGACTTCACCTCCTCAGCATGCTTCGCACCACGCGCCTCTTCAATGGGCGGCGGCGCAGCGGTGGTGTGACTCACGGCGGGCGCCCGACGCGGCAGCAACAGCAGCATGGAGGTGAACAACGAGGACAGCTGGCTCACCTCGTCGTGGACGTTGCGGTAGAGGATGGTTGCTTGCTCGTCGCCGAGGGCCACGTTGGAGATCTGCGATTAGGGGAATGGGAAAAGACTACCTTCACACTGAAGATACGGCCGTAGAAATGGTACTGGTCCGACGGGGCGGCACCGATGAAGAGGGAGCGGGAGTCGGAGGGGAAGCGGGTAATCTTGCGAAGAATGATCAGCTTCCCGTTGACATAGACCTTCATAGTGGACTCGTACAGCCCAATGCGCTCAACCTTGGAGTCGGAGAAGACGAGAAGGAGATGATTCCACGCATTCTTGCTACGAGTGATCCGCTATGCCTGTTCGCACTGAATCGTGGCCGCCGTCAACTCCTCCACGTCGTTGTTGTTGTCCTTAGACCGCCAAACCACACGCAGCTTACTACTCATGAAGCACTCCACATATATCCACCTTATCACAGCGTTCATGTAGATGGCAAAGCCGTTGCAGTTTCTCCCGTGCGAGCACACGATCTCGCGATTACCCAGAATGTACATGTCATTTGCGGGAACGGATGCAGGCAGGAAGAACCACAGACTGATCTACAATGTGAGCGAAGCAAAGAGAAGCAACGCTCTCCGTCGCCTTATCGGAAAAGGATTCGCTCTCATACACGTTGTATCCACTGAGCTCGAGTCCGGCATTGGGTCTAGCGATAAGATCCCCCGAACTGACAAGACAGTGGAAATAGCGGCATGTTTGGGTCCCTCTTTCCCGTGCGCAGCATGCCTGTCATTCGCTCCATACTAACGCGCGATGCTTTTCTACAATTTCAACAGAATCGCAGAAAACGCACCCAGCTCCCTCGATCACGCCGTTGATCTTCAGTTTGGATATGTATCCGAGAGACATGCCCAGAGAAATAAACAGAATCACCAAAACCAGGACCGCTGCGTATCGGAAAAACCGCATGGGTCTCGCCGGCTTCCTATGGGTTTCTGCACCGTTGGCGCGTTTGTTCAGCTTCGCAACAACCATGCAAGCCTGCAGGCGGAAGAATGCGAACAAACAGACAACACCACTTAGATTCCCGTGTCCATGTCCATGAAACCGCCCATCTCGTCGTAGTAGATGCTCCTGTCGTCCGTGAAGTGCGAGTGGATGTCCGAGAGCATGCTGTCTCCCTTCTCGCCCTGCGACGTCATGTTCATTCCCAGCAGGATGGAGCTGTCCGGCCCGATGAAGTTCTTCGTCTGCTCCCGGATCCGGTTGGCGAGGTCGATCATCCGCCGATTCACGAAGGACCGGTTCTTGTCGTTCAGCGTCACGAGGTAGGGCGACAGGCTGTCCAGCGCCGCGCCGCACACCAGACACTTCTCCCTCTGGTAGTATGCCAGCAGCGCCAGCCACATGTTGTCGTTCTTCAAAGTGTTGGGGTCGCCCACCACCACCAAGCCGTACTTGGCTCGCGTCAGCGCCACGTTCATGCGGCGGTAGTCCGTCAGGAAGCCGAGGATGCCGACGGAGTTGGAGCGCACGCAGGAGAAGACGATGTAGTCCTTCTCGCGGCCCTGGAACTCGTCCACGCTCGCCACCTCCACCTCCTTGAACTGCTCTGTGTGCGTCGAGTGGTGGCTGAACATGCGCATGAGCAGTGATCGTTGACTATCATACGGCGTAATCACGCCGATGCGCGCGCCCTGCACGCCGCACTGCAACAGCCGCGCCACCGTCGCCTCCACGTAGTTCGCCTCCACGCGGTTCTGCAGACTGCGCCCGGACGAGCCCGGGTCCTCCGAGCCGGACGCCGCCCAGAACATCATGGGCTTGTCGCTGCGCGGCCAGGGGAAGTCGAAGTTGCGCGTGCGCTCGGAGGCGTGGAGCCCGTTCTGGAGCATGCCGTCATAAAACATGTTGGAGCAGAACTCGGACAGCGCGGGGTGCATGCGGTACTGCACGTTCAGGCGGATCGGGATGACGTTCAGCGACAGCAGGCGCTCGAACAGACTGATGTTGAAGCCGGCGCGGCGCGCCTGCTGGTTCAGGATCACGGGCCCGAGCTGTTGGTGGTCGCCCACCAGGATCAGGTGCTTGCAGCCGTTCACGATGGGAATTAAACACTCCGGCTCGCGCGCCTGCGTCGCCTCGTCGATCAGCACGTTCTCGAAGGTGAACGGCGTCAGCCGCGGGTCCATGGCGCAGGAGCAGGTGCAGCACACCACCTCGCAGTACGTCAGCAGCGCACGCTCCGCGATCGCCAGGTACTTGTTGTACCGCTTCATGTCCGCCGCGTCCAGCTGTCCTGTGGCCTATACGTCACTCACTGCACTGGACCGCACCTGCAGCACCTGGTTGAGACGATAGAGCTCGTTGTTGTCCTTGCCGCCCACGTACAGCGCCATGTTGTGGAGACAGATGTTCTCCACCAGCCCGCTCACGCTCTCGCGCGACCGCGCCACCACGCGCACCACGTTGATGCCGATGTTGTGCAGCTTGAACGCCAGATTGTCCACCGCGATGTTGCTCGGCGCGCACACCAGCACGCGCTGGTGGTAGTTCCGTACCATGTGGTACACGATCGCCGCCGACGTGACTACGCTCACACCCACTCACCGCACCCACTCGTCTTGCCCGTGCCCGGCGGGCCCTGGATCAGCGTCAGCTCGTTCTGCAGCGCCGCCTTCACCGCGATCGTCTGCGAGTTGTTCAGTTCCGGCTGCCCCGGGATCGTCAGCGACCGCAGCGGCAGCGCCGGGAAGGGGTGCGGCGTCGCCTCGTTGCCCATCAGCCGGTTGTAGAGGTACTCCGACATGCAGTCGTCGCGGTACAGCGCGCGCACCGCCTGCCGCATGCGGTCGAACGGCACGTCCACCCAGTTGAAGGTCAGCCGGTAGCCGTTGGTCTGGCCCAGGGGCAGCTCGCCGTTGTCGTCCACCTGCACGCGCACCTCGTTGTCCTTGATGAAGATCACCTTCCCGTCGAAGCAAATCTCCTCCTGCGTGTTCAGCAGCGAGATGGGCAGATGCAGCTGGATGATCTGCCCGATGTTCATCCGGTACCGGGAATCGAACGTGTCCACGTGGAAGATCGCGATCTTCGTCTTCCCGATGCCGCTCGTCCACCGCAGGTTCACCGATTCGATACACTTCGTGTCGTTGTCCTCCTTGTCGCTCAGCCGCTCCGAGTTGATGACCGGGATGAATATGTTGTTGTACGCCTTCGCCGTCCCGAACGCCGAAGGAATCGGCTCCAGCTCGTTGTTCTCCTTCAGGTCCATCGCGTACACGTCGTCCAGTGTGGCGTCCGGGTTCTTCTTCCACGCGTTCTCCAACGCGCGAATGTCGTCGCGGCTGACGCTCAGCGCATTGCGGTCGTTCGGCGTGTCGTCGAGCAGGAACGACGCAATGTGCTTGTCCTTCACAATGTGGCTCCACGTGTCGGCGTCCCAGCCGATCTCCTTCAGGCGCGGTTTGTCGAGGCACTGGTCTCGGCAAATGATCGAGCAGAAGCCCTTGTCAGATTGGATCGTTCCCAGGTTAAAGATATTCGTGTGTGCCGGATTGTTGAAGCAGCAAATGGGAGAGTCCCCATACTCCTTCTGCAGGCCGTTTGGGTGCAGGCGGATTGATTTGTGCTCGCTGAGGATCAAGTGCTGGATGATGTGCGAGCCATATCTGCAGTACGAGTTGCAAAACCACTTCTTGCATACCATGCACTGCGCCACAGCGTTTACATTGTCATTTTGGCAGTAGGCACAAGCCCACTCAGGCAATTCCTTCTTCTCCTCCTCTTCCTCCTCCCTCTCCTCCTCCGCGGCCTCCTCTTCGGCAGAGTCCTCCTCGTAGTAATCGTCCTCGTCGTTCTCCAGAGCATCCTGCGGCTCCTGGATCTCCTCCCCCTTGCTTTCCATGTCCGAATTGCTCATCTCCAAAGACTATTCTACCTCCGAGCTCGTTTTCCCATTCCCGCCCAATACTGAGAATTCCCGTTTTTGTTCAAACAAGCGGCAATACTCATCCCAATGCGCATTCCCAAAAGGCGTAAGAGTCCATATGGGTGGGTGCACCGACGGAGAGAACGATCCCGTTGATGATCACAAATCCATTCTCGCTATGGATACCAATCGCGAATGGAACTGCAACATCGCAACGGACGATTTGGCATTCCACGCCTGTCGTCTGGGCGTCATCTACATGAGCGGCTGTCTCTACGTGGATGACGTTTTCCTAGCGCCAATTCGAGAGGTCACTGTTACAGTTGCAGAAGGCAATGATCGGCAGGGAGAAGCGTGTGTGTTCTGACGAGTAGTTGCTGTTCCCTCACCAATCTTCAGTCCAAACTGCTGTGCAAGCTGCAGTTTGACTCGAGTCAGAGTTTGGAGGAATTCAGAGCATCGCTGACGAACTACATGGACAACTTCGATGAGGAAGGCAAGGAATGTGATTCCGATTCGCCTGACTCAGTGTATCCAACGAAAATGGGGCAGTACCAGCTCAAGATCTCGAAACCCCCGCATTTCACGAACTTCATCCTCTACAAAACATGCAACGTTTTCTCTAGGTCGTTTTCTTCACCGTAGTATATGTACATCGTTGCGCAGTGCGGGGCGGAAGAGAGCGATGGTTACCGCCTGTTGAAGATCGAGCTGGCGAGCGATCTGGCGTACGGGGGGTCGCTGTCTGACATTCTTTTCGACGACAACCGGGTGTATTCCAAGCGCGACATTCAAGTGCTGCTCTCCACGGTGCACAATGGAAACAAGGCGTAGGGCTGGGATGGCACAGTGAGGAGTAGAACAGGAGGTCTGATTCGGGTGTGCAGCGCCAAGGCCATCCTTGGTTTCGTGCGCTTCACTCGCTATTACTACATTGTGGTGGCAAACGAGATCAAGCCGGAGGGCGTGATCATGGGGCACATCGTCTATTCCATCACTGTTTCTCTCCGAGACCCTGCTTCACGTCTAGAATTACGATGTCATTCCGCTCTATGCGAAGAATTCCGCGAAGAGCTTCCTCCGCAACATCATGTCCTTCAAGAGCGACTCCGACGTGCGCACCGGCCCTCCGCCTCACCCGTAGGAGCAGGAAGAGAAGGCGCTGGCGCTGTTCACCATGACCGACCTGACGCGCGATTTCTTCTTCTGCTACGACTACCCGCTGTCCTTCTGCGTGCAGCACAACGTGATGGTGGTGTCCCAAGGAATGGACCTCACGGAGCAATCCATGTTCGTCTGGAACGCCTACCTCCTCTCGGAGTTCGCCTCGCTCGTCGCGCCCGCCTGGTTCGTCTCCATCACCAACGGCGTGTTCCTCCAGCAGCGCTGCGTCGACCACGGCAAGCCCTTCCAATTGACGCTGGTGGCGCGTCGCAGTCGGTGGGCGTGGGTGAGAAGAATGACCGCAGAGAGTACGCGGGCCCGCGGTACCTGAAGCGCGGCGTGAACGACGACGGGTACGTGGCGAACGAGGTGGAGGTGGAGACGATCGTGGAGGACGACGCGGGTCACATTTGCAGCCACGTGCAGGTGCGCGGGTCTATCCCCGGCTACTGGAAGCAGGATGTGAGCGTGGCTGTGCCGCGACCGCCCATTCAGGTTGTGAAGAACGACCCGCTGTACCGCACGTTCAAGAAGCACTGCGCGCTGCTGTTGCGACGGTACTCGGCGCCCATCCAGGTGCTGGACCTGGTGAAGGAGAAGGAGAAGCACCCGCGCGAGTCCATCGTGTGCGAGCTGCTGCGTGAGAGCTGTCGCTGCGTCAACAAGCAGATGCCCACGGGCGTGAAGCTCACCTACTGGCACACAGACTTCGCCGACGTGGCGAAGCACTCCAGGTAACGCCTTGAAACGCCCGTCATATGCAGTATGGAGAATCCGCTTCTTCACGACATCCTGCTTCGCTATTCGCGCATGTCTCTCGAGTGACCAATTTCGCCCCTATTTCAGCGTAGCGCAACCTCCTTCTTCGCCTCCTACATCGCTCCCGAAGTCTGTCAGCGTCTTCGCAAAGACGATACCGTCGCCTTCGACGCCGTCTCCGGCGTCTCCTCCTCCTTCCGCGAGTCCCTGCTCAGCGCAGCCCGTCTCGAGCAGCACGGCGTGCTCCGCTCGAACTGCATCGACTGCCTGGACCGCACCAACGTGGCGCAGTTCTTCCTGTCTTTCACGGTGGTGTATCGTATGCTGTTCACGCTGGGCATCGAGTTCTCGCCCGCCACGCCCGACACCTCGCCGCTGCAGCGCATCCTGGTGGAGATGTGACCCTCCTGTGAGGGCTCAACGGTAGGTACAAGGAACTGGGTGACGTGATTTCGCTGCAATACGGCGGAAGCAACGCCCACGACAAGATCGAGACGACGCGCGGCAACTCGAAGGCGAAGAAGGAGATCTTCACGACGCTCCTCCGTCACTACAGCAACACCTTCACCGACAAGGTCAAACAGGAGAGTCTCAACGTCTTCCTCGGCGTCCTGCATCCCGCCGCGCTCCTCAAGCCCGCCACGGACTACTACCTCCACAACACGGGCTACGCGCAGCCGCTCGCCCTGCCCAGCGCCCTGCCGCAGAAGTGGTGGCTGCTGCCCCTGCTTCAGTTCGAGCAGTCGATCTACAAGGACGTGGCGACGGCCATCGTGCACTCCAACGCCATCCTCTTCTGCCCAGCGTGCCGCAAGATGCCTGTTCTCAAGAACGCTCTGCTGTGCGCCTATTGCGGGGCGTTGCTGCACCGAAACGCGCCGGCGATCGACGCCGCCTCCTTCTACTCGTTCCAACCGCTCCAGAACGGACTCATTTGGGAGCATCTCCTCCCCGACGAAAAGTGGCCCTTTTTCGGGAGTGTCAGAAATAGTCACGGATTCTGCGAGATCGGCAAGCTGATGGAGCTGCCCTGCTTCGCTCCGCATTACATCACTTCCGTTCCTTCTCCTTTGCAGACTCACTCGCAGGTGGACGAGGCATCAGATGCCACGCCGGTGGCAAAGCCGATCTTCTGGGAGAACTGGAACACGCGCACGCAGAGCACGGTACAATACGTGGGCTACGACAACCAGAAGGGAGTGAAGGCGGAGGAGGAGGAAGAGGAGGACGCTGACGTGGCGGTGGAGAAGCCGACGCCGCGGCTGAAGACCACGCCGCCGGCGCAGGAGGACGAGGAGGTGGAGGACGAGGAGGAGCACCGGCTGCTGCTGCAGGAGGAGGAGATGCTGAAGGGCAACGGGCGGTCGTACGTGTCGTCCACGCGGCAGAGCCGGCGGGTGAACGTGTGTTCGGACTCCTTCTTCCAGCTGAAGGACGACGCGAACCAGTTCTGCGTGTTCCCCACGCGCAAGAACACGATGCTGCGCGAGCTGATGTGATGGTGGTGAGATGAATTCAGCGTAGGCTGTATGAAGAGTACTACACGTACCGCAATACGCTGGCGAAGAACGTGATGCAGCCGCTGGAGGAGTACCCGTGCAAGGACAAGGAGGCGCTGCAGGAGTACGTGGCGACGGAGAAGATGGAGGAGGCGATCGACCCGGTGTGCTGCTCGCAGCAGCAGCACCAGATGCAGGCGCTGTACCGCGTGCAGTACGAGGGCGAGGGTGCGTGCGGTGGACGCGAGTGAGGGATAGAGTACGATCGAGAGGATAGTTGCTGCTTGCTGCTTCCCACGGAGAATGCGGAGGAGAAGGTGCTGAGGGAGTACATGAAGACTTGAAGTTGTTTCTTTTCGACACACAAGGAGGATACACATGCAATCCATTGTTCCAACAAACACGCCATTCCAAGTCCATTTGCACCCGCCGTTCCTGCTCACTGCTCTCGACCGAGTCCATCAAACGCAGCACACATTCACTACGCATCACCTCTTCACTCCACGCTCACTCCTTCGCAGCCTCCACATCCCTCCGACACCTCTCCCACAGGTCCTGCCGCGCCATGGCCAGCCGCACCAGCTGCTTCATCTTCAGCAGCAGCAGCAGCAGCACCAGACTCCACGCCACCAGACCACCGCTCATCATTCGCTGGAGCAAGACGCTTCGCATCACCGCCCACCGCCTCACTCACTTCATCTCCTCTTCGCTCACACTCTCGCCTCCCACCGGCTCGCTCACCATCTCGTCCTCCTCCACACGCATGGACCACCCGCACGCCGCCTCCACCTTCTTCAGCGCAGCCGCGTAGTTCTCCATCGCATCACCTTCCTTCTCCTCCAGCACCCACACGAACTCCACCGCGTGCAATACGGACAGCGCTTCTCGTATCTGTCCCCTGTTCAGCATCTCCATCACCACCACACTCAGCACGCGGTCCACGCGCAGTTCTGCGGGAATCGGCTTCTTCGCCTCGGCGTGTCTTTCCTCCTACGCTTCACATTTCTCTCCAACGCCCACCTCCATCACCAAGAAGCGGTACACCTCCGCCAGCTGGGAGAAATAACCGCGGATCACGATCACCAGCAACAGTTGTAACGCGCTGACGTGGGCCACGCAATCCTCCCCCTTCTCCTCCATCACGCTCGCAAACCGCTCCAGCACCCACACGCTGTCTCCCTTCACGCACCCTCTCCACTGCTTCAGGCTCACCGGATGGTACGCCTCGGCGGCGGGCTTCGGCCACTCGTCCGCGACGGAGCAGGCAAGGCCCTGCAGGATGCTGATGGTGGTGACGGCGTACTCGAAGTCGTCGCTGAGCAGGAAGGAGTGGAAGAGATGGCACACCTCGCAGGTGTTCTTGATCGCGAAGGGCCACATGCTACGCTCCTGCTTGCGGAGACAGCGCACCAAGATGCGCGAGAAGAGCGGGAGTTGGGACAGGAGCTGGAAGGTTGCCGCCAAAAAGGAGGGATTGCCGCTATTCAGCGCGAAGTGCAGGAGGTACTCGAGCGAGTCGTTCGCGCCAAAGGGGTTTCGCTGCAGGCTCATTGTGAGCACCGCGGCCGCGACGGTATTCTGCCGTGAGTAGAGAAGGGCGGCGAGAAGGAGGTGGAACGAGCAGACGGAGATGGCGTGGAGTGAGGCGTCGCGCGCGTGGGTGGGGCCCTGCAGGCAGAAGAAGGAGAGACTCTTCCAGGAGTAGCCGAAGGCCAACGCGTCCGTACGGGGCTGGATGAGCAGAGGCGACGGGGCTGGGTCGAGAGAAGGGAACCACGCCTGTGAGTGATGCGTGTGTGACGGGCGTACGGTGTGACTGTTGTGTGTGAAGAAGAGAAGGTAGTCCGGGAAGATGTAGGAGAGATGGACGGTGGGGGCATCCCTCCGATTCGAGAAGACGACCTGCTGGAGGCGGTCGAACACGCAATGGTCCTCCAGCTCCTCCGTCAGGTGCCGCATCCACAGCGAGCCGTCACGTAGCCAGAAGAGCACGTCCTGACACGCCACCTCCTCCGCACCCTCCTCCGTGGCGACGGTGCGCGTGGTGGAGATCCAGAAGGCACTGCGCACCGGCGCTGGGAGCAGCGCCTCGTCCTTGGCGGAGAAGGAGACGGGCAAGTGAGTGACGGAGAAGGAGTTGAGGGCTTCTGGGCGTAAGGGAGTGAGAGGGTGCCTACGCGTGTTGGAGAAGTGAAACAGGTAGGTGGTGCCGGTGGTGGTGGTGCACAAAAACGAGTCGATTTCGGGGTCGATGGAGCAAATGTGAACAAAGTCCGGAGTGGGCAAAAACCGCGGGAGGAGTCGCAACTGTGACGGGTGAAACTCCCCTCGCGAAGGCGTGAACTTCAGTTCGATTTCCTGGATCGCCTGATGCGGCGCGATCTGCGAGGCGTTGAACGCAAAAATGGTGGCCCCCACGAAGCCTTCCGAGCGCGGCGAGACGGCGAGAAGAAGAATGGTGTCGGACACCCAGGCGGCCGCTGTGATGAACGCGTCCTGCGGTTGAAGGAATGACAAAAAACGGACCGGAAATAGGGACGGTGCCGAAACCCACTTGGCGCGGCTGGAGTAAAAGACGAAGACGGAGAAGGGCGTGAAGAGGAGGACGTTCGTGTTGGAGGGAGAAACCGCCATGCCGAGAATCGTCTCGTTTTTGGCCAGGAGGGAGGGAGGGAAGGAAAAGAGTGTCGGCAGGAGGGTCGTCGCAGCGGTCGGGTGTGTGGTGATGTGAACGAGACTGGTGGAGGTGTATCCGAAATAGGAGGGATTTTCGCTATTCGTGAGATTGCGTGATTATCAGCACGAGGCATATATAACATCCGAAAGCACGCAGAACCGCTGGCAGAGAAGCCGGCTATCACGGCAGAAGAGGTGGTTGTCTTTGTGGATGATCTGATCGTACGGGATGTTGAACAGCAGGCACGTTCCCGTCATGTTGAAGCAGCAGCAGCTCACTTCCAGGGCAATTTCGATCTCCGTCTCCTCGATCGTCGACATGGGCGATTCTTCCTTTGTTCGAGGATTGTTGCAGACCGCAGGAATGTACCCGTTGTAGGAGTACAACATACTCCCCTCGACGGTCCATACCATGATGCCCTGGTACTTTAGGCCCAGAGCCACGATGGGCTGTCCGGGGCACCAGGAAAGAGTGGTGATCGTGTCGTACAGAAACAGAGGCGAGGGGTTGAGTTGGGGGTACTGGCGGATGTCGATCTGATTAATCGTCTTCCAGGTGAACGATCCGTCGTCCATTTCCGCGATGGAGAAGAACTCCACCGATAGCCGCATGGACACGACGGCAAGGTAGGGCAAGCCGAGCGCGAAGAGGAGCTGTCTCACGCCGTCCACCAATGTGGGCTTCAACACGGTAACACGCGTAGGAACTCTGGAAGTGGCAGGAAGGTGAAGCAGGAGGCACACGGAATTGTCCAAAGCAAGGGCAAGACACGACAGGTCCGAATTGGCAGAGATGCTGACGGGCCGGACGTTGGCAAGACTGACGCTTGGATCGAGCAGGGATTCGGGGATGAGCTTGGAGAGAGGGAAGCCCACAAACTCACCGTTCCAGCTCAGATCCCCGATGTTGCCGGTGTCCGTCAGCACCAGAATCCGCTGGTAGTAGGAGCAAACGGAAATGGGAAAACCATATTGATCGATCGGAATAGAGCAGGCGAGCTCGATGCGCGTCTTGCTGCACTCCCAGCATAGATTCGGGTCGTCATACACGTCATCCAGGAAACGCTTCTCCCGGCGAATCATGTAATAATCCGCCACTCCCTCCGAGCGAATAACGAGGATCTGGTCGCTCTCTTCATTCCAGACGACAAAGACTCGACTCAGAAGCGCCTTACTGTAGCCCGTCGGGCGATTCTGGGGAATGCTGGAGAGGAGAACGCAGTCGGACACTGCGGACCAGATTTGCACGGAATTGACAGAGACGGCGGCGATCATCGTCCCGTCGGGAGACAACTCCAGACAGCGATAGTTCGATTTGCGTGGAACTTTGAATTCCACGAACCGATCGAAAGGGAAGATCATCCAACACAAGAATGGAAAACAAACACTCCCAAACTACCTTAGCAACACTTCTTCTTCGCCTTCGTCTCCGCAGGCACCTCCGTCGATATCTGGATCGTCTGCTTTCCCGTCGGAAGCGCAGTGGCCAAGCCCTTCGTGGGCTGCACCTGGTTCGAGGCGGACTGCTTGTAAATCTCTACGCATCACGCATGAGAGCGGCAGGGACCCTTCAGGATCGTCTCAAAGGCAGTGTTAATGCCAGTGGAGTCGTAGGCCGAGGTCTCAATAAACACCATGCTGTGCTTCTCCGCGAAGGCAATTGCTTCCTCCGACTCGACGGTACGCTGGTTCACCAGATCGCACTTGTTGCCGACCTGGGAGTGAAGGGGGAGAAGCATTCCTACCAGCATGATGACCACGTTGCTGTCCGAGTGCTGCTTCAGCTCCGAGAGCCACTCCTCCACATCCTCGAAGGACGGTCTCGATGTGATATCATATACGATGAGTGCGCCGACAGCTCCGCGGTAATACCTACGGGTGAGGGGAGGGAACGGTGCATACGCGCTGGTGATTGCGCGATACCGTTCCTGACCCGCTACACGTCATGCCATACAGTAGAGAGCACCGGTATCCCAGATTTGCGCTTTGATGATCTTGTTGTCAATTCTGACACACTTGGAAGCGAACTCGACACCAACAGTGGCCTTTGAATCGATGTTGAACTCGTCCTTCGTGTAGCGGGAGAGAATGTTGGTTTTTCCCACACTGGAATCGCCAATCACAACAACTATCGCTCAACAACTGCAACTATCCTCACTTTTGAATAGATAGTCGTAATAGTCCTCAGTACTAGACGAACTCATTCCTACTGGGTTTTGTTCTAGCAAGAGGAATGGCGACACCCGCGGGAATAGCCGGTTTTGACCGGGGCGGATGTCCTTCTTCTTCTTCGTCAAAAACAAGGACAGCAATGCAATATATCGGAGAAAAGGCAACTCGTTCGACCTCCGTGCCGATGAAGAGAACGACGTACTGAATAGGGGCGTGCAGTTAACCGGTAGTGATCCTATCGTCACAGGCAGCGCCGTGTTCGCGTTGAAATATAAAGACGGAGTCATGATGTGCACAGATACGCTGGGTACGCTCCAACCGACGCGGGTGAGACTGTAGCGTCCTACGGAAGTATGTCGATGTTCAAGCAGGTGCAGAGAATGCACATCCTGAGAAATAACGTGATTATCGGATTCGACGGGGAATATAGCGACTTCACTTACATAATCGAAGAATTGGAGAAGATGCTGTGGGCGGTGCGTGTTCGCACTTACGGCGTAGGGACGAGTCTGCCTTCACAGAGGACAACTCCATGCTCACGGCCTCGGCCACTTTCAACTTCCTTCGTGCCTGGCTCTACAACATGCGCACAAAAATGGAGCCCCTGTGGAACACACTCGTGGTCATTGGCCTCGAGGGCGACAAACCGTAGGCATTGTGAGTTTCCTTGGGGTGCGAACAGCGCTGTTCGGCATCTTCTTTCACGGCCCCGACACATTGTTGATCCGTGTGGGGCGGAGGCACGATCTCCCTCCCGTTTCCGTCAACGCATACTCATCGCGCTGTAGATTCCTGGGCATTGTGGACAAACTCGGCGCGGCCTACGAGGAGAACTTCGTGTCCACTTCCTTCGGTCTGTACTTCTGTCTCCCTTTGATGCGCTCTCTCTACCGCGAGAACATGACAGAGGAGGAGGCGCGTGCTGTCTTGGAGGAGTGTGCGCGTGTGGGCTACTACAGAAACTGCCTCGCCACGAGCCGCGTAGGATGTGGTGATGATGGATGAGCGGTAGATTCAGCTGGCGAAGGTCACTCGCGAGGGCTGCGTGATCAGCGACTCGTACACACTCGAGACGAAGTGGCCCGTTTAACGTGTTTTGATAGTATGCGCGTGTTTGTTACAAGGAGGGAATTAGCCAGCTTTCGTTATGTAGTCTTCAAACGGACTTCTGTAGTGCGCTCTCCACGAGTAGTAATGACTACTGAACTTCCAGGAGTAGTAGAACTCGATCACCTCCTTCGTCGTCTTCGTTTTGATGGCCTTGCTGATCTGGTAGAAGTCCTTTCCGTAGACGCAGATCGCCGCCTCAAACACCACCACCTCGTGCGGACTCCACTTCTCCAAGGGGCTCATTGGCACCAGGTCCGAATCCACCTGACCCAATAGCCGCGCACGGTTGAACAGGTACTACACGTCACACACTCGCGGCAGCCGTACGAGTTGGGTGTTGTGTAATCCATTCGCGATGGGGCTGCGCTTGTTGTAGATGGAATTCACGCACGACAGGTACGACTCCATTTGCTGGATCGCCTGACACGGCCGGTGACTCCTGCCCTTCTTCGTCATCGTCTTCAGGAAGCGGATGTTTTCCCACGGCTTCTCCTCCGCCTCTAGCTCTCACTCCGAAAACAGATCCCAACCGATAGGGAGATAGCAGTCGATGCAGTAATCCTCCCCCGTCTTCTCTCTCTTCTCCCTTTTCTCCCGCTTTTCAACCTCCTTGTGCTCCTGCTTTTCCTTCTTTTCCACGGGTTTCTTTGGCTTCTTTGAGTGGGATTTGCTCTCTGGGTAGGCGTCTGTGTCTTCCTTCTCCTCCTTCCCCTTCTCCTTCTTCTTGGTGACCTTTCGCTTCTGTTTTTTGCTGCTTTTGGTGCTCGATTCGCTATCTTCCTCCGATTTCTCCTGACCCTTCAATTCCATGAGTTTCTTCTTCGTCATATATGGGCGTCTATCCTGTCAGCTGGGAAGAGCGATACGCACTTTGGCAGGGAAGATACCTTCGGAGGCTTCTCGTACATCTTGATTCGGAGCGCCTTCAGCATGTCATACTCGACCGTGTCATCAAAACACCTATCCCGTCATAGACACCATTCGAGACAACGACACCGTGCCGGCATTCCTCCCCACGTTGCGAATGTAGGTGATGATGTCCAGCAGTTTCGCTAGGAGTCAGCCGCCATACGCGATGCGCTACATATCTCCCGTTCCTTTTGAATATCCGTCATCAGGCGCACGCAATGAGCTTAAATGGGCACAACGACACAACAGCGCAACAATGCGGCTTGGAGTGAATGGGATTGTGACACAAACCGGGAAGTGAGACACGATCACAATTTGGAATTCCCACCTTCTAAAGTGCTTTCACGCTCTATCCACGGAGTGTAGTGAGCATTACGCCCCATCTACAACGGAATCGTTTGATTATCCTGTGTGTGCTTAGGAGTTCCATTGTGGAACGGTCTGGAGAGGCGGAGGGGAATCCAGTGTGGATGTGAGGAGTGAATCGGGTGGAGGTGGAATTGAAGTGTGTGCGAACTGAAAGCTCTCCCGGTGCGATGGTTCCGCTTGTGGCGAACAAGTCGCATCCTGCACCATTCGGGTTGTTAGGGAATCTGCTGGATGTACACCCACTATGCAAACCATTGGAAGGGAGAAACGGGCTCTCGGACCTCCCTGCGAATCCACGTCACAAACAGCTCCTTTTTTCAAATTGTGTCATCCCGACCCCGTATGCTGCGTAACAACATGGATTCTGCGAATCACACAAACCATACACTGCCAAGCCCAGAAGCACACCGGAACAGAAACAACACAAGGCGCTCTCGCCGACGCGTTCTATGGGAAAAGCAAACTGGTGTAGAACCGGTCAATTGCCGAGGTTTTTGCTGACCGGTTTCTCCGTTTCTCCTTTTCGATTCCAAGCACATTCCTTTTTCTTTGTAATTGGTTTAGTCAAATGTTCACACGTGGACTCGTTGCCGCTTCATCTAATGCTTTCACCAGCTCTGTATTCCGCGTTCTACGGAGAAGTGATGCGTAGATGCTGAGAATGGCCCCTAAGACTGTGGGTGCC
>OIWT01001522.1_pt1 | contig 27412 bp, 27 predicted proteins | sample 1587701 | NCBI WGS metagenome assembly OIWT01 (sample SAMEA3888904, study PRJEB22519) | human gut metagenome | biome: human gut; feature: human-associated habitat; material: faeces | place: Denmark | collected 2009 | reverse complement strand
GGGTATTCTGGGCTTGAGTCCGCCGAACTTCGCTTATTCTAACGTTTCGGGTGGTTATGGCGTGCTCGGCGCCGCGAGAAAGAAGGAGATACTTGTAGGCATCGAAGCTCAATAATAACTGTTAGAAAGACAAATAATTAAAAAAATAATTATATTTGCATCGTCTTTTGCGAAGAGATTCGCGAAGGAGGACATATTGATATTAAGCGTATCTTACGCTTTGTTTTGACGCTATTAAACTTCGCAAATTTAAAAGCTCCTGTCAAAAACAAAGCAACGGAGAACGCCCCTCATTCGTTTAGCGTGGGGTGCGGTCTTGGTTGCTCGTTTCGACAGGGAGGTTGTGCGAAGACCTAATAGCGTGGAACGGGTACGGGACTGGCTCCACGCTTTTGTTGTATGTGTGGTCATTATTTTTTTTAACAAACCATTCTGGAGTCTTTGGTTCTAATCAAGAATCTTATGAGATTGATTAAGGAAAGCCAAACTCAAAACTACGAAAGACCACAAATTATTGAAATCGACCTCATTCCGCAAGGGGTGTTGTGCGGTAGTCTAGACGGATCTGCATCCGGTTCCGATTCCGATCCGGCAGGAACGCCTTGGGGTGGTAGCGAAAACGAGTAAAAAAGGGGAAGCATTATGAGAAAACAATTATTTGCCGTATTGTCTTTTACGGCTTGTCTTGTTGGTTGTAATCAATCATTGGAGATTTCTCCTGAAATTCAGGAAGCAGGCGTCTATGCCACTATTTAGCAGCCGGAGTCTCCTGTAAGTGTAAAGAGTCTCAATTGGGGAGATGGTAAACTCGCCTTTACATGGGCAGAGGGTGAAAACGTAGTGGTATTCGGAGATGGCGACGCCGCTATGTTCAGGACAGTTACTGCAGGCGCTGCAGAATCGAAGCTCGAAAGCAAGGGCTTCAAATTACAGGATAGCGTAAGTTATTACGCTTGTATTCCGGCTTACACTATGGGATTCAATGCCAGCGTGTCAGCAGTTCCGGTTTCTTTTACCGGACAGAGGCAGTTGGCAAACAACAATTCCGACCATCTTAAGTATTATGACTATGCTTGCGCTTCCGCTACTAAGGCAGAGGGAACTAACGCGTTGTCTTTCGAACTGAAGAATCAGGTGTCTTGGATAGTTCTCGAGCATAACTTCGCTTCGGCTGTTGAGAATGTAGTTTCGTTCTCAATAAGCTGCGCGGACGCAGATTGTTTCGTAGCGAGCGGCTCCTTGGATGTCACCAGTTCTACTTTCACCGCACAGAAGATGGCGAGTGAGATCAAATTGGCATTAGGAGAAGAGGGCGGCACAGGCCTTTCATTCCAGGCCGGTGAGACTTTCAGGGGATTCATCACTGTGGCACCGGTCGATTTGACCGGAAAGACATTGGCCATAAAGGCCAATCTGGCCGATGGTACGGTCCTCGATTTGGGCACTATCGCAGCTGGCGGCGCCATCGTGGCCAATAAGCCTCAGGTAATCAGGACAAGCGGAACGAAAGCCGCTGTGGCTTCAGTCGGCGGTGTGGAATACGCGACTGTGCAGGCAGCTATGGCCGCCGTGAAGGATGGGGAGACCGTGACGCTTACAACAGACGCTTCTACAGAAAAAGTATCTATAGACAAGAGTGTGACTATTGATTTGAATGGAAAGACTTTGACTAATGATACAGATGATGTCTTTAAGGTTACGAAAGATGGTTTGACTGTCGTTTTTCAGAATGGTAATATAGTATCTAATAAGTATGGAGGTTTATTCTTTAATCAGGGGTTGAAAAACGAGAATATAACATTCAATAATTGTAATGTTACCGGTGTTGAAGGTGCTATAGCTACAAGTACATTGACCGGGTCTACTATTACGATTAATGGTGGCACATTTGTTTCTTCAAATAATGCAGTGATTTTGACTAATGGTAATTCTCGTGAGGGTGAGCCAAATACTATTATTATTAATGGTGGTACTTTCAAAGGTCAAATGTCTGATGAAGCATATGGAAGAGGCTCAATAGCTTGTGGAATCTATGCTGCGTGGAAAGATAATATAGTAGTAAATGACGGTACGTTTGATATAGAAAGGGGCGTTGGAGTTCTCTGTCGTGGCGGAAAGGTAAGCATCAAGGGTGGAGTATTTACCACTTCGGATCCAGATAAAAAAACAGGATGTGTAGGAGACAGTAAAATTGTAGTTCCTTGCCAGACAGTTTATGTCGATAAGGACGCTAAATATCCGGATTATAAAAGTGCTGCAATCGAAATCTCCGGAGGACAGTTCTCAGATGATGCTTGTAAGTCGTATTTGGCTGAGAATCATACTGTAAAGCAGAATAAATCTATTTATACGGTAGAAGCGAACAGAATTTATCTAAATGGAACTACTTACAGCTCCTTACAAGAAGCGATAGATGCTGCTGTGGACGATCAGCCATTGACATTCTATAATAATGTCATAACTAACGCTTTTAGTATTCCTAAGGGGAAGCACATTCAGTTTAGAATGAATGGTAAAACCGTAACGGTTAAGGGTAGTGCAACAGGAGGTGGTGTTATTCTTAACGGTGATTTGACGATATCCGGTATTGGATTCTTCGGCGACGCCACTGGTGAGAGTGTGGGCTATTTGTTTAATATTAATGATGCTACGCTTACTATTGAAGAAGGTTGCGAAGCTACTTTCCAGTGTGGTCTTTCTTGTATTCAGATACAGTCATCTTCGGCCAAGGCTATTATTAATGGTGGAAAATGGATAGGAGGCGAATACGGAGGAAAATACTGGACCATTAATAAGATAGACAAATATAAAGATTCTCAGATATTAATAAGTGGCGGACAGTTTTATAAGTTCAATCCTTCTGATGTTCAGATTGAAAACCCTGTAGAAAATTGGGTCAATGACGGGTATGTTGCAGTTCAGAATGGTGATTGGTACGAGGTTATTACATTAGAAGAAAAGAATACGAAAGAAATAGAAAAAACTCTTTCTGTCAATAATGCTACTGCTACTATTTCCGAGGATGTTAAAACGAATTGTATTTATCCGACTGGAAGAAATACCACGATAATGCTGGAAAATGGTGCCGTTATTTCAGGGTCAGGTCAAGGAGGAAAAACCGGTGATGTTATTTTGACAGGAAAGGGCCTTAATCTTAAAGGTCAAGGAAAAATTGTTTCTACAGTTGTAAGTGACGAAAAGAAAAGCCAGAGTACGGCTATTAATGTAACGAATGGTACGGTGAATATCTATGACGGAATTGAAGTAGACGGAGGAAATGGATGTGATGGTAATTACGCTGTTAAAATTGTAAAGGGAACCGTCAACATTTACGGTGGTTATTTCCATTCTGCTCCTAAAACCGAAGGAGATGCGACGGAGGTGATATATTTAAATCCACTAACAAATTCTTCAACATGTAATTTAAATATCTATGGTGGAGTCTTTGAGTCCGGTGGGGATCCTACGTTTTTGATCAATTGCCTTGACAAGTACAGATCTGCTTGCCACATAGAAATTACTGGCGGCACCTTTGTGGGCTTTAATCCGGCAAACAATACTGCTGAAGGAGCTAATACCAATTGGGTTCCGGACGGCTATGTTTCCACTTAAATCACCTATAACGGCAAGACCGCTTGGGAAGTCAAGAAGAAATAATACTACTTTTATAGTTTACATTATCAAATCCAAGGGGTGACTCATTTGAGCCGCCCCTCGCTTTTTTTGAATTTCGCTTCAGTCAAGACCTAATCGAATTTCAGCAACTTCGCCAGTTCTATGAAGTAGTCGTTTGACCAGATGTTCAACTCCTTAGGGTTTCTGACAAACGGGAGAACGTCAGCCTTTACCTGATTGATGTCTGACGTAGCAAGTCGTTCGTTTAGTCTCTCCAGAAAAGACTCCTTTGTGATTTCTTCATGATTGAACTGCAAGGCCCTTTCTTGCAGATGGGTGAAATTAAGTGGGATGTTGTGGCGTATATACCACTCGAAGTCATACCAGTCTCTTCCTTTGACGCGATTTTTCCATGTTCGGTAAACGAGAGCATGCATTTTTCCGGCAAAGAGATCAGGCAGAGTGAAACAACGTACCATGAACGACTGCGGTAGCAATAGAAGTCTTTGCTCCGTATCGAACTTCAATGGTGGCTGCGTATCGACCTCGATTTTGATTTTTACTGACTTCTCCGTCTGAAAGGTAATATCATACACGTCCGTGTTATCTTTCAGGAATGCAGATTCGACTTTACTGAAGTTCTTTTTATCTTTCTTCTTGATTTCGATATTACGGCCAACTAGGGCAAATTGGTCAATGATTGGCTGGAAGAAATAAGTGAAGTCAAACTTGTCGTTTGGAGCAAGGAGAGAAAAATCCATGTCTTCGGAGAATCGCTGCAGACCATGGAATATGCGCAGGCATGTGCCTCCATAGAAAGCGGCTTCATTGAAGAATCCACCGTTATATAGGCCTGCGAGAATGATTTGCTGGTTCACCTCGAAGGTGGCATTGAGCTTCTGTTGCTCGGTTGTCAGGTCGTAGGCCGATAGCATCTGGTTGAATAATTCGTTTCTCATTTCTTTAGATACTTTATTAGTGTCTCAATGGAATTGGCTTTCTTTCCCACTTGGGCATAGCGCTCAAAAATGCTCACATCCAAGTTCCGTAAATCTTCTAAATCCATACGGATATCCTCTTCAATATAGGACTCCACATCCTTTAAGTAACGGAGATTGACCTTGGGTGAATTGGCAATAAGGTCGCAGAGAGCCTTCTCCGGAGTCGCCATCAAAAAGGCATAATTCTGCTTATTGATGCTCGTGATGCCAATGGGGAATGCCTCACGAGAAATCATCTGATACTCATAACGCCCTAACGGAGTGTCGAAACTGCGTGTATGCTTTAGGGTCATCGACTGTACAGTGTAAACAGCTTCCGGAATGAGGCCATAGTAGCGAAGCGCGGTCTGCATAGAGACGTATGACGGAGTATACAGGTGGTTGGCAATTAGTTCCGTGGACAGAGCTATATGCGAGACCTTTGGATCTACCACATAGAGTCCCTTTTTGAGACGTATAATCATGCCTGTAGCCTCGAGGTTTCGTACCTTCTGGTTCCCCGCCTCCAAATCAGGGAATAGAGAAGCCACAGTTTGCGTGCTGACGGGAATGTTGCCGATATGTTCCAAATCCATTATCATAGCGCAAATATAGTAAAATTCGGAACAGAAAATTAAATATTTTTTACTTTTCTGTTCCGGAATTGTCCATGTCCTTTGGCCCGATGACCTTCCCTGATTTAGGTTGACACTTTTAGAGCGGTTAAACTAATATGATTTACAATATCACTGACTGGGTTTACAGTCGGTGTTTTTTATCTCTAAAAGTCTTTACAGAATCACTGTTTTGATTTACAGTGCTGCAGTTTGACTGGTTGGTTTTATCCAGGTGCTGCGGTACCGCAGCACCTGGACACTTTGGCAAATATATGCCTTTTTTTCATTTTATCCCATAGCCCAACTATTTTTCCAGCATCGTCGCTGCTCTCCCGTCTGCATATGTACTGCCTCAGGGGTCTGCATACCGATGCTCATATGAGGTCTCTGTGTGTTGTAAAAGTCTATTATCCTATCTAACACAGACCGGCATTCTTCCCGTGTTGTTATTCTCATCTTGTACAACCACTCGACTTTCAATATGCCGTTGGCACGTTCCGCGATGGCATTTTCAAGGGGATCTCCGCTTTGGGTCATACTTATATTCACATGGCGTTTCTTCAACTCTGACACATATTCGTTGCTGCAATACTGGCACCCACGATCTGAGTGATGGATGAGCATGGATGCCGTGACATCATCAATCGTCGCCAATGCCATTTTCAGGGCATTTAACGGATAGACGGTCTCTAATGTCGGCCCGACAGCCCAACCGACTATCTTGTGAGAATAGGTGTCCGTTATTAGTGACAGATAACACACTCCTTCATCTGTCTCAACATATGTTATGTCGCTGACCCATATTTCGTTGGGACGGGAGGGAACGACATCCGCAATGAGATTAGGGTACTTGCGGTAGTGATGACGAGAGTCTGTCGTTTTATAGTGCCTGCGTCGCTTCAACCGTACCATCAAGCCGTTTTTTCGAAGCAATTCTATGAATGCGTCACGACCGGGCATATTGTCATTCTCGTCAAACAGCCGCTTCACAATCAGATATAACTTCGCACATCCCAAGCCGGGATTATCCTTGCGGTATTCGCTTACTTTCTCCACAATGAGTGGCTCTATGGCGTTGGCGGCGAACTCCTGATTGTCCCACTTGTAATAGGATTGTCTGCTATAACCAAACAGCCCGCAGAGAGTGCCCAGTCCATATCCCGGACATTCCCCACGTAGCAGACTTACCGTTTGGTGCCAGATTTTTTTCTTATGGGAATGTTAAACGTTTCTTCGGCCACATTGATCATTGTATCATAGGCCTTTGCCCGTAACTTCTCAAGCTCGGCCTCTTTACGGGCTTGGCTGAGTTGCGCCTGGAGGTCCCGAATCTGGTCATCTTTACTTTTCTTGGCCATATCTTCATCGCTTTGTTCCTCCAAAGATAATGCTTTCTCTTGAGTCACATATTTGCCGATCCAGGTATAGACGCTGTTGATAGTGACGATATTAAACTTTTTCCTAATTTCTTCCGCCGTCGTTACTCCTTTGAGGATATCCAGGACTGCGTTAACACGGTCTTCTTCGTCCGGTTTGTAAACCGTGACGAGCTCGTTGGACCAATACTGCTCCTTGGTCTCCGGATCGATTTTCAAGACAAGGTCTCGCTTGTATCTTTCTCTCATTGACTCTTTTGATTTGTGCTCTCAAAACTGTCAACTTTTTTCAGTTCAAGTCACGATGAAACACTACCCTCTCGGCGCCGGGAGAGAGGGAATGTCCCGTAGACCAGTGTGCCTGGGAAGGTCTTCGAGTTTTTATTTCGCTGCCTTAAAGGTCTTTCCGAATGGCATAATGGAGAGGCCTACCATCTTGAAATGCTGCAAGCCGAATGGAATGCCGATGATGGTCACACAGAAGAATAGGCCGAAAACTAGGTGTACGAGAGCTATCTCCCACCATCCTATTAGAATCCAAAGCACGTTCATAAACACACTCGTACAGCCTCCTGCATTTTTCCCGTCCACGACTTCCGTTCCAAACGGCCATAAGGAGAATACGCCAAATTTCCATAATTGGTAGCCGAAAGGAATGCCAATGATGGTCACGCAATAGAAAAGGCCCACCACGAAATACACTAGTGAGATTAAGAATCCTCCTAATAAAAACCAAAGAATGTTACCTAAATACTTCATAATGACTATAAAAAATACTTACCCTAAAATCTCCTTGGCCATAGCATTCACCTTGTCCACGTCGATTGGTTTGAGGACAAGTTACACTTTTTCCAACGACTTTTACGAGTGCAGTATTATACGGAAGGGGTGATGATTACACGCCATATTCCTTCGTCGTTTTTTGCTTCAATGTAGCCTTTTTCCTTCAGGCTGGTCAACAAGCGCTGGACTGCGGATTTGTTGATGCTCAGCTGTTCGCACAAACTGTTGATGGTAACAGATGGCTGGGATTGCATAATGCGGAGAATCTTCGCATAGTTTAGTGTGCGGAATTCGACCCGTTGGCCGTCGTACCACCAAACGTTCTCGTCGGGTTCTGTCAGGAAACGGACGTCGTTGTAGATTTCTTCTGCGACTAATGCGATAAAGTACCGGAGGAACGGACGGATATGATTCAGGTCCGCGTGAGCACCGATACTGGGTGTTGAACCGACTTCGAGATCGGCCTGGTGAAGCGCTTCCAGGTATTTTTTCTTGTCGCGACTGCGGATGACTATCATCGGGTAGTCGTGTCGAGCTAGGATGTAATTGACGATTAAGCGAGCGATACGGCCATTACCATCCTCGAAGGGGTGAATCCGGATATAGCGGTAGTGGAAGAGCGCGGCCAGTTCAATGGGGGAGAGTTTACCTTCCGATTCTTCCTTGTTGTACCAATCCACAAGATCTGCCATGAGTGCAGCGGTTTCTTCAGGGGCTGCATACTCAAAGCGATCTCCGTAGCGGGTGATGACACTGTTCGGACGTGTCTTGTATCTTCCGGCGTGGATGACATAGCTTGTCTGCTGGCCGCCTGGGAACTCACGATATACGGTGTAATCTCCCCGTAGCAGCGTTTTGTGGAGCTGGCGGATGAAGTTCTGTGTAAGGGGCATATCTTTGATGCCAGCCTGCTCTTGCATCATCTTGAGCCCGACGTCGCTGGCCTTCATTTCTTCCAGGTCCTTCATCTCGGCTTCACCGACCACCTTACCGAAGAGTAGAAGAAGTTCGGTTTGGCCGTATGTAAGGGTGTTGCCCTCAATATGGTTGCTGTTGAAATTGAAATCAACCGTAAATTTGCGGTTGAGACGTTCCCTGTCCCTGTCGGAGAGAGGTTGTATGGCGTTCCATGCGGCTATAGCCTTAGGCGCATTTAAATACTTCATCGCTGGAAAGTTTTCTATTTGGTGGTAAATATACCACTTTTTTGCCAACATTTGCAAGGATGATAGGGAAAAATAGTCGAGCTGCAATAAAGGCGACTCATCCGAGCCGCCCGTTGTGCTTTAAAGTTAACTAATTTATTCCTTTACACGATACCAATCCATCGTTCTTCCGACCCAGCCTTTTTTGTCCAATGAGCCGTGAACTTTCAAGATGTCGCCATCCACCTTCATAGAACAAAAATAAGTCTTTCCGTTATTCGGGTCGTATATCGTACCATTACCATACTTGTTTCCGTCCTTTTTCAGTCCGTGAAGCATATTCAGCCCCATAATTTCACGAGATTGAAGCTTCGGGTCGGGATTCATAGCGTCTTTATAAGGGACTCCGTTAGGGTCAGTAGGCTCAGCCAGCCATACTACGCGACCGTTATAGTGGTCACCTTCCTTATACACCTCTACGATGGCGCTGCCATCCTCCAGTTTCCATTTACCGAGAACGTCCTGGGCAAATGCCCCTACAAATGACATCGCTGCGAGAGCGACAGTTAAAATGATTTTTTTCATAATGCCTGGGCTATTGTCAAAAAGTGTGCCTTAATGGTGATAGTTATCAGTGCTCATCGTAATGCCCATAAGCCGATAGTACATCCACATTCACGATTGATTCGTTTATTTCATATATTAGTCGGTGTTTTATAGAAATCTTCCGAGACCATTGTCCGGAACGGTCACCTTTGAGTTGCTCCGGTTTTCCAGTTCCCGTTTGAGGATGTTCCTGTAACTCCGCTAATAATCTCCCTGCCTTTTTAAATGCTGCAGGTTCAGATTTTTTAAGTTTAGATAAGTCCTCAAGAGCTTGAGGAGCAAATATTAATTTATACATCTAAAGATTAGCCAATAAAGAATCTAACTCCTCTTTTCCTGACACCGATATTCCTTTACCATCGGCTATGCTTTTGCGCGCATTGTCTACGCGGGTGAGAAAATCCTTTTTGCTTACCAGACCATCATCTTCCGTTATGGGCACTATCTTAAAACTGCCAGCGCGTGAGGTTAGAATGACACTCTCGCCGCTTGCGGCCAACCCTAGATATTTACCTTGGTTAGCCCTAAAATCACGTATGCTTACAACCGTCATAATTCTTTTTTTTGCAAATATAATGGATGCCACTTTGGTATCCAAATTTTTTAGCAAAAAAAACAAAAAATGCAACCGCAGTGCAGTTGCATTCTTTAGGTGCCTCGGACGAGACTCGAACTCGTACAGCCATTTCTGGCCAAGGGATTTTAAGTCCCTCGTGTCTACCATTCCACCACCAAGGCTTCCGTTTTGAGGGAAACAAAGATACTAATAATATCTGAAAATCAAAAATACCGCCTCTCCTGTTTCACCAAAGCCAAGAAGATGAAAAGCATAGTGGTAAACGACAGAAGCGAGGTGCCTCCGTAACTTATGAACGGCAGCGGGATACCGATTACCGGCATCAGCTTTATGGTCATACCCACATTGATAATCAAGTGCATAAAGAAGCAAGCCGCTATGCAATACCCATACACTCTGTTAAACGGCTCGCGACACCCCTCCGCCACCTTCAAGATTCGTCCTATCAAGTAAACGAACAGTCCTATGAGGATAAAGCACCCCACAAATCCGAACTCCTCGCCTATGGTGCAAAAGATAAAATCCGTACTCTGCTCCGGGACAAATCCAAAAGTAGTCTGAGTCCCCTGAAGGTAGCCCTTGCCAGTCAGCCCACCCGAACCTATCGCGATAAGGGATTGATTTACATTATATCCTGCCCCCATCGGGTCCTCCTTCATACCCAGTAGCACCTCTATACGCAGTTTCTGATGAGGCTTGAGCACATTGTCGAATACGAAATCGGTCGAAAGAATCGTAAGCGAGCCCACTAATGCCACCAGCACTGCAGTGACCCGCAATTGGCGCCTCGCCTTGAACGATTTGGCCCCGTGCGTCCTGAACAGGACATAATAGAGCAGCACCAGCACCGCCAGCACCGCGAATCCCATCCACAGCGGGAACCGGATCGACAGTATGAAAAGCACGGCCAATACCAGGAAAAGCATTATCCACCAGCCCGATAGCCCCTCGCGATAAAGCACGAAGATGTAGCCCAGATACACTAGCACCGTACCCGTCTCCTTTTCGGCCAATATCAGCAGCGTCGGAATCCCCACGACCGCCAGCACTGTGGCCAAGTCATTCATCTTCCGCGCGTTGAATCCGTGTCCGCGCAGGAAATGGGCCAATAGCAGCGAAGTCGTGATCTTCGACAATTCGCAGGGCTGGAAACTTATCGGGCCCAATTTGAACCACGACCTCGAACCATTTACCTCCGAGCCCAAGACTAGCGTCGCCACCAACAGCAGCAGTACGAATATATAGGCCGGAGTGGAAATCACCTCCCAGAGGAAAGGCTTTATCACGAAAAGGATGATACACCCTATCGACAGGGAAATCCCCGCCCAGAGAATCTGCTTGCCGGCCCTCGTGCTGAAATCCAGCAGGGAAGCGCTGCCCTCGGTGCTATGACCTGCCGCGAATATGCTCAGCACGCCGATCGCCACCAGACACAGATAGCAGAGAATGATTCTCCACTCAATAGTCTGGCCAAGCCCTCTATTCAAACCTTTTCCCGTCATTTTTTTCTACGTTCATAAGATCGGCATCCATCACATAACTCTCCATCCACTTTCTTCCCGGGCCAATCTCTCCGTTAAGATACTTCTCTATCATAAGTGAAGCCATAGGACAAGCCCACTTGGCTCCGAAACCTGCATTCTCGATATAGGCTGCTACCGCGATCTTAGGGTTTTCGCGAGGTGCGAAGCAGATGAACACCGAATGGTCGGCACCGTGCGGGTTCTCGGCTGTGCCGGTCTTCCCGCACACATCGAGTCCCTCGATGGCGGCCAGGGCCGCGGTGCCGCCCGCCGCAGTGCCCGCATTTACCGCCTTCCACATGCCCTCCACCGCGTATTCGAAATACACCGAATCCACCTTCGTGTAATACCTCTCCTTATACTTGGCATCTATCTTCACCTGCTCGTTATCCTTAATAATATGAGGCGCATAATAATACCCGCGATTCGCCATAATCGCACACAAGTTAGCTATCTGAAGAGGCGTAGCCCCTATCTCACCCTGACCTATGGACAGCGAGACTATTGAAGAGAACTTCCACCGCCCCTTTCCGTAAAGCTTGTCATAAAGGGAGCTTTGTGGAATGGTACCCCCGAGTTCGCTCGGAACGTCACTCCCCAGCGAAGAGCCGAAACCGAAACTGCTCACATACTCCCGCCACGCATCGAAAGCCTCTGCCGTCGTCGCATATTTGGGATTCTCCAGAATGTCCTTGAAGACATAACAGAAATAACTGTTGCAAGACATCATCACGGCATCCGTGAAATTGATGGGCGAACGATGCTTGTGGCATCCCAGTTTACGGCTTGGCGTATAGTAATAACCCAATTGGCAAGGATGCATATCGCTCACCTTCAGTACGCCCTCCTGGAATCCAATCATCCCGTTTACCAGCTTGAAGACCGAGCCCGGAGGGTAGGAAGCCTGCACCGGACGGTTGAAAAGCGGTTTGTAAGGATTGGCCAGAAGGTCCTGGTAGCGGGTCCCGATGTTCTCCAAATCCTGCACGTCTATTCCCGGACTGGTCACGAGCGCCAGAATCTCGCCCGTAGAAGGCTCTATCGCGATAAGGCTTCCGCGCTTGTGCTGCATAAGGGATTGGCCGTACTGTTGAAGGTGACCGTCGATGGTCGTGGTGATGTTCTTTCCCGGCACTGCGTCCATATCGTTATGGCCGTCGTTAAAGCTGGTAAGCACTCTGTTACGAGAGTCTCGAAGGTAGATGCAGTAGCCCTTTTCGCCGCGAAGATCCTTCTCTCGGGTAGCCTCCAAGCCGGTCATTCCGGCATAGTCTCCGCTCTTGTACTCAGGGTGTTTCTTAATGTAGTCTCCGTCCACCTCTCCCACATATCCCAGCAGGTTTCCGCCGGCGTTCAGCGGGTAGTCGCGAGTGTTTCGCATCTGGGCATAGAATCCCGGGAACCAATACTCGCTCTCCGAAAAGTGCACGTAAGTCCTTTCGTCTACATTATGCAGGAAAGTGAGTGTCTGATAGCCTATTCGGGAGCGGAACTTTCTGTAATAGTCGAGCTTTTCGACGAGATATTCCTTATCTATGTTCAGTATGGAACAAAGCGCCGTGGTGTCCAGATTGCGGATTTCACGTGGCGTGACCATAATGTCGTAGCAAGTCCTGTTGCCTACCAGAATCTCTCCCTGCCTGTCGTAGATGATTCCGCGTGGAGGATAGATGGTCTCGCGCAGAATGGAATTGTTCATCGCGTCGGTCTTGTACTTATCGTCGACGATTTGCACGTAGAATAGCCTGGACAGCAGGACTAAGGCGGCGAAGATGAGTCCTAAGACGAGTTTAGTATAGCGATTCGAATCGTTCATAGTGCTACTCCCCCTTATAGAGCACGGAAGTGCAGATAAAGCATAGCAGGGCGCTTATGACCGAAGATATCACCCAGCGAAGGAGATTTACGTTGAGAGGCAGTGTTCCTGCGCTGTCTATCAAGACATAGAGTAGAAAGTAGATGGCGCAGAGTATGCTTATGGCGATGCCGGTCTCCCTGCTTGACTGATATGTCAGCGGACAGCCATCCCTAAAAGAGAAAATCTCATCGCCATAGACTAGTTTGAAGACAGTGTTCTTCAGGAGCGCACACACCAGCAGGCAGATGCTCGTGCAGCCTAATTGGGAGCTCGAAAGCAAGTCTACAGCCATTCCGGCGAAGAAAGCCACGAACAGGGCGAAGTTAGTGGAGCGCTTGAGCGGAAGGCTCATCACCACGAGAGGTAGCAGCGAGACGAGCACGTACTGCGATATGTTCAGATAGTTGTTAAGCAGAATCTGAACGACGCAGAGAGCCAAACTCACTATTATGTGATAGGTCCTGTTCATAAATCCTCTCCTTTATCTTCCAAGTACTCCAATTCTCCTCTATACTTGTTCTTCAAGACGTAGACGAAATTGAGGGACGAAAAGTCCTGGAACAAATCCACGAAGACATCCTTAGTGGTTCCGTTCCTTATGGCAGAGCCGCGAATCGTTCCTAAGGCTATGCCCGACGGGAACATCTCCGAATAGCCGCTTGTCCAGACAGTGTCCTGTACGGCGACCTCGAAATAGAGCGGAATGCCGTGCAGAATGGCCTTGTTACTGCTCATCCCGTCCCACGAGAGCGTGCCCGTGAGCCCGTTCCTGCCTAATCTGGCGCTTACGCTCGACCCCGGATTCATTAGAGTCCTTCCGTATGCCAATTTTTCAGTCACTGCGTCTATCGTCCCCACGACTCCGGTCGGGGTCACTACGCCCATACGGGCCTCGACGCCGTCTTGAATGCCTTTGTTCAGGATGAAGTAGTTTTTCTGACTGTTAGTGCTAAGCTTTATGATTCGAGCTCCGATATACTCGAATTCGTCGTCGGCCATGACCCCGGAAAGCATGGCTGTGCTGTCCATGGCTTCGCGGTAGCTTCTTAGCCTTTCCCACAATACGGCGTTCTCCTTTTCGAGAAGCAAGTTCTTTTCCTTCAGACGGAAATAGCTGTTAACTTGGTCGGTCTTGCCCCAAAGCCACGCCTTCGCTTCGGTGGAGATCCGGCTTAGCCAGATGCTTTGATTAGAATTCGATGCGCGCAGAATAGCGATAGCAACAACCTCCAAACAAATGAAGATTGCTGCAGTCAATATAAGTTCTTTCGTTTTCCGCGTGCGAGTCATCAGGTGCTACCTCATCAGGAATTTATACTTGTCGGTATTCTTGATGGCCTTGCAAGTACCTCTTGCCACAGCGTGTAGCGGGTCTTCCGCCACTGTGAATTTGATGTTTACCTTATTCGTGAGTCGCTTTGCGAGTCCGCGAAGAAGGGCGCCGCCGCCGGACAGGTAGATACCGTTTTCGATGATGTCCGAATAGAGCTCCGGAGGGGTCATCTCAAGTACGTGCATAATCGAAGTCTCGATTTTAGCTATGGATTTGTCCAGACAGTGAGCGATTTCCTGATAGGTGATGGTGGCTTCTACCGGATGGGCCGTCATAATGTTAGGTCCGTTTACGATATATGGAGCCGGTTCGTCTTCGAGTTCCGAAAGGACTGAACCTACTGCCCATTTGATCTTCTCGGCAGTGCTTTCACCCACCTTTATGTTATGTTGCTGGCGCAGATAGTACTGAATGTCGCTGGTGAACACGTCTCCTGCTACACGGATGCTATCCTGCTGCACGAGTCCTCCCAGGGAGATGACTGCGATTTCAGTGGTACCGCCACCTATGTCCACGACCATATGTCCCTTAGGTGCTTCCACGTCGAGGCCTATACCCAGAGCTGCTGCCATAGGCTCGAAAATTAGATATACGTCGCGTCCTCCGGCATGTTCGGTAGAGTCGCGCACGGCCCTTATCTCCACTTCGGTACTTCCAGAAGGAATGCCGATGACTACCTTAAGGTTAGGAGAGAAGAGGCTGCTCTTCCTCTTGCTTACCTGACGGATGAATCCGCGAATCATCATCTCGGCTGCGTTAAAGTCGGCGATAACGCCGTCCTTAAGCGGTCTGATGGTTTTGAGCGTAGGGTTAATGCGCTCGTGCATCTTCTTAGCCTCGCTTCCTATGGCAAGGCATTTACCTGTGGCGACGTCTACCGCCACTATGCTCGGCTCGTCCAGTACGATAACACCATTCTGATAGATAATGGTATTAGCTGTGCCGAGGTCTATTGCTAATTCTTGGTTAAGAAATCCGAATGCCATATCAAAATTTTTACTTCTTACAAAAATAAACATTTTTGTTAGTATTTTTGTATGAGATTGTGCACTTATGAGAAAAAAAATTTATGGAATATTCGTAGCCGGAGGTTCGGGTACCAGAATGGGAAGTCAAGTTCCCAAGCAATTCCTCGATTTGGGCGGAAAACCTGTGCTTTTCAGGACGGTCATGCGCTTCGTGGAGGCCATTCCGGACATTAATATCATAATGGTGCTTCCGAAAGCTCACTTCGACACTTGGAAACAGATTTGCCGCGAGGAATGTTTCGACAGTCCTCAGATTTTGGTCGAAGGGGGGCTTACCCGTTTCCATTCGGTAAAAAATGCTCTCGAGAGAGTTCCTCAGGGAAGCGTCGTGCTCGTTCACGATGGCGTGAGGCCGCTGGTAAGTGCCGAACTCGTGAGAAAATTGGCCTTAAAGGCAGAGAAAGGGCAGTGTGTGATTCCGGTCACTGCGGTGACGGACACGCTGAAGTCTCTGGTAAAGTCGGATGTGGAAGGGGAGTTCGTTCAGAGCGGGCAGCCTGCTCCGGACCGCGAGACTCTCTTCGCTGCGCAGACCCCTCAGGCGTTTCCGTCGGAGATTCTTAAAAATGCCTATCAAAGAGGCTTCTCGCCTCATTTCACGGACGATGCGTCTGTGGTGAGCGAAGAAAAAATACCTCTCACCTATGTCTTGGGCGAGAGGTATAATATAAAGATCACTACTCCTGAGGATTTGGAGTTCGTAAGAAAAATCTATTGATGGTCCTTGTGTACCCAGATTTGCCTTTTCAACGGTTCGTCCAGGGATACCATAGTCTCGGATGACTGTATGTAAGGAATCTTCTGTATAGTGTTGAGCACCACATCCATAAGGTGCGCGTTGTCTCTACAGTAGAGCTTTATGAGAATGGACGAGCGTCCGGTGATGAAATGGCATTCCACGATTTCGTGGACGTCTTCCAGGGCGTTTATGACCTCGCGGTACTTGTTGTTTTCCGTAAGATTGAGGAACATAAAGGCACAGATGGTATAACCTAAGGACGACGGCTTTATGAGAGTCGACGAACCGTAGATAATTCCAGCTTCTTCAAGTTTTTTCACTCTCTGGTGTATCGCAGCGCCTGACACTCCGCATTCGCGGGCGATTTCCAGATAAGGCTTTCTGGCGTCATTGATTAGTTCCGAAAGGATAATCCTATCCATTTCGCCTAGTTTGTAGTGTTCGTTCATTTTTTAGATTTTCTATTGTTGGTGGGTGACTGATTTGCTATGATTTCCTTACACTCGTCTTCCGTAAGGGTCTCCGGGTTAGTGCCTTTCGGGAGTTTGTAATTCTTTCCCGAAGCCTTTATGTAAGGTCCGTAAGGTCCGCTCAGCACGCTGATTTCTCCCCATTCGTGCAGAGCTGTCTTCGAAGGGGCCTTTTGGATAAGGTCTATGCACTCCTGGAGGCTTATTTTCAGCGGGTCGTTACCTCTTGGGATGGAGAAGTTATGGGAGTCGTACTGTATGTAGGCTCCGAACCTGCCCTTTTTCACCACGATAGGCTTTCCTTCCAATTCTCCGACCGTTCTCGGAAGAGAGAAAAGCTTCAGGGCTTCTTCCAGGGTGATGCTCTCGATGAGCTGTCCCTCGCCTAAGCTTGCGAACATCTTTTCGCCGTCCTCGCCCTTCTGGACGTAAGGTCCGTACTGGCCCAGCTTGGTAGTTATCATCTTGCCGTCCGTCGGGTCCACTCCGATTTCCCGCTCGATTTTCTGGTATTGCCTGTCGCTCACGGCCTTGTCCACCTTGCTATGGAATGGGGTGTAGAATGTGCTTATGCAGTTATGCCAATCCAGCTTTCCCTCGGCTATCTTGTCGAAGTCGCTCTCCACTCCGGCGGTGAATCCGTAGTCCAGGATGTCGGAGAAATTGGCCACGAGATAGTCGCTCACCACCATTCCTATCTCGGTAGGAAGCAGCTTTCCCTTCTCTGCGCCTATAGTTTCCTTTTTCTCGCTGCTGGTGATGACATCGCCCTTGAGCGTGAGGTTGGTCACTGTCCTGCTCTGGCCCGGCTTGTCGCCCTTGACCAGATATCCGCGGCCTGTGGTCAGAGTGCTGATGGTCGTGGCGTATGTAGCAGGTCGGCCAATTCCCAATTCCTCCAGTTTCTTAACCAGCGTAGGCTCCGAATATCTGTACGGCGGCTGGGTGAATTTGCAATTGGCATCGATGGAGACTGCCTTCAGCGTGTCGCCGACATTCATCGGAGGCAGGATGCTTGCGGTCTGCTCGTCGACCTCATCGTCGCGACCTTCCATATAGATTTTCAGGAATCCGTCGAATACGATTTCGGCCGACTGGAGCACATAGTGTTCGCTGCGCTTGTCCAATCCCACTTTGATATTAGTGTTCAGCAATTTGGCTTCTGCCATCTGGCAAGCCACGGTGCGCTTCCAAATAAGATTGTAGAGCTTCTGCTCCTGCGGCGTACCTTCGATGGCGGTATTCTCTATGAATGTGGGGCGAATGGCCTCGTGCGCTTCCTGAGCCCCCTTCGTGTGGGTCTTGAACTGGCGCGGAGACGAGTACTGCTCTCCGTAATTCTTCACGATGAAGGATTTGGCCGTTCCTATGGCCAATTGGGACAAGTTCGTAGAGTCCGTACGCATATAGGTAATGAGTCCTCGTTCGTACAGGCTCTGTGCGATGCGCATCGTCTGACTAACGGAAAAATGCAGCTTTTGACCGGCCTCCTGCTGGAGAGTGGAGGTGGTGAAAGGTGCTGCCGGCATTCTCGTACCATCCTTCTTGTCGATGGAAAGCACGGTGTAAGTAGCTCCTATGCTGTCGTTTAGGAACTTTTCGGCCTCTGCGAGCCCGGCGAACTTCTCGTCGAGCGTACCCTTGACCTTGCTCCTTCCTACGGAGAACACGCCTTCTACCTTATAGAAAGCCTGTGGTTCGAATGCCAATATCTCCCTTTCCTTATCGGTCACGAGACGCAGCGCCACCGACTGGACGCGTCCTGCTGAAAGACCTCTTTTGATTTTTCTCCAAAGCACCGGAGACAGTTCGTATCCTACCAATCTGTCCAATACCCTTCGTGCCTGCTGTGCGTCCACCAGGTTCATATCCACCTTGCGAGGGTGCTTGAGGGCTTCCGTTATGGCGTTCGGAGTGATTTCGTGGAAAGTGATTCTCTCCGTCTTTTTAGGGTCGAGGTCCAGCGTCTGGGTCAAATGCCAAGAGATGGCCTCCCCCTCGCGGTCCTCATCGGATGCGAGATAGACCATATCGGCCTTCTTCGCCAAAGCCTTCAGCTCGCTTACCGTCTTTTTCTTGTCTGCAGGAACTATGTACTTGGGTGTAAATCCGTTATCTATATCTACACTTAACTCTTTTTCCTGTAGGTCGCGTATGTGACCTTTAGAAGAAACTACCGTGTAGTCCTTCCCGAGATACTTTTGAATTGTCTCCGCCTTATGTGGAGACTCGACTATAACCAAATTCATAATGCAAAGATTATCACAAATAAAGGAATTTTCAAAATTTAATGAGTATTTTTGTGCTCGTTATGAAGGAACGTACGCGAAAAAGGATTATAATTTGGTTTTGGATACTCTTCGCTCTGCCTATAGTCGGAGTGACGGTCCTCGTGATTTCTGTGGTCAAGTTTGCTCAGATTCCGTCTTTCGAGGAGCTGGAGCATCCTAATAACAACCTCGCCACCAGACTCATATCTTCCGACGGGGTGGTGATAAGCACATTCCATATAGAAAACAGGACTTATGTTTCCTATGAGGACATCTCTCCGAACGTGATACACGCGGCCGTCGCTACCGAAGACGCTCGCTTCTATAACCACAGCGGAGTGGATTTCCAGAGTTTGGGACGAGTTCTTTTCAAGACCCTTTTGATGCGGGATTCCAGCCAGGGTGGTGGTAGTACCATAACCCAGCAGCTTGCGAAGACCCTCTACCCTCGCGAGGAATTGCTTACCGGATTCCCGGGGGCCAAGTATGTCTCGATGGTCTGGATAAAGATGAAGGAATGGGTGACCGCAGTGAAGCTTGAAAGGAACTACACTAAGGAAGAGATAGTGGCTATGTACTTGAATTCCATCTTCTACGGAAGTGGAGCCTATGGCATAAAGGCGGCCAGCGAGACTTTCTTCGGGAAGGAGCCTTGCGAGTTGAACATTCAGGAGGCGGCGCTTCTGGTAGGAGCTGTAAACAAGCCTACTCGCTATAATGCCGCCCTTCATCCGGAGGCTGCCAAGACTCGCAGAGACTTCGTAATCTCGCAGATGGCGAAGGCGGGGTACATCTCCGAGTCCGATAAGGTATTGGCCCAGAATAGTCCCATCGAGCTCAATTACAGCGTGCAGGATCACAATTCGGGATTGGCCCCGTATTTCAGGGATATGATCCGAAAGGAGATGAGCGCATCCAAGCCTAAGCGCTCGCAGTATCTCTATGAAGATGAATATGTGGCAGATACGATTCGCTGGGCGCAGGACGACCTGTATGGCTGGCTTAACAAGAATACAAAGCCTAACGGAGAGAAATATAATCTGGACAGGGACGGCCTGAAGATTTACGTAACCATTAATTCGCGTATGCAGCGCTATGCCGAGGAGGCAGTTCAGGAGCAGTTGTCGAAGAACTTGCAGCCTCTCTTCACTCGCGAGATGCGCTCGCGCCGTCTTCCTCCTTATCCTAACGACATTGATACTTCTACCTATAATACGTTGATGAAGCAGGCCAGGAAATGGAGTGAGAGATATCGTGTGGGTCGAAAGGAGGGTCTTTCCGAGAAGGAGATTATGGATCAGTTCTCGAAGCCTGTCAAGATGCGCGTATTCGCGTGGAACGAAAAGGGTTACGTGGACACGGTGATGACTCCTAACGATTCCATCAAGTACTGCAAGTCCATTCTCCGTGCGTCGTTCATGGCCATAGAGCCTTCGACGGGAGAGGTCAGGGCTTATGTAGGTGGCCCTTCGTACAAGTATTTCAAATACGACAATGTCCGTCAGGGAAAGCGTCAGGTGGGAAGTACCGTCAAGCCTTTCCTCTACACTCTCGCCATGCAGGAAGGTATGACTCCGTGCGATAAGGTAGTCAATATGCCTCAAACTTTTAAGGTGAATGACGAGACTTGGACTCCGCGCAGTACCGACAGGGCGGATTATATAGGAAAGACCGTGACTCTCAAATGGGGTCTGACGCATAGCTCGAATAACATATCGGCTTATCTTATGAAGCAGTTCGGACCTGCCGCCATGGCCAAGATGATGCGCAAGATGGGTATCAAGAGCCATTTCGACGAGGTGTATTCGCTCTGCGTGGGTCCTGCCGACTTGACTCTTTGCGAGATGGTGTCGGCATTCAACACCTTCCCTTCGAAGGGAGTGTATTCAGACCCTCTTTTCGTTACCCGAATCGAGGATAACGATGGAAATGTGCTGGCGGAGTTTGCTAACAAGCACACCGAGGCCATAAGTGACAGGACTGCCTATCTTATGGTAAACCTTATGGAGGGTGTGATAGATCACGGAACTGGCGTAAGACTTCGTAACAAATATAAGCTTAAGGGCGAAATCGGTGGAAAGACCGGAACCACTAACGACAACTCCGATGGTTGGTTCATAGGATATACTCCTAAGATTACGGCCGGAGTCTGGGTAGGAGGAGAGGACAGAATGGTGCACTTCAAGCAGTTGGCTTTAGGTAGCGGTTCTAATATGGCCCTTCCTGTATGGGGTATCTTCATGCAGAAGTGTCTCAAGGACCCTTATCTCGACATAAGTGAGCTCGATACCTTCGACGCTCCTGTAGGAATGAATCTCGACCTGAGTTGTACGGGAGGCGATATAGAGACCGAAGAGAATGCCGATGAGTTCTTCGGCAGAACGGGCGACGAAGGCGACGACTTTTTCAATTAGGCTATGTTTTTCGAATATCAGGGTATAAAAGTCTATTACGAAACCATTGGTGAGGGAGCACCTCTGCTGCTGCTTCACGGCTGGGGGTGTACCCATTCGATATTCGATGCATTCCTTCCGGAGTTTAGCGCCCATCATAAAGTCTTCGCCCTGGATTTTCCGGGATTCGGAGAGTCGGATGAGCCCTCGGAAGTGTGGGGCGTGGAGGAATACACCCGGATGGTGGAGGCTTTCTGCGCTTCATTGAACATAGAGAAGCCAGCCATAGTATGTCACTCTTTCGGAGGAAGGGTAGCCATTTTATTCGCTTCCAGAAATAGCGTGGACAGGATGATATTTGCCGATGCCGCCGGAATTCGTCCTCGGCGCAGTCTGTCCTATTATATAAAGGTCTATTCCTATAAGGCGGCCAAGTGGTGGATTCTCAAGGTACGTAAGGATGAGAAGGCTTTCCTCAAGCTTCGCGCGTCGCGAGGCTCTTCCGACTATAAGAATGCGTCGGAGCGTATGAAGGCCATTCTTTCGAAGACCGTTTCGCAGGACCTCAGCGCTTATCTTCCTAAGATAAAGGCGCCGGTGCTGCTCTTCTGGGGCGAAAACGACACGGCCACTCCGCTTCGCGATGCCCGTATTATGGAGAAGAAGATTCCGGATGCGGGACTGGTAGTGGTGGAAGTCGGCTCTCACTTTTCCTTTTTAGATAATCCTGCGCTTTTCAGGGCGGTGACGGATTCTTTTCTGAACAAATGAGTGATATATGTTGAAAGAGATACTAATATATAGCGTGTCCGCGGTTCTTTTCCTGCTGCTCGTATTCTATTATATGAATATGTATCAGCAGAATTCCTATCGTATGGACAGGTTCTGGAGGTGGTTTCGAGGCGACCCGATGCCACATCTTTTCCGAAAGGCTAAGGTAAAGTTCGTCTTTACGCCCAGAATGCGCAGGCTCTTGTGCGTGGAGGTGATTCTTTTCGCACTGCTGTGTCTTTTGAGCCCGTGGGCGGCATTGGCCGGGGCAGTCCTCTGTCCATTCGTGATGATGGTGGCGGCAGGATTGGCCAGTCCTATGGAAAAGGCTGTGTCGAGATGGTATTATAACGATGCCGCGAAGAAATTGGCCGAGCATAAGGGGCTGATAGTCATAGGAGTGACGGGAAGTTTCGGGAAGACCAGCACTAAGAATTACCTCTATCGCGTTCTGAGCGAAAAGTATAATGTCTTGATGACTCCGGGTAATTTCAACACCACTATGGGCGTGGTTAGGACCATAAGGGAGCGTCTGGAGCCTTACCATCAGGTGTTTATAGTGGAGATGGGGGCCAAGCAGGTGGGCGACATCAAGCAGATTTGCGATCTGGTGCATCCTAGCGTGGGAATAGTTACCGCGGTGGGCGAGATGCATCTAGAAACGTTCGGCTCTTTGGAAAACGTTCGCAAGACTAAGTTTGAATTGCTGGATTCGCTGCCGATGGATGGTTATGGAGTTATGAATGCCGAGTCCGCGGGGATAGCGTCTTATAAAGGTGGCGCGTTTAACTGTAGGGTAGATAGCTATGGTATAGATGCGCATAGGTGCGATGCTCGCGCGGCGAACATCTCCTACACTGCTTCCGGAATGGAATTTGACTTTATAAGCGCCTCGGGTTCAGAACATTATAAGACTCATCTCTTAGGAGAGAACAATGTCTTGAATCTATGCGCCGCGCTTATGGTAGGCGAATATCTGGGGGTGGATGCGCGACACAGGCAGCAGGCCGTCTTTAAGATTCAAAGCGTGGAGCATCGCTTGAGTCTTAGCCGAAAGGGTGGACTTACCATTCTGGACGATGCGTACAATTCTAATCCTGAGGGGGCGGCTATGGCTTTGGACGTGCTTGGCAGGATGGAAATCCCCGAGGGTGCGCGCAGAATAGTCATTACTCCTGGATTTGTGGAGATGGGTTCTGCCCAAGAGAGGGAGTGTAGAAAACTGGGAGAGCGGGCGGCGAAATGTGCCGATGTCCTGGTTATCGTGAATAAGGTGAACCGAAAGGCCATTCTTTCGGGAGCGTTGGAGGCAGGTATGGACGAGGAGAGGATAATTTGCGCAGACACGCTCGCGCAGGGATTGGCAGAGGTTAGGCCATATATGAGCGTGGGTTCGGTCGTCCTTTATGAGAACGATCTTCCGGATATGTTTAAGTAGTTAATTAGAAAGTATATGAAAATTACTGTTGGTGTCCTTTTCGGAGGGCGTTCGGTTGAAAACGAGATTTCGGTGGTTACCGCATCGCAGGTCATCGAATCTATGGATAAGGATAAATACGAAATCGTCCCTATTTATATAGCGAAGTCGGGAAAGTGGTATACAGGCTCTGCGCTTCTGGACTTGAAGCGTTATCGCGATATGCCTTCGCTCCTGAAAGACTGTACCGAGGTGTATTTCAAGTCCATCTACGGCGACAGGAATTTGTATTCAAACTCCGGACTTTTTCATTCGCAGAAGGTTGTGGCTAAGATAGATACCATTCTTCCTACACTTCACGGAACTAACTGTGAAGATGGAACTCTGCAGGGAGTGCTCGAGGTGATAGGCATACCTTACGTGGGCTGCAACACCTTCGCTTCCGCTAATGGAATGGATAAGATTTCGATGAAGCAGATACTTCGCGACAGCGGCATCTCCGTAGTGGATTTCGTATGGTTCTCCGATAAGGAATGGGACGAGAGCCGTAAGGGAGTCATCGAGAAGATAGAGAAGAAATTGGCCTATCCGGTAATCGTGAAGCCGGCCAATTCGGGCTCGTCAGTGGGCATCTCTCCGGCTCATAATGAGCAGGAACTGGAAGAGGCCATCGACAACGCCGCCCAGTTTACGACCCGAATCATCGTGGAGAGGATGCTTTCGTCGCTTAAGGAGGTGAATTGCTCCGTAATGGGCGATTATTATCACTGCGAGGCGTCGGAATGCGAAGTCCCTCTTCGAAGCGGCGAGATTCTCAGCTACTCCGACAAATACCAGGGCGGTGGCGCCAAGGGGGCCAAGGGTGCCAAGTGCGGTGCGAAAGTGGACGGTGGCTCCAAGTTAGGCAGTAAGGGAATGAGTTCTCTCAAAAGGGAGCTTCCTGCGCGTATCCCTCAGACTACCACAGAATTGGTAAAAGATTACGCTATCAGGACCTTCAAGACTTTAGGTTGTGAGGGACTTGCGCGGGTAGACCTTATGATAGACCAGGAAGACGGAAGGGTCTATGTTAACGAGATTAACACCATCCCCGGCTCGCTTTCTTCATATCTGTGGGATTACACCGGAGTGCCTTTCTCTAAGGTAATAGACAGACTGATAGAGCGTTCTTTCGAAAGATCCAGAGAGGAGAGCTTCAAGGTGGTAGATTTCGGCGGAAACATCTTTGCTTCAGGAAAATAGTGACTATTAAGCAGTTTATGGTGGACGCGGTGGCGGCTCTTTCGAAGATTTATCCTTCGGAAGAGGCTCGAAATGTCGTGTCTATGCTGCTATGTGCCCGTTTGGGATTGAAAGACTGGGAGTTGGTGCTTCGTGGAGGCGAGCGAATGCCTCTGGATGTGTCGGCGGAATTGGCCAGGCTCCTGAAAGGAGAGCCCGTTCAGTATGTTCTGGGCTATGCCGAGTTCTATGGGCGCAAGTTCAATGTCAATCCTTCGGTGCTGATTCCGCGCCCGGAGACGGAACTGCTGGTCGAGTGGGCATTGGCCTGCAAACTCCCGAAGGGGGCGCGTGCGCTGGATCTCTGCACCGGTAGCGGGGCCATCGCGTGGAGCTTGGCCTGGGAGAGACCGGATTTCGAGGTTACGGCCGTCGACATAAGCCCTGAAGCGCTTTCCGTGGCTTCGGGCCAATTCTCTCGCTCTTCCGCCCCATCTGTTCCGCACTTCGTTTTGGCCGACGTGCTTTCCGAGGATTTCGCTAAGGATTTGGGCATGTTCGATCTGCTTCTCAGCAATCCTCCGTATATAATGGATGGCGAGAAGGCTTCTATGCGGGCCAATGTGCTTGATTATGAGCCTCATTTGGCGCTTTTCGTCACCGATGACGATGCCCTCGTGTTTTATCGCGCCATAGCTCGCTCTGCTTGGAATCTGCTGGTTCCGGGAGGGGTCGGGATAGTCGAGTGTAATGAGTTGCTTGCCCGCCAAAGTGCGGCAGAATTCGAAAATAAGGGGTTTTCTTCGGTGAATATCGTGAGGGACTTGGCCGGGAAGGAGAGGTTCGTGACGTTCGTTAGGTAGTTTTTCTTCTGAAAATAAGGTAGTTGGCATTTATCCGTGTGTATTCTTTTATACACGGATAAAAATTGCTCACTTTGCAGTGGAAAAAACGTATTAGTGTTATGAACAAGGCTATGAAATACTTCGCGGGGCTAGCGGTAATGTTATTAACTATCCTCTCTGCTTGCAGCAAATCCGGGTCGCATTCTGACTACTTGCTAAATGTTGATTCAGATCACACGACAGAAACATTCCGTTTCGGACTGGATCAGGTGGCCCGGGTTTTCGCTGCATTGCCTATCGGGGCGGAACAGGTAAGTGAGGTCCACGATGCGGTAAATGGCTCAATATCTCGTGGATATGACGAGGAATATACGATGCGACAGCTTTTTGAAGCTCCGGGTTGTGGGGTGGGGGAGAATGGTGTGACTAAGGCGGGGATGTATCGCAGGCCGCTTCGAGAGTTGCTTCGGGAATACCTCTATTCTGAGACCGCGACCAAGTCCCGGCCTTATTCTGCCGAGGAGTTCTTGGAGGAGCTGGAAAAGTCTGATTTGCAGATATATTGGCCTTATTCGGACGAGTGGGATGGGGAGAAGTATCCTATCATTACATTTGATCCGGGTTACGAATCCGATTATAATTATGGGTATCGCTTACGTCGTGGCGAGGATGGGGAATTGGCCGTGGATTCCGTTTATGTGGATGAGAAGGTGGCGATGAGCGAGCCTGTGTGGGTAATCAATTCGAATTGTGACGGGACTGCGACGCCGCTACCGCTGTATGTGCCGGACGAGAGTGAGAAGGGGTTGGCCCTGGAAGGTGCGTCTACGAAGGGTATGAACAGGATTCTTAGGATGAAGAGTTTTACGATGCTTAGGCATTACGATTCGTGGTTTCAGGGAGGGTCCGAATTTTTTATCAAGTGTGGAAGCGTAAATGGGTTCAGTGCGAGCACGGAGGCGGAGCTGAAACTTTATTCGCCGAGCGTGACGGACTTTATGGTGGTCGTGAAGCGCAAATATCTGAATGTGGAGAGGGAGTACAATGCCATTATCTTGACCAATTTTACAAACCAACTGGATAATCTTGCGTTTTTGGTGACCGAAGACGATGGCGGCGCCACTACGTCGTGGAAGTGCTCTGCGACGGTTAAGATTAAGTCGAAGAGTTATGGATTCGATGTGGATATACCTTATAAGGAAAATGACGACATCGTGTGGCGTGGCCAGTTGGCAGCCAGTTTCTTTCAGTCCGAAGACATCGTCACAGGCCGTTTCGGCGACGTAATAATAAAGTTTGCTCTGGATTAATTTTAAGTTAATATGGATGATTATTTATCTTGTCAAAGTACTCAAGGTAGTACGTTTGTCAATCTAATGAGAGACAGCGGATTTAAGGCTGTCTATGCCGACAGGGACAACAAGCAACTTCTTATCGAATTGCTTAACTTTTTCCTTCCGGAAGACGTAAAGGTCTCGGACATCGAAATGTATCTCGACAGAGAACAGGACCCGGAAGTGGAAAGCGGAAAAAGAACCTATCTGGACTTAATCTGTAAAGGTGAAGATGGAAGTATTTTTTCAGTGGAAGTGCAGCAGGAAGGCGAAGAGAAGATTTTTGAACGTTGTATGTATTATGGTTGCGACGCCTATCGCGGCCAGATTAGTAGAGGAGAGTTCTATTACCAATTAAAACCCCTCTACATTATTTGTATTCTCGGAGAGAATTTTCCACATCAGGACGAATCTAAGTGGAATGAGAATCATCTGATTTCACATTATAAATTCATGGAAACTCGGACTAAGGAGTTTGCACCTTCGACAATTATTATTAACTTCGTGGAAA
>OIWT01001521.1_pt1 | contig 27433 bp, 35 predicted proteins | sample 1587701 | NCBI WGS metagenome assembly OIWT01 (sample SAMEA3888904, study PRJEB22519) | human gut metagenome | biome: human gut; feature: human-associated habitat; material: faeces | place: Denmark | collected 2009 | reverse complement strand
CCCTCATACACCATTCTGTTCTCACTGTCATACAACACGCCCCAACCATACGGTTGATTGTCAAGCACATCGCCTTCCCATCTCTCTCCATCGTCGTTCAAATCCAACACCACATTGTGCTGAATCGCTTTCATCTCCTCTCCATTCACTCTTAGTAACTCCTTCAGCCGAATGTCCGCCTCAATCACCAGCTCCTCGCTCATCTCGATCACTCGAGAAGACGCCTCGGCAATCCCGTTATGGAACCAGCAGAAGTGAGGATAGTGAGAAACAAGGCAGCAGCAGCCCACTTCCCCCTTCAACAGATTCTCACACAGCACATGCTTTTGAAACCGCTTCACCAAGTTCGCCAATACTGGCGAGCACATGCCACTCTCGATTCGCTCCGCCGCCTCCAACACGAAGGGATGCTACGCCTCACGCCTCCGCACAGCACGCACACACAGCAGCTCAGCCACGCTGAACCTCCCATTCACTTCCTTCGTCACGCACGCACTCACGAAGTCCTTGAACAGAAAAGACCAGCGATCATACGAAAGGGAAGGAAAGCCCATCGTTCTCATTCGGGACCCTGTCCTCGCTTCGTTGTCGCAGCCGCTGAACGGGTTGCGTCCCTCCGCCAGCTCGATCAGCGAAATGCCCAAGGACCAGACGTCGCTCTTCGGTCCTTCCTTCCGCTTCAGCGCTTCGGGGGCCATGTACCACAACTCTTCGACCTTCAGCTTGGAATAGTCTTCTTGCAATGGCAGTGCGTAGTCACCCAGTTTCACCACTCCGTTCTGTGTGATGAACATGTTCCTCGGCTTGACATTCTATGCACTCAATCTCCCTCTATTCATGTACTCCGTGAAGGACTCGGTGATTGTGAATGGAATCGAGCCCCAGCAAACAGCAACTGGCGATTTCACGCAACTCTTCCTCGCTAAGCGCGATCCGGCTTCTAACGAATGCGTCCAGTGTATGCGTCTGAAGATACTCCATTATGTACTACGCCATCACGAATACAACGACCATCAACCCATAGCTCCTTTTCATGTACGAAAACATCATAGTATTCCACCAAGAACAAGGATTTGCAGGTCTTGGCTGTTAGCAGCTTCTTTAGTCGTCTTTTGTCATAGCCGTCATATGCAACCTTTCGAATCGCAACATCACGATCCTCTCCCACAGAAGACGCCTTCAACACAGTCCCGTGGTGTCTATGCGTTCATATCGACAAAACGATAAAACCCTTCACCGAGCGTCTCCAGTTGAGCGTAATTGAGCGTGCACGCAGAATCCATCGTTCTAGGAAGGACGCGAAATGCAGGATGGAGACGCTGTTTTAAACGATACACTGCTCTTGTAACAGAACGTACGACAGAAAACTCATTTCCATCACAAGAATTCAAACTGATCATCCATCTCCATCATCTTGCTGGAATCTTGGCTTTGAATACACTTTTCAAATGGACGTTGCACTTTCATCACGTATCTTCACAAATAGGATAAGATTGACATAGGAAGGCTGATTCCGTCCCTTCCCGCCCAGATTACAGCAAAATACACGATTAAGAAGGAACTTGGAAAGGGCGCATATGGTGTTGTCTATCTAGCTGAGAATAGGGAAACGAAAGAACAGTAAAGGATTCTATTGATTTTGAACGATAGAGTGGCATTAAAGCGGATTATAAACGTGTTCCGCACAAAAACCGATGCAAAGAGAACACTGCGCGAGATTTCCATCCTCCGGCAGTGCCATCACCCAAATATCGTGGCGTTGAAGTATGCTTCAATCGGATGGGATTACGCCATAGGGAGCTCCCTGTTCCCAAGGATCAACACACGTATCGGTCTCTCTGGGTTGTCCAAGTGATTGTCCTTATTTCACTTCATTCTAGGAGTATGGCGGCGCCGATTTATCCAAAGTCGTCAACAGCAGTGACAGAGGTGCTGATTGGGACGAGAGGAGCGTGAAGCACATCCTCTACCAGTTGCTGTGCGGTTTGCTGTATCTCCAAGTTGCTTCAGAGAGGAGTGTGTGAATTGCTAGAGCGGTAATCTCGTGCATCGCGATCTAAAACCCTCCAACGTTCTTCTGAACGAGAATATGGAGGTGAAGATCATCGACTTCGGCCTCGCGCGCCAGATGAACCTCCAGTACAAGGAGAAGAAGGAGTCCAAGGCACCTCATCTTTCTTCCCTTCACTCTCAGATGGACGTGGAAACGGCCGGCATTCAGAAGCCCGCGGAGAAGCCCGCCATGGAGCGGCAGCTGACGCAGCACGTGGTGACGCGCTGGTACCGTGCCCCCGAGCTAATCCTCCTCCAGGAGTACTACAACGCAGCCATCGACGTGTGGTCGGTAGGCTGCATCTTCGCGGAGCTGCTGCAGACGCTGGAGCCGGGCCTGAAGCCCGCGCCCCTGTTCCCGGGGAAGACGTGCTTCCCGCTGAGCGCGCGGCGGTCGGAGCGGGAGATCAACACGAAGCTGGACGAGGAGTTCCATGCGGAGACGCACCAGTTGATGAAGATCTTCGAGGTGATCGGCACGCCGGAGCGGTGCGCGTGCGGAGCGGGTGTGAGGCGTAGCGAGGACATGGAGGGTCTGGACGAGGGCCCGATGAAGGAGTTTTTGCTGGATGTGGAGAAGATCCCGCCGGCGGACTTCTCGTTCCTGTTCCCCTCGGCGTCGGAGGAGGCGATCGCGCTGCTGAAGCGAATGCTGGTGTTCAGTGGGTGAGCGAGAGAGGCGTGAGCCACAGGCCCGAAGCACCGCATCACGGTGAAGGAGGCGATCGCATCGCCCTTCCTGGAGGAGGTGCGCGACGTGGAGAAGGAGGTGGTGATGGACCGGATGCTCTCCTTCCCGTTCGAGTTTGACTCGGGCAACTACGAGATGCAGCTGCTGCACTTGCGGCGGCTGATCTACGAGGAAACGGTGGACTTCTCGTAGGGGAATGCGTGCGGGGTGATGGACAGGAGGCAGATCGAGAGACGGGCGAGCTACCGCAACCGCAGTGCCACCATGGGCGATCTGCCTCAGGTAATGGTGGTGAAGAAGAAGAAGCCGAAGGCGAAGGGTAAAAGCTGTCTCTTCTGGATCACGCGTAGTACGTCGCAAGGAGAAGCGATGCAGCATTGTTTAGGTATTCATGGGTCGTCCCAAGCATTCAGTTATGACTTGGCACTTCTTCCCTGTAGCTGTCTTTTGTGTTGTGTATTGTTTGTTTCGAATCCGTGTCGTACGCCCGTTCGTCCTCCCTCAACCATAGCCCCCTCCGACTGCGCAGCGGACAACCTTCGTTTGTTACAATGCGTCCTCTGTGAGCGGTGAGCGTTTTTTCTCCTCCTCTCCCGATTTCTCTCCCTCTCCCAAACCATCGGGAATCAATAGCACCGACATCTTTCAATCGCTGCCGTCTGATGAAGTGAAGGTAGACAGTGCTGTCAACACAACCGATGCGCTCATCGGCAGTGTGGCTCCGTCGGAAGCTGCCCCTGGCGCCCAGAATCGAACGGAGAAGTTGACGGAAGCGCAGAATCGGACGGAGGAGGAAACGATGGAAACGCAGGAGGAGACAGAAGATTCGGAAGTGGACGTGCGGAAGACACCGGGAAACCCTTCTCTGAAGTACATCTTTGATGACATCCAGCGGAGAGGCGCATCCAAACCCAAGGAGTCTCCCAAGAAGAAGAGCGGTTCCCTCTGGCAGGAAAAGAAGTTCCCGCCGGTGAAGCGCCGAATCGTGTCCTTCAAGACCGTCACCCCCATGAAGAAGCACCCGACGCATCCTCCCGTGGAGTACAGCTTCGCCAGCGATTACAAGGACCAGTCGCAGGTGAATCTGGTTCTCTTCACCACCGTCGAGACGAGGAAGGTGCATTTCGAGTGCAATCTTCATTTGCAGAAGACGATCGAGTACAACGTGGCCAATCACATCCGTATGTTGTCCCTCTTCCAGCGAGAGTACTCCTTTCGCGGCGTGGTGTTCACCTCCTCGCCCTGCATCATCCGGTTCTGCAAGCACATGAACGTTACGGTCATCGATCACTACCTCACCAACCCCTACAACATGCCGCTCGTCCGCGACCTCTTCCAGCAGGCCTTCCACGCCTTCCGCGCCGACTTTTACGGCTACGTGAACAGTGACGTGATCATCGACATTTCCATCTTCAGTCTGCTGAAGGACGTGCAGCGGCGCATGGACCGCAAGGAGTTCCCGCGCGTGGTGGAGGTGGCGGGCCGCGTGTACGACAGCCGCAACTACCTGCCGATGGACCCCTCCTCGAAGGAGAGCTTCAAGAAGTACCTGGCGCGCTGCATGCGTCGCACAACGCAGCTGCGCAATCAGGACAGCGCCGTGGGTGTGGGTGACGGGCGTGAGGCGTAGGATTACTTCATCTTCTCGCGCGTGTTCCCGTTCGGTGACATGGTGGACGCGGTGGTGGGTCGCCTGAAGATCGACAACTACCTGCTGTCGCTGATGTACTGGAAGAACGGCGCGCTGGTGGACGCGACGCACCGCGTGGTGGCGGTGCACCTCGGGCTGGACGGGTACATGGTGAAGCGGCTGTGGAAGCGGCAGAAGAAGGAGGACCAGAACTGGAACTGCGAGTACGTGCCGCACATGTACGTCGTGAAGGGCAGTCTGAACTACGCCAGGTGGCGCCCGCCCGCGGGGAAGGGCTCCGTGTAGCCGAAGGAGTCCGCGTTGTGAGCATTCTAAAGTGTGTAGCCTGGTCTGTTTGCAACAAACACGTGTATGCGATGGGCGTCTGAGGAGTGGACGTCTCGCCCCAGTCCTTCAGCTTCTCGGTGAGACACTTGGTCAGCCACTCGTCGAAGATGTTCGCCAGGTCCGACAGCATGTCCTCCTTGATGAAGTTGTTGTTCACCAGCCCCGACACCAGGTCCTCCGGCCGGTCCACGCCGTACAGGTACCGACACACCTGCGTCCACGTGGACTTCGTGTTCTTGTCTTTATCTACTCCTCACGCGCACGCTCCTCTCACACAATACTCGCACATGATCCGGAACTTGAACTCGCCGTTCTCCTGCTCCACGATGCTGATCTCGATCTTCTCGATCGTCCCCTACGCCTAACGCGTCGCCACTGTCTCCACCGGCTCCACCTCGTGCTCGCCCGCCTTCTCGTCGCCGTCGAACACGATGTCCAGCTTCTCCTGCCCCCACTCCCGCTTCGCCGCGCCCTCCGCTCCCGGCGTCACCACCCCATCACTCGTCAGTATCACCGAGTGGTAACTCCCGCCCTCCGACGGCGCGTAGCCCTCACCCGCCACGCTCGGCGTCCCCGGCTCCTCGCCCGAGAAGGCGTGTGCGCTCGCGCGCCCGGGACTCTGCACCTGTTGCATGGTCACCGACGGACTCAGCGTCCCACTCTCGCGACTCCGCACACTCAGCCCGCTCGCCACGTGCTTGTGCGAGATCACCGCGTGGTACTCGCGCACCGGCGTCGACACGGGAGGCAGCATGGCCAGCTGCGACAGTGGCGGCAGCGTCGGCGGCGCGGGTCCCTTGGGCGTGGAGGGCTCCTCCAGCCCGCTGACGGACTGGTTGGGCGTGCGCAGCGCCGCCGCCTCCTCGCGCGGCAGCCCCGTCGACAGCTCCAGCATCGACGCCGCTCGCGGCTTCTCTGGAGTGTCCTTGACCGTTTCCGTCCCCGTTTCCGTCCCCGTTTCCTTCGCCGTCTCTTTCACCGTCTCATTGACCGTTTCGTTCACCGCGTCAGCGCGCGACTCGACCGCCGACTTGTCCTCCTCCACCTCCGCCTCGCTCTCCTCGCGCACGCTCTCCAGCGGCTTGCTGGCGTTGGCGCGGCCCGCCGCCTCGCTCCAGTCGATGCCCTCCGTGATGCCTCCCGCCATGCCGTTACCCATCGCGTCACTCAAACCGCTGGGCGAGCTGTCCGCCGAACCCTCCGTCGGCTCGTTCAGCCCTTTCAGCACCTCCTGCTCGCGACGCTCCTTCTCCTATGCCTCACACACCATAGTAATGCCCACGATCAGCTTGGTGTCCACTTCGATCAGTTCCTTGTCCTTCGCCGTGATGGTCGTGATGAAGGGATCCTTCAGCAACTCGCCCGCGGAGGGGCGCGTGGGAGCCTTGGCGATCAGCCGACGGATGAACGCCTTCGCCTCCTCGTCCTTGACGTCATTCAGGCACTCCGGCAATTCGCCCTAGGATCGAGGCCACCCAACAGCGCTACGCCCGTGACCTTCGTGTAGATGTCGCGAATGGAGTTGCATTCGCTGTAGGGCACCTTCTTGGTGATCAGCTCCAGGATGCACATGCCGAAGGCGTAGATGTCCACCTTCTCGTCGTAAATGCCGTTTGCGAAGATCTCGGGAGCCATGAACTCGGGCGTACCGGCGATGGACATCTGGGCGTTGCGACGCCGGGACAGGCCCAGGTCGCCGATCAGGATGGTGGACGTCTTGCCGTCGATGAAGATGTTGGAGCACTTCAGGTCGCGGTGGATGATGGGCGGATTGCGCGTGTGCAGGTAATTCAGGGCCTCCAGAATCTGCCGCGACCACCGCTTGATGACCTCCATGGTGAGCAGCTTTCCCTTGACATAGCTACGCGTGATCGCGCCCCTTCAGCCCCACTTGTTCAGCGTTCCGCTTGTGACAATTTGGGTAATCAGAATAATCTTGTCCTCCTTCTCGTCGTACCACGAGGAGTAGTATTTGATAAAGTGGTCGTTGTTCAGGAACCGCAGCATTTCCACCTCGCTCGCGAAGCGCTCCTTCTCCTTCTCCGGAAGGCCCGACACGAGAATCTCGTTCCACGCCACATCGAAGCCACGCTTCGTGTCAAAACCCCGATATCTATGTTCAATACTTTGGGATTGTGGCCTACACCTTTTTGAAGGAGCCGGATCCGAGACACTCACTCAGCTACGGATCAGCCTGCTGCGCTTGCCCCACCTTCTTGTACCTCCCCTGCGGTGACTCCCCGATCACAGTCAACTGAGTGGACATTCAGAACAAACAACGGAAAAAAACTTACAGTTCATCGTCATCCTCCACGGGCTTCGCCGCGGGCTTAGTGGCCGGCTTCTCCGAATCGTACTCGATGGTCACCGTGGTCCGGTTTCCGTCCTTGTTCTCCTTGATCTCCATCGTGTCGATCGCGCTGATGATCTTCTTCATCGCGGGCGAGGGCACGATCTGATCCAGGTCGATCACGTACGAGATCACGAACACGGTGAGCAGGAAGCAGATCGTGGGGAACAGCAGCAGCACGCCCACCACCACCGACACCAGCGTCAGCGTGTAGTCTCTCACGCCCTCCAGCCGGCTCGCCACTACGTCTCCCAGCTCCGTCACCTTCTCCGTAGCCTCCTTCATCACCACCTCCTTGCCGTCCGCCACCTTGGCCTTCGCCGCCTCCAGCACCTTCTTCAGCTCCTCGCCGCTCTTGCCGGCCATCGCCTGCACGCGGCTCACGTCAAACTGGCCCTTCTCGTTGGTGAACAGCTTCACCAGTTCGTCATAGTACTTCTTGCCCTCCTCCTCGGCGCTCTTCACCGGCGCCACCATCTTCTCGTCCACCACGCTCTTCACCTGCTTGGAGGCCGTCTCCACGAACGCCTGCAGCTTCTCCGCCGTCACGTTCTCCTTCACCAGCTTCGTGTACTCCTCCTCCTTCGTCTTGCACAGCTCCTGGAACTTGTCCATCGTCACCTTGCCGTTCTCGTCCAGGAACAGCGCCAGCAGCGCGTCCTTCGCCTGGTTGTACGCCGTCGTCGCCTTCGCCACGATCGGGCGCTTGCCGTTCTCGTCCGCCTTGAAGTCCGCCTGGCAGTCCGCGCACGTCTTCTTGCAGCGGCTGTACACGTAGCAGGCAGGGTCCAGCACCACCGTCTTCAGCACCAGGTACACCGTGGAGAGGATCAGGGCAATCAGGGCGAACAGCGGCGTGGTGATGGGCGCGAAGGGCTCGACGACCGGCTTCACCGTCTCCACGCACTGGTCCTTCACCTTGTTGAGGCTCTCCACCAGCGGCTTCATCTCCTCCTGCTTCTGCTTCAGCTGCGTCTTCATCGTCTCGTTCTTCTCCGTCAGGAAGGGCAGGAAGCGGTCGCACACGCGCGTGGTGATCTCGTGCGAGAGCACGTTCATGCGGCTGAACACCGACGCATCCTCGTCCACCTCCGGGAGCTCGTACGTGGCGTCGGGGATGTAGTGGTCGATGATGCGCTCGCAGGTGGTGAACACCTCGTTGATCTTGTCCTTCACCGCGTCGTTCATCTCCTTCTTCTTCAGGATGAGCGCGTCCACCTTCTGCGTCACGCAGGTGGGCGCATACGCTCTGAAGTAGTAGTCCACGGTGGACTTCACGTCCGAAAGGCAGCACGCCTCAGTCTAGGAATGACTCGCGAACCCCGCACCCTACAGCACTCTTTTCCGTCTTAGGCTCAGAAAACTGCATCCAAAAGTTGGAACTCAATCCGTTCAAGTTTTAAATGATCAACTGCACAAGGGCAGTTTCTCCGAAGATGAAACGCCCGATTCGAGAAGACGCTATTCTTTATCCTCCGTTATGTACGGATCGCGTACGGTCGATGCTTTTTGCTTGAAGGCAGTGGAACACGCGAGTTCCGTGTAGAACAGGAGGAGGGATGCGATGGGAGCGAATTGGGTTTGGGAGGAAACAGACCATCACTAAAAAGAAGCGTACTTGCTCGCAAACACGGCCTCGCTCATCTCCCCCATCAGCACACTGATCACATTGTTCACCACAGAGCGGAGCGCCGTACTCTTCCGCGTCGACGTCAGCAGCGCGACGCACTTCTGCTTGAACGCGTCGGAACACCGACTCAGCACCGGCAGCCGATTCTCCGCAAACAGCCTCTGTACGGCGTCCTCCACCACCGGCACCAGAGGCGCGGCGGGGAGCAGGATCTGGGCCAGCTGCCCGTTGATCAGTCCGTGGAGGCGCGTGGGCACATTCAGGCAGGCGAGCGTGAAGCAGGACGCCACGATGTCGGTGTAGATGGGCGCCACGCAGGGACCGTATTTGGTGGCGAGCAGGGCGATGTTGCGGAGCAGCAGCCGGATGAAGTCGTCCTCGACGATCTGCTGGTTGGCGAGCTGCAGCGTGGCCTGCGTGATCTCCTGCAGGCACGACTGCATCTGCAGGAGCTCCTTCTCGTCCTCCTTCAGGAACACGTACTGGATGCGCAGGATCAGCTTCACGCACTCGATCTCCGCGCGGGCGGCACGCGCCTGCACCACCCACACCAGCAGCGCCTGCACGGAGGTGATGAAGGCGAAGCGCTGCTCCTGCGACAGCACGGAGAAGGAGTCGGCCGCCACGGAGTCCATCACGGTGAGCGCGTCCTGCACGAACAGCGAGTTCTGCACCAGCTCGCAGCCCACCGCCGTCACCACCGCGCAGTTGGCAGCGCTGAGCTGCTGGCCCGCGGCGCGGATCACCGCACTGCATGTGCAGCACACCTCGTGCAGCAGCGTCACGTCCAGCGAGGCATCGCGGCGCAGCCAGCGCAGCAGCCCGTCGAAGCACTGCTTCACGGGGGGCAGCACCGCCTCCGCCAGCGCGTTGGCCAGCGCCTCCACCACGCAGCCGTTGAACGCCGCCTCCAGGCACTTGAAGTTCATCACCACCGTCCCCATGGTTTGAGGGGACAGTCTCTGTTCACTTGATTGGTTGGACGGATTGGACTCAGCAAGGAAGGCAGCGAGGGCAGTGATGGCGTCCATGTGGGGCGCGAGCAGGCGCTGGTACATGGCGACGGCATGGTCGGTGGGGAGAGAGGAGATGGAGGTGGAGAGCGTCTGCACGAAGGCCATGAACAGGGCCGAGTCGTGGAAGCCCGCGATGAACCCCGACAGCTGCATGAGCGTCTCCACGTGCGAGGCGTCCACGGCGAAGCAGGGAGACTCGTACAGCCGGCAGATATAGCAGAGGAGACGCGGAATGAGTGCGGCGGGCACGTGCTGGATGCATTGCACGAGATAGTCGAAGAGCGAACGGCAGTAGTCGCCGCGCGAGAAGGTCCAGTTGTCGAAGGAGAACATGACTTGCAGCGCCGTCACCAGCAGTTGCGGGTTCTTCGTGAACTCGCCCATGTGCTGGAACACCAGACTCAGCAGGTCGTCGAACTCCGTCTTGAACGGCTCGCGCGGGATATCGGTGCGCTGCAGAGAGCGTGCGGAACCGTTCTCGTCGTACCGATCATCCGCGGAGAAGAAGGACATGAAGTGATCCTCCACGGCGTCCACCACGCCGATGAACAGCGTCAGCGCGCTCTCCTCCACGGGCAGCGGCGGCGCGCCTTCTAATCCGATGGTGATGAGCGTGGAGGCGGTGAAGGCCACGCCGGGGAAGGAGGAGCAGAGCACGAGCACGATGTCCTGTGCGCTCTGGCGGAAGCGGCGGAGCGGGTCGTTCTCGTCGAGGAGCTGGAAGGAGGTGAAGAAGGCGTCGGGCAGCACGGCGCGCTGCACCAGCACCTCGAGGAGTTCGCGGCAGTCGGGCTTGAGCGCCTCGTAGTGTACGCTGAGGTTGTTGTGGAAGTCGTTGAGCGCGTCGGCGACGAGGTTGCAGTAGTTGCAGTTGGGGCACTCGCGCAGCAGGCGGACCAGCAGCCGGTGCAGCGAGAGCGTGACCTGCTCGTCCGCGGCGAAGAGGTGGAGGTGGTCGGCGATCAGCCGCGCCAGGCAGTCGATCAGGTGCGGCACGGGGTCCTGCTCCACCTGCACTGGTTGCAGTGTCTGTGAAGGCTGTGAAGTGTGTGAGGATTGGGAGAAGGAGGGGTCAGAGCAGGCGATGAAGAGAAAGGCGGCTTGCTGCTACGCGTAAGGTGGAGGATATGAGCCCACGCTCTGCAGGAGTGCCGAGAACAGGCGGAAGAACACGGCGTGATAGTCCTTGCCCGCGGCGCCCAAAGTCTCCAGCTGCGGCAGCGACGGCGACGGGAAGGACAGCAAGTCGAAGCAGGTGGCGTACGCCACGCTCAGCACCGCTGCGCGGTCCCTACGGCTCACGGCACGCCACGGCGCCCACTCCACCGCCGCCTCGCACAGTCCTTGAAGGGACGTCAGGGTACTCAGCGCGTCCAGCGCACTTAGCAGCACCTCGAAGCATTTGTACTGGCTCAGCGTCTCGAAGCGGATGCGCACTCTATTCATGACTCGCACATTCATTTCCTACTGTCGCGTGCTGACGGCGGTCTGCGCCTTCACCGCCTCCTCGAAGAAGTAGTCGTCGGAGAAGGCGCCCAGCGACTCGTTGTGGCTCAGCAGGTACCAGCTCGACAGCATCTGGCAGGCGGCCTGGAAGAGGGCGGGGATCGCCAGCAGCTGCTCCAGCTGGAGGGAGGCCAGGATCGCGTCCACGTACTGGAAGGAGGTCTGGCGGAAATCGATCCACTTCGTGTCGAAGGCCTCCTGGGAGATGCAGCCTAGGCGTGATTCGTCATGAAAAGGCGCACTGAAGTAGTTCGCCAGTCGCTTCGAGAGGGAGGGAAGACTGGCGCAGATCTGGATGAAGACGTCCGCCTTGATGGTGCCCTGCTGACACAGATAAAAGAGACGATCTGGGGATGAAAGGAACGGAGGAAACGAACCAATGCACTGATGTCCCTCCTCGGGAAGGATGATGATCAACGCCCCCAGAATGTCCACCACCGAGTTCAGCAAATGCGGGGGAATGGAGGGGTTGTTCACGTAGAACTCCAGAATGGTCGAAAAGAGCGTGTGCATTTCGTCCAACGATTGGAGGTGAAGGAATATAATCAAAAAGACACGCAAAAGGATATGAGAGACGACCAGCCGATGAGAATGCGCTGGACGAGCAACTTCATCACGCCAAAGAGAATGGCGCCATTATTCTCGCTCGTCTTCAGTACATAGAGCGACGCATTAATCGCCTGGGGCGAATTCTGGAACTCCTGGATCCACTGAATCGCTTCATTTTGATTTCCTATCCATAACGCACTCTAATTCGCTTTTCACCCGGGGCGTTGCAAAAGAGCACTTCCAATGCCTTCCTCAAGTCACTTCCGATTGCCTCCATCGTGATGCTTTCCTAATGACGACGGTCACAAGGGACACAGGAAAAGTCGCAAATCGAAAGGAGAACTGGTTTCTCACCGTTCCTGCCAAATTCTTGGGATGCGTGGGGTGGGGATTCTCCTCGAAAGGGAAAACAAACACTCCGCTAAAAGAAAGGTTGACTACTCGGACACGCACTCCGCCTCGCTCTCATCCAGCACTCCCATCGCCTTCAGGGCTCTCCACGACGCGAACGCCGCAGCGATGCGCGTGTTGCTCCCACTTCCCGCCCCCATCACCGTTCCGTCCACGACAGCCTTCACCTCGAACCGCTCCACAGATGGACAATCGCCCTCCTTCTTCTCCACTGACGCCTTATCGTGCTCGTTCCGCTCAAATGTGAGTTTCTTCTTGTGCTGGATGCAATACCGCTCCAGCGCCTGCTTGATCTCGAACTTGGTCAATCGCGTGATGGGAAGGGACAGCAGCGTCTTCTCGTCGACGATGCGCCGGAAGTCATACTCCTCCTTCTGGTTCGACAAGTGCTGCACCTTCCGCTGCGGGATGGCATTCACCAGACTCGTTCGCCAGTCGCCCGTCTCGCCCACGGCGATCAGGATTTCCACCACCGTGTTCACGTTTAGGACTAGGCGCTCAAGGAGAAAAAAGACACGCACTGGGGTTCGAACACTCGGGGTAGTACTCCTTGATGGGCAGCCGCACGGAGGGCACCTCCAGCAGCGACGCGCGCATCGCGCTCTGGTTCTAGGGAACAGAACATTCATAGTATCCACCTTGTTCACGCTGCGGTCGACGAAGCCGCCCACCACGTACACCTTGGCGGGGTCCACCTGTTGCAGGGACTGCGCGCCGTCGGGCGACAAGTACACCAGCTCGCTCGGAGCGAACACCGACTCGCTAGGGGTCAGTGGGAGGGGAGGGACGAACAGCGGCCGGTCGTGGAAGGTGGCAGGCCAGCGGTCGGCGCCCGCGTCGGCCAGTGCCTTGCAGGTGGCGGGGGAGTGCGGTGAAGGAGCGATGCGCGATGGGGGAGGATATGAATCCGCAGATGTGCATGGAGATGTGCTTTGTCGCTCTCTTGTTGGCGTTGTGCGCGAAGCACAGCTGCTTTACCAGACTCAATTGTTCCTGCGCATCACACGGGGAAGCGATGGCTACGCGCGTGGTCATCTTCTCCTGGTAGTTGATGTCGATTGCGATTCGCTGGCCGTGCAGAACGCCCTCCTCCAGCGCCTTCCGCTCCTCGAGTTCTACGCTCGAAATGCATCGTGAAACAATACCCAGCCGCTGTTGCTCTTCCTTCCAGGCACGCTTCTCCTCCTCCGTCATCGTGCTCAGCATCGCATCGCGTTCCTGAGCAAGTCGCTGTCCTTTTCTGCGACTACACGTTAGTGTAGAGTGAAACATACAACTGTACATCCTTAGTTTTCTCTCTCTTCTTCTCTCGCTCGTATTCGATTCTACAGCATCAGAACTTCAACATCATAGCAACTTTTGCTCCTTGGTGAGGGTGGTATGATGAACGGCGGGATTGCCTGCGATGGAGCTGAATGCGGGTAGGCTCATTCTCAGCGAAGTTAGAAGGCGGGACGCAAGCATGCACGCGCTACAGAGCCGATCTGTAGTTCAATACTGGCGTTTTAGAAAACAAACACACGTAGGGAGGATGTTTCAACGAAAGGACATTGTGTACGTTGTTCCCGTCGTCAGCGTGCTGCTCGGTCTGCTCTTCCTCTACAAGAGCAATGGAGGGCGTGGACTCAAAACGCCCGCGTTCCCCCTTCAACGGGAAGTGCATCCACTGAAAGAGACATTGAACATCACCTTCAACGTCCAGCGCAAGATCATCGAGGGAACTGCCGTGATGGATCTGGAAGTGGAGGGGTCGTTGAGCGAAGTGCGCGTGAGTGCAGCCGATATGATATGGGACATGTTCTCCGCACGCCTAACAGATGCCGCGGACAGGGCGATTCCCATCAAGGACTATCATGTGGATGAGAGTGGAAGTAAATGAATGGAATGATGGACTAGAGGAGCAGATCGTGGTCATCCGCTTCCAGAGCGCTATCCATCCCGGACGCTATGCGCTATCGATGACGTACGCAAGCGTGATGCGAACGGACTTGATGGGATGTTACATAAGCTACGCCAAGGACACTTCCGGAGCGGAGCATCTCTACATCATTTCGCAATTCGAATCGAACTATGCGCGCACCTGCTTCCCCACCTTCGATGAACCCAGCGTGAAAATGCCCTTTTCCGTGCAAATCACGGCTCCCGCGGAGTATCGCGTCCTCTTCAACACGCTGACCGTTGCTTCTTTCTATAAACGTGATTTGTAGAAGGAGTCTTCGCTCGTTCATGTGGAGGACGACAATGGCGAGACGCGTTCGGACCACTCTCTGCTACTCACTTTTAGACCTATACAGCCAAACTATCTTCGAGACTACTCCCGTCATGTCCGCCTACCTTCTCGCCTTTGCCATCGGCGATTTCGACGTCCTCTCCGCCCCCACCAAGCAGAATGTGGTCGTCCGCGTCTACTTCCCTCCCTGTACCATTCCTCCCCTCTTCTGAGCCCCAGGGTACGCGCCCTCCTCGCTTCGTTTCTGTCTGGACGCGGCGGTCCACGCGATGGACTTCTTCCAAAACCACCTCACAGAGCCCTACCCATTGGCGCACCTGCAGGTGGTGCTCTCGGTAAACTTCGCGGCGGGCGCCATGGAGAACTTCGGACTGATCGTCAGCCGCGGCGAGTACATGGTGGTGGACGCGCAGAGCGACGCCGACACGCAGCGGCGCGTGAGCTACGTGATCAGTCACGAGATCGCCCATCAGTGGTTTGGCAACGTTGTGACCAACGCAGACTGGAGCGACCTGTACGTGCAGGAGGGCCTGGCCACCTTCCTGGGCTACCGCTGCGTCGACACGGTGTACCCCGCGCTGCAGGGCTCGCTGCACTTCCGCATGGGCGACGTGACGGCGTACTACGCCTACGACGTGTTCAACTACAGCACGCCCATCAAGCCTCAGGGCCTCTCCGGCCTCGAGGCGGTGAACAGCTTCTCGCCCGTGAGCTACACCAAGGTGAGGGTTGAAAGGAGGAATCACCAGCAGAGCGCGCTGATTCTGGAGGCGGTGGAGGAGGCGATGAACGCCGCCGCGCCCGACGCCATGTGGGCGATGCTGAACGCGTTTGTGGACCGCTATCGCTACGCCTGCTACTCCAGCGCGCAGTTCGAGCAGGCGGTGGTAGAGGCGGCGCGTGTGGCGCAGGGCGAGGTGGCCGCGAAGAAGATGGAGCGCTTCCTGCAGAGCTGGATTCGGCAGCCGGGCCTGCCGGTGGTGCGCGCCGTGCGGTCTCGTGGCAAGCTGGTGCTGGTGCAGGTGGGGTCAATGCGGGCATGTGAGGCGTAGCAGCCCTTCGTGCTGAACCACGCCGCCCAGCACGTGTTCGCCATTCCCCTGACCCTTCACATTGGTGTGGGTGATGACACAGACAATCATGTGAGTGGTGACACAAGCAATGTCGTGAATGATATCACAGGCACGGATGCAACGAACACCACCACACAACACATCTTCTTCGCGACGCGCACACACACGGTGCTGCTGCCACCAGACGCGTCGGTCACCATTACCGCGCCGCCGAGCATCCCGCTGGTGCTGGCACAGCCAGAGCTGCCGCTGACCGCGCTGATCTCCCTCGACGCCGCCTCGCTGGAGCGCGAGACGCGCAGTCGCTTCCTCCTCCTCCGCAACGAGCAGCTCACCGTGCAGGAAGTGCCGCCCCCCACACCCCCTCAATTCTAGTTCATGCCCTTCCTGGAGACAGTGCTGCACCAACTGTCCGCACAGTCGTCCCTGCCGCAACTCGCCCTCACTCTGTCCGTCCTGCAGGATTTACGCACACTGCTACGCACACCCGAGCAACAGGCGCTGTTCGCCCGCTGGTGTGTCGAGCACCTCGCTCCCCTGCGCGAACAGGCCCTGCGCGGCGAGCTGGACGCCTCCGTGCAGAAGACGCTCCTCTTCTTCCTCCTGCAGCTCCACGACCCCGAGGTGGCTCGCTTCGTCGACACACACTTCCACGCGATTTCCATCGCAGTGGTGACGACGTTCCCGTCCGAGGTGCAGGAGCTGGCGGCGCTACGCTTCGCCCAGACGCATGTCACGGAGGACAACTTCGAGACGGAAATCGACGCGATTCTGGAAGCGTTCGACAACCGCAACATGAACCTGATCACGCCGCTGAGCGCTCTGGACAGCGACCGCGTGCTGGCGCACCTGCTGCGGGTGGTGGCGCGCGGTGACGCCAACCTGTACACGCAGAACATCATCCACTGGCTGAAGTACTTCGCGACGAACATATCCTTGCGGCATGCGCGATGCATCCTTGACCCCACCCCTTCGTTGGAGGCGCGTGCACGGAGGTGATTAAAAACGATGCGGAGAAGCTCGTGAAGGTGTTCGGCACGGGGTTCATCCTGAAGAAGAATCTCAATTCCGTGATGACCGCGAACGTGGGAGAGGAGTGGGTGGAGGCCGTCCGCCGTCTGGAGGCGGCCTCGCCACGCCATTTCGCGGCCACATTCAGTGAAACGTATTCGAGGCTGTACAGCGCGAATCGGTTCTACCAGTACGCGAAGGACGATCTCGTGTTGTTTTTGCAGAGTGCTTCTTGGCGTGTTTGTTGCGACCCAAAAAGAGCGGCAAGTGGCGGAGCGATGAAACGCCCTCAAGACAAGCGGGGCAGCTTTCGACTGCCAGATGGAGAGCGAGGAGGAAGTCGACTTTTCCGACTACGAAATTGAGGATCTGTTCAAATCCGCCCCGAAGGAGTACCAGAAGGGCAGCAGCATTACCGCTGCCAAGAACAATGCCCTGGACGAGAGTAGCGAATTGCGTATGCACTGTAACAATGCGTAGAATTTGGATACGAGACATATTCGGAAGGGCCGAAGCGTCTGGGCTGGCTTTTGAATCTGGTGAACACGGTCGTCTCCAAAGAGGGCGTGCCTGACCAGGCGGGACTGGACTGCTTCTTCATCGAGCAGAACGGGAACCTGTTCAAGTCTACGGTGATCTACAGGTAGGGTTGCTCTCGCTCGACGTCACTGCGTAGACCGTACTTCTACATCGCCGTGAAGAAGGGGACGGAGAAAATCGTGGCTTCCTATATGGAGCGCAAGTACAGGCAGCAGCTGTCGGACGTCCAAATCGTCGGAAGGCTGGACGTCGATAAGATCGAGCACATCACGGGAGTGTAGCCGTCTGCGCGCTGTGCTGAGGAATAGCCCCTCCACCTACATCCAGCTCCTGTTCTACAACGTCAGCGACCTGCTCGATATCAGAAAGGATGTTTTCGAGTATCTGAAGACGAACAGCACGAGCTCTCTCTGTACTCCGAATGGGCAGCGCTCTCACACCTAGCTCTTGAGGAGGACCATCTGTCCGAGTCGGACACGGCGTTGCACACGCGTCTCATGTCCGAAGACCCGTGCTCCTTGATTACGGACATCCGCGAGTACGACGTTCCGTACTTGGCGCGAGTGTGCATCGATTTGAATATCCGCGTGGGTTGCTGGTACGACGTGACCAGCGATGGCGGGACGATCAAGGTCACGCGCCAGGAGCACATTCTGACGCCGTCCAACCCCAAGGTATTTGCCTTCGATATCGAGTGTAGCAAGGCACCGCTGAAGTTCCCCAACGCGGAGGTGGACGCCATCTACATGATCTCCATCATGATCGACGGCCGCGGCATCCTAATCATCAATCGCGACATCGTGACGAAGGATATCAACGATTTCGAGTCGAGGTGATAATCGCGATTCATCGCTAGATACACGCCCCACCCCGACTACAAGGGTCCTTTCCACGTGTACAACGAGCCCAGCGAGGAGGCCCTGCTAAAGCGCTTCTATCGCCTGATCGAGGTATTCCATTTTCTGTTTCGATTTCCGTTAGGAAGAAAAGCCCAACATTTTCGTCAGCTTCAACGGCGATTTCTTCGACTGGCCGTTCATCCGCGACCGCAGTCAGATCTACGGCATCAACATGCAGGACGAGATCGGCATGCGCGAAGTGATGGGCGAATTCCGCGGTCGCTCGGCGGGTAGAAATCGGGTCGTTTTTTTGACGGACAGTGCATTTGGACTGCTTCGCGTGGGTGAAGCGAGACAGCTACCTGCCGCACGGGTCGCAGGGTCTGAAGGCGGTGACGCGTGCGAAGCTGGGCTACGATCCGATCGAGATCGACGCTGAAGACATGCTTCGCTTCGCGATTGAGGACCCGTTCTACATGGCGTCGTACTCCGTGTCCGATGCCGTGGCGACGTACTACCTGTACATGAAGTACGTCCACCTGTTCATCTATTCGCTGTGCACGGTGATTCCGATGAGCAGCGAGGATGTGTTGCGCAAGGGCTCGGGCACGCTGTGCGAGATGCTGCTGTCGGTGGAGAGCTACAAGAACGGGATCATCTACCCGAACAAGCAGGTGGAGGACCCGTGCCGGTTCTACAACGGGCACCTGCTAGAGGCGGACACCTACATCGGCGGGACGGTGGAGTGCTTGGAGAGCGGCGTGTACCGTAACGACATCCCGTACGAGTTCAACATGGACGCGACGGCGTTCGAGGAACTGATCGAGTCGGTGGACATGATGCTGACCTTCAGTATCGAGATGGAGAACGGAGTGGGTGTTCACGGTGGGTCTGACGACTAGCTGAAGCGTCACGACGTAACGAACTACCGCGAGGTGCGGCAGCAGATCATCTACATGCTGGAGATGCTGCGCGACCGTCCGCACCGCCATGAGACGCCGGTGATATACCACTTGGATGTGGGCGCCATGTACCCGAACATCATTCTCTCCAACCGGCTGCAGCCCACGGCAATCACCAACCGGAGCATCTGCGCGTCGTGCCCGTACAACAACGACTGCAACCGGTGCAAGAAGGTGATGCCGTGGAAGTGGCGCGGCGACTACCTGCCGCTGAACAAGAGCGAGTTTGATCAGATCAACAACCAGTACCGCAAGGACAAACATGAGCAGGTGGAGGAGAAGCTGCCGGCGGAGGTGAAGAAGCGTGCGAAGGAGTACTGCCGGAAGGTGTACCACAAGATGAAGGAGACCACGGTGGAGATGCGCGAGGCGACCATTTGCCAGAGGGAGCATCCGTTCTATGTGTCCACAGTGAAGGCCTTCCGTGATCGGAGATATGAGTGGGTGATGTGCTTTTTGTGTGCTTTGTGAGTTATGATGAGTGATTATTGTGAGTGTGATGAGTGATGTGAACACTGTGATAACCGTGATGACTATGACAGCAGTGACGCACTTTATGATTACCAACCATCAAATAACTCACACCCCGCAGGTACAAGAAACTGACAAAGGCGGCAGCCAAGAAGGTGGCGCAGGAAGAGAAGACCGGCGACATATCCTATCCAAACCACTCTTCTCTCCTTCACCGCACCCCGTGCGCATCGCCGCTGCCAAGTCCCTAGTGCTGCTGTATGACTCCCTCCAGCTGGCCCACAAGTGCATCCTCAACTCCTTCTACGGCTACGTCATGCGCAAGGGCGCGCGCTGGCGATCCATGGAGATGGCGGGCGTCGTCACGCACCTTGGCGGCACCATCATCACCGTGGGACCCCCCGTTTTCGCATGACTCGCAGGGCGCGCGGAAGCTGGTGGAGCGCGTGGGTCGCCCGCTAGAGCTGGACACGGACGGCATTTGGTGCGCGCTTCCGTCGTCGTTCCCGCAGTCGTTCAAGTGGCAGACAGCGAAGGGCGCGTACCCAATGGCGTTCCCCTGCGTGATGCTGAACTATCAGGTGCACAAGCTGTACACGAACCACCAGTGGGTGTGAGGCGTACGTGTGAGCAATAGGTACCAGATGGAGGTAGACCCCGTGAAGCACGTGTTCAACACGCGGTCAGAGAACAGCATCTTCTTCGAGCTGGACGGTCCATACCGCGCGATGGTGCTGCCAGCGAGCACGGAAGAGGGTCGGTTGCTGAAGAAGCGGTACGCTGTGTTCAACCTGGACGGGTCAATGGCGGAGCTGAAGGGGTTTGAGCTGAAGCGGCGCGGCGAGCTGCAGATCATCAAGATCTTCCAAGCGCAGGTGTTCGAGAAGTTTCTGCTGGGCAAGAACCTGGAGGAGTGCTACGCGGAGGTGGCGAAGGTGGCGGATGTGTGGCTGGACGTGCTGTTCAGCCAGGGCGAGAACATCGAGAACGAGGAGCTGATCGAGCTGATTAGCGAGTCCAAGTCCATGTCCAAGCAGCTCAGCGAGTACGGCGAGCAGAAGAGCACTGGCATCACCACCGCCAAGCGTCTCGCAGAGTTCCTGGGCGACGAGATGGTGAAGGTGGCAATCACAGAATGGTGTGAGGCGTAGTCGGCGGGTACCACATGTACCATGATTATCTCGCGGTTCCCGCCGGGCCAGCCGGTGACGGAGCGCGCGATCCCGACGCCGATCTTCAACACAGAGCCGAAGATCCGCAACTACTTTTTGCGCAAGTGGTCAAAGGACAGCTCCATTCAGGACTTCGACATTCGCAACTTCATTGATTGGGACTACTACATCGACCGCTTCTCCACCACCGTGCGCAAGATCATCACCATCCCCGCGGGACTGCAGAACATCGACAACCCCGTGGCGCGCGTGAAGGAGCCGGACTGGCTGCGCAAGATGATGCAGCAGAAGCGCGCCACCTCCAACCAGCGGCGCATCAGCGACCTCTTCCGCCGCGCCGCGCCCGTCGTCAGCCCTCTCAATGCGGGTATTTCCGGTGCAACAAGTGAAGGGGATGTGACCAATGAAGGAGGTGAAGGGGATGCGACAACGACGCAACTTGGAGAGGCAGGAGAGAACGAGGAGGCGATGGAGGAGGTGCTGCCCGAGTGGGACGAAGCCACTATCCCAGCGACAAAGGAGCCAGTGCGAGCGCCACGCGCGTCGGTCAAGCGGTCGGCGGACTTCGAGGCGTGGCTGCGCCAGCGCAAGCAGAGCTGGGCGGAGAGTCGCCGGCGCCTGGTCGAGTCGGCAGGCCCCACGCCGCTGCCCACCAGCAGCGCAGCGCCGACGGGCTACTACCAGGTGCTGGAGATCCAGCCGAGCGACGACTCGACGGTGGTGCTGTGGGCGGTGAACCCCGCGGGCCAGCTGCAGCGCGTGCCGGTGACGGTGCTGCACACGCTGTACCTGAACAGCAAGAAGCCGCTGGAGGACCCGTCGCTGCAGAGCGTGGCGCTGGCGCTGCCACTGGAGCAGGAGGAGGCGGGCCGCTTCCTGTACGCGCTGACGGTGCGCGAGGGCAAGGTGAAGGCGACGGTGGAGGCGTTGTCCCGCGCGTACGACCTGGACACGATCGAGGGCGTGTACAACGCGCAGATGCCGCCCGTGTTCAACATGGTGCTGGCGACGGGGTGCGTGTGCCAGTTGTTCCTGCCCACGTACGAGTCCTCGCTGGGCATCCTGAAGCACGTCGTGGCGATGGACAAGAAGGCGATGGACATGAACAACGTCGTGCTGCTGTCCTCTTCCCAGCACCCCTATCTGACGTATGTGTGGTTGTGGAGATAAACAGTAGACCGAAGTCCGTCCGACTGGGCAGACTGTTCGTGTATCACGTGCAGGTGGACGAGAACCGCGGGATCTGGGCGATGTTCCGCATCCGCGAGACGAACCAGGAGCTGAGCGGTGGGGTTGTCAGGCGGGTTTGACGCGCAGACGAAGACGAGGCGAAGAAGACGAGCTGCTCCTTCGACCTCTCCGTGGTGGAGCTGAACGCCGTGTCGAACCTTCTCGACAAGGTGCCCTACAAGCGTCTCCTCGCACAGGCCTTCCCTTCCAGAAATCCCGCCGATTTCTCCGTCCACGTGACGACGGCGCCCTCCGCTGCCGCCGCGCACACCGCAGTGAATCAGTACTTCGCCGACTTCTTGTCCTCGCCGCACGCCACACACATCGCCCACGTGAAGTCCGCGCTGACCGCCGCGCAGCTGCGCGCCTGCCTGCCCGCGCTGAACGAGCTGCCGCTGCTGGTGGAGGACCTGGGCGTGAGCGACCGGCGCGTGAACGAGCTGTCGTGGCGCAAGGACCTGGCGACCAACGCCATCGCGGGCTTCGGCGCGTCGTTCGAGTCGTTCGTGGACCGCCTGCAGAGCGCGCGGTACGCGCAGGTGCCGCTGTGCAACCTGGGCACGGACCTGGGCACGGCGATGCTGGACGTGTGCTACGGGCGCCTGCTGCAGCGTAACAAGCACGTGCTGTGGTGCAGCCGCGAGGCGACGCCGGACTTTGGCGGCCACGAGGTGAGCAGCGCGGCAGAGGAGGCGTTCGTGAGCACGAGCGCGAACGAGGCGACTGTGGCGCGGTGCTTTTGCTACGATATGAGGGTATACAACCTGTGCATCAACGCGATCCGGCACTGCGACTTCCTCCAGGAGAACCAGACGCGCGACGTGGTGAGCGAGGACGACGGCTGCGGCAAGGCCTTCGAGGTGCTGCGCCTGCTGGTGAGCAACCTGCTTCAGGAGGTCACGGCGCGCAAGGACCCCACCGCCAACTTCCTCCTGATGAGCGTCAACCGCTGGCTACTCAACGCCCGCGCGCTGCTGTTCAACCCGCTGCTGCTGCGCGTCGTCTACCGCCTCATGCACCTCATGTTCGCAGCCGTAGGCACGTGTCCCGTGGTTCAGTCGTAGTTGCTACAGGAACTCAAGCGCATGGGGCTGGGCGTCGTGTTCGCCTCCTACGAGCGACTGGTCGTCGCCACGCACAAGTACACCTTTGAGGACGCGAAGCAGACCCTCTCGTGAGCATTTCGTGGTGGTGTGACATTCAGGTTCATCGTGGACACGGTGCAGTCGAAGGACGTGTTCCGGCTGGTGAACTTCGTGGCGGACACGGTGTTTTCCTCGCTGATTTGGTACAACCCCAACAACTTCACGGGCTACGTCGTGTGGAGCGAGGACGCGGAGGACGAGGCGTGCGGCGTGCTCTCGCAGTGGTCGCTGGCGTCGCTGCTGCCGGCGCGGCTGAAGGAGTTCTTCCTGGCCGTGGCGCACTCGTACCTGTTGCGACCGCTGCAGTATCGCGAGGCGCTGTTGAAGGAGCTGGCGGGCGGCGCGGTCAAGGGCGACGAGGTGTTCGGCAAGGAGCTGGAGTACGTGCGGAAGATGATCCGCACGGAGCTGTCGAAGGACCTGATCATGGAGGTGGGGGAAGGAGGAGGAGGTGAGGCGTAGATATCGCGATTGCTGTCCGACACTACGACGGAGCTACACGTGTTCCCGGAGGAGGTGAAGCGCTACTACAACGTCACCAACCCCATTCTGGAGCTGGTGAAGCTGATCTGTCTGGTCATGCAGATGGAGAAGAATGTGGACCAGGAAGTGGTGGTGCTGCGGCGACAGCTGCTGCGCAACATGCGCGTCAAGGAGTACTCCGAGGAGGCGCAGTTTGTCGATCCGTTCAATTCCTTCGTCATTCCCGCGGTGTTCTGTCCCTTTTGCAACTCGGTGCGGAACATCGATCTCTGCAGTGATCCGGACCTCCAGGTCTCCGTGCGTGCTCGTGGAGGGAGTCATGCGTAGGCATTGGAGCAGCCGTGGAAGTGCGACCAGTGCGGCAGTGCCTACGACATGGGCGCGATCGAGATGACGATTATCGACATCTGCAACCGGAAAATGCTGTCGTTCCTGCAGCAGGACCTGAAGTGCCAGAAGTGTCAGCAGCTCAAGAAGGACTGCCTGTCGCGCTACTGCAGCTGCAGCGGGAAGTGGGTATACAAGGAAATCCAGACGAAGGATCTCCGGAAGCAGTTCGAGATCGTGAAGCGCAAGGCGGAGTTCCACGGCATGGAGTGGCTGGCGGAGGTGCTCACCAACTACGGTGTGTAAAGCGCGGTTTTCGTATAGGCCCTGTTTGTTTGTCATAAGGGCCCATTGGCTCCGATCGGTCCCTTTCGCTTCAACTTCATAAGGAAACAATGCGCAGCGTTACCCTTTTTGCTCTATGCTGTTTTATCGTAGCCGCAGCTGTGGGCGCACTCCCTCCCCTCTGATGTTTGTAGAAGCCCGCGATTACGGACTACGTGTTCCTTGATATCGCTATCGACGGAGATGCTGCGGGCAGACTCACCATCGGACTGTGACGGCGCGTTGGGACTGTGATTGGATAGGTACGGAGATGTCGTTCCGAAGACGGTGAAGAACTTCGTCGGCCTCTGCACGGGCGACTACGGCTTCGGAAAGAAGGGCTATCCTCTTTCCTACAGAAACTCCGTCTTCCACCGCATTATTCCCGGTTTTATGGCTCAGGGCGTATGGAGAAGTTATGGGCGTTTATTGTAGGGAGACTTCACGAGCGGCGACGGAAGAGGCGGCGAGAGCATCTACGGAAGAAAGTTCGAGGACGAGAACTTCGACATCAAGCACGACAGAAAGGGCATCGTTTCGATGGCGAACTCTGGAGAGGACACGAACGGTTCTCAGTTTTTCATCACCACCGTATTCTTGCTGCTTTTAATGTCTAAGGCATAGGTGGCGACCCCGTGGCTCGACGGTCACCACGTCGCGTTCGGTATTGTGGTGGATGGAATGGAAGTGCTGGATGAGATTGAGAAGTGCGGATCGAAGAGCGGCAAGCCGACCGCGGTGGTGCGCATCATGAATTGCGGCCTGCTGGACGAGGATGGAGAGGAGAAGAAGGAGGAGGACGACGAGAAGAAGGAGGAAGTGATTGAGGATGATAAGAAGGAAGAGGAAGAGGAGGAAGAGGAGAAGAAGAGTGAAGAGGAGGAAGAAAAGGAGGAGGACGACGAGAAGGGTGATGAGGAGAAGAAGGATGAAGACGAGGAGGAGGATGGAGAGGATGGAGATACGATCAAGCTGACGAAGAGAGAGAAGGCCATCGTGAAGGAGGTGCTGTTGCTGATGAAGAAGCAGTTCCTTCGTGATTAACGCGTGTATCACTCCTTTGTTATTTGGAACAAACAAGCGCAATAATAGAGAGCAAGATTCATGATACAGGGAGAGCAGAGGCGGGATTGGCAGAGGCAGCTCCAGCGCAGCTCCTCACGCGTCCAATCGTATCCCACCTCCGTGCTAAAGCGATCGAGTTCTCGCGTGCTCACAAACTCCAAGTACAGCATCACTTCCTCGAATGCTTCTCCCAATCGATTCCTCACTCTCTCCCGCTCGTCGTGTGACAGCAGCAGAGGGTAATACGTCGACACATGCACCAGCAAGGATCCGTTCGCTCCCTTCTGGCGGATCGGAATTCCCTTGTCCTTCACGACGATCACCTCGTCCATGTTGATGCTGCCTTGGAACCCAGTGCTATGGATGGTGATCGTCTCGTTTGATGGAAGTCGGACAGATCGCGTCAATCCCATCACCGCCTCCGCAAAGGGAACGGACACATTCATGTAGAGATTCTATTGTTTGTTAATTGTATGTACTGTTACATAGCCATCTGCTCTGAAAAGAGGGTCTGGAAGCGAAAGCAATCGCACGATCACATCGCCACGTCGTCGCTTGAACTGCTCGTGTCCCTAGGGGTGTCTCCTCGTTTTCACTCCTACGACTCCGCGGAACAGGAGCGCGTGACCCTGCGGGAAGCCTCCCTTGACAATCACCTCCACCTCATCCTCCAGCAGCAGCGTCCCCTTCCCATGACACTTGGAGCAGGTGTGAGCATGGTCCTGCACAAATCCACTTCCCTCGCACGTATGGCAGAGCGTCTTCACGCTCATTCCGCTTCCGTGGGAAAAGAGAGTCGGATACTCGCGCAGTCCCGTTCCATTACAGGCACTGCACGTCTAGAACATGAAAAGGTAGGAGAGGAGCAGACATGCTTCAAGGAGGGAGAATCAACGCGGGTTCCGTTGCAAAGGGGACAAATGCTTGAGCGATTGAAGTGCACACTCAGACCAACTACACCCGTGTAAAACGCGGACAGGGGGAGAAAGGAGTCGATGGTGATGGATGTCGTCTTGGCCAGCATCCTCGGAGTGAAGTGCATCTCAAAGCGGTAGAACTAGCATTAAAAAGCAAGCCAACGCAAACTGGAGTGAATGAAGCAAAGGAAAAGGGTTGGTCCGTGTACTCCCTTGAAAGGCCACTCAGTTCACTATCCTATGTGTGATACACACGCAAAGCAGGGACATCCTGACTGCCCAGGTCATACACTCTTCTCTTTTCAGGGTCGGAGAGCGTTTCGTATGCCTTCACGATCTACACATCAAAAAAGGAGAAAAGAAGGACATCCATGTATCGATTCTTGTCTTCCTCGGTTGGGTTCTTCAGCTTGTCAGGGTGCATAGTAAGAGCAAGCTGCACATGAAGAAGGGGGAATTGAGTTCACTTGGTAGTACGCCTTCTTGATCACCTTCATATCCGCGAAGGGAGTCACGCCAAGTATCTTTGTATTAGTTATGCAGTTTAGAGCAACATCATAGTATGTTTTGGCAGAAACGAGCAGCAGTTGCAGAGCGAAGAGAAGAAGAACAGTGTTCATGTTGAATCACTCGATTCGTCGTGATGGACAATCGAGAAGTGAGAAGGAACGAGCAGGGTGATGTGCATGTTATCTGCTTAAGGGTTTGGATAGTTTGTGAGGCCTGCTGGTCTAGTGGTATGATTCTCGCTTAGGGTGCGAGAGGTCACGGGTTCGATTCCCGTGTAGGCCCATTTTTGCTTTTTCTTTTTCTCTCTTTTGATGGTGGATTTGAAGAAGTGTGATGGAGGGTACAGTATGCTGTGATGAAAGGAATGTGGAAGAGTGGTTTAGAGTGAAAAACGAAAGATGTCAAGGAGATGAAGGAGTTAGGACTAATGAGTATGTGATTTGAGTTGAAGAATGGTTGCTGTGATGAATGGAATATGAACTGGTTAGGGGATGACATAACAGAAATACTGTAGTTATGAAGGGTATTTGATGGAAATGGAATGATGATGCGTAGAAGAATCAAGAGAGGAACTTACCAGGCGTATACTGATGGATGGGTACGTAACTGAGCGAAGTGAAAGGAAGATGGTGAATGGTGAAGAGGTTGAGATTGTGACGTACCAAGGAGAGCACTGTGATGAGTATTTGGTGAGAGAAGTGAAGAGTGGGAGATGTTCGTTGTTCTACAAGGGTATTCTGAGATTGAGTTGGAATGAAGTGAATAGAGTTAAAGTAGGCGGATTCACATTGTATGAGAACGGAAAGGCACTGAGGAATGAAGATTGGAAGGGGCTGAATGAAACGGAGCATCGTTGTATTGAGAATTGCAAGAATGGACTCGGATTGATTGTTGAGGGAAATGGAGTGGTTTACAGAGGTGGGTTTGATGATGTGGAGTCGATGAAGAGAG
>OIWT01001515.1_pt1 | contig 27558 bp, 25 predicted proteins | sample 1587701 | NCBI WGS metagenome assembly OIWT01 (sample SAMEA3888904, study PRJEB22519) | human gut metagenome | biome: human gut; feature: human-associated habitat; material: faeces | place: Denmark | collected 2009 | reverse complement strand
CGCTTCATGTGCCAAAGGCACGCTTCATGCACCGAAGGTGCGCTTCATTTGCAAAGCAAAAGCCCGCCTTTCGGCGGGCTTTTGCTTTGCATCTACTTTTCCGTTTCTATGAAAATATTCTTGCCGTCCGTTGTCATTGTCACAGTACCGTCAAGGTCGGTACGCAGCACCCGAATGCCGCGCCGATAGAGTGCTTCCTTCGTGCTTTGGTGCGGGTGGCCATGCACATTGCCCTCTCCGCAAAGGAAAACAGCGTACTGCGGTGCGGCAGCATCCAGCAGCTCCTCGGTAGTGGAGGTGCGGCTGCCGTGGTGCCCGCACTTAAGCACGTCGCAGGAAAGATCTGTGCCATACGCGATTAAATCAAGCTCTGCAGCCGCCTCCGCGTCGCCGGTAAACAAAAACGAGGTTTCACCGAAGGTGAACTTTGTCACCACCGACCAGTTGTTCATCTCATCAAAGTAGCACTCCACCGGACCTAAAACCTCCAGAACAGCGCCGCCGCCAAGGTCAAACTTCATGCCCGGTTCGGCATAAATCACGGCGCAGCCGTCCTTGTTTTCAGCGGTGCTCAGCACGCCGTCATAAAGCGGAGAATCAAGAAGATATTCTTCCGGAATGTCCGGAACGAGCAGCCGCTCCACCGAAAATTTATCAAAAACCGCCTCCATAGAGCCGATATGGTCGGAGTGCGGATGCGTTGCCGCCACAAGGCTGAGCACGCTGACGCCGCGCTTTTCAAGCGCCGAGCACACGGCGCCCTCGCAACCAACCTCGCCCGCGTCGATGAGCACGGCGGCTTCCTCTGTGCGAATCAAAATGCAGTCCGATTGACCGGTATCCACAAAGCAAACCTCTGCCGTGCCGCTTTTAAGCGCAGAATCCGCAGAGCTGTCCTTGCTCAGAAACGGCTTGAGCATCAGCAAAATTGCAGCTGCCGCCGCCACTGCTGAAATTTTGAGCACCGTTTTTCTTTCCGCCGCATTTTTGAGCACCGCCGCCACCGTCCCTTCCTTTTCAAGACTTGCAATTCTGTCGCATACGCCGGATAAGTATGACCGCTTCACAAAAAGCCCGGCGTAACCGGGCTTTTTCGCTTTAATTATTATTCATTGCCTTTATTACGCAAGCCACCGCGTCCTTTTGCTCCGGCGTAAGATAAGCCCAGCCGTCGAAAAGCTCCTTCAGCTCCGGAGTCAGCTCGACCATTTCGCCCTCGGCAAAAAACTGCGACAAAGTAATGCCGAAGCCGCCGCAGATCGTTTCAAGGGTGGCGATTGACGGAAGCGTGTTCCGCCTAAAAATATTCGCAATGGTGGATTCGGAAAGCCCGCAGCTTTTTGCAAGGCGATATTCGCTCCAACCACGCTCTTTGAGTAATTGCTGAAGTCTTTCGTGCGTATCCACAGTGCCACCACCCTTTCCGTAATTATTTTACCTCTATACTGAAAAGTATTGCACCGTTTTATTGTAATATGTTTACCGTTATATTAAACTGTAAAATAAGTACAGTCTTAGGTGGCAGAATTAAATTTGCACACAAAAAAAGCTTCCGTCGGAAATCCGACGGAAGCTTTTTTGTGGCGGAGAAGGAGGGACTCGAACCCTCGCGCCGCTTTTAACACAGCCTACGCCCTTAGCAGGGGCGCCTCGTCACCACTTGAGTACTTCTCCATGTGCTGAACAGCTTGTTCAATATTAAGTTAGCTTTGAGAGATTGGCGGAGAGGATGGGATTCGAACCCATGGCTCTTTCGAGTCACCGGTTTTCAAGACCGGCTCCTTAAACCGCTCGGACACCTCTCCACGGCTGAAATATAATATAACACAAAAACAAGGGATATGTCAATAGTTATTTTTGCACTTTGGCGATTTTTTGCATTTATATGCAGTAAAAAAATTTAATCTGCACTTGTGTTTTTTTGCAAAATCATTTTAATTCATCTGACCGATGCTTGTCTTTTCGCCACTGAATAAAAGCCGTTGCCAAAAGCTTTATCAGTATCAGGCAACGGCTTAAATGGCATTTTCAAAAAAATCTTGTAAAAATATGTACTGACTTCGGCACGCAATAGCCTGTTACTTATTTTGGCTCTTTTGCCTGCCCTTTTGGGCGGGTATCATCGGATTTGATTTCAAGGATTTCATCCGCAGAAACATTATAGAACCGGCAAAGCGCTTCCAAATGGCGCAGCGGAAGGTCGCTTGCTCCGCGCTCATACCTTGCATACATTGTCTGGGATGTTCCGAGCAAATATGCAACCTGCTCCTGAGTAAGGTCGTTATCCTCCCGCAGGTCGCGCAATTTCTTCATATACTCCAACATTCTATATACCTAAAATTCCGAAAAGTGCTAAAATATTTTAGCATGACGGAGATATTTGCTATTGACTTTAGTAAATAAATTTACTATAATGTGAGTAAGCCATATATTGGCTGTTTTTCCGCCATATGAGTTCAGGCTCCGAGATGTCCAGCGGGGCCTGAATTCGTTTTTAAGAGAAATTTTACCCAAAAATATTAAAAACATTTTCTAAGTGCCTTTGCTTTTTTACAAAGGCGCCTTTTTTTAATTTATGTGTTTTTTAAGCCTTAATATATAATCCCCCTGTTCTGTTGCCCGGCGACGCATTTTATAGTATAATGTAAAACAATAAAACTTTTTTGCGGAGGCGCATTTATGAAAATTAAAACGAAGCAGCTTTCCTATGACGAAGTGATGAAGATAAAAAAGCCACCGCACAAATTGCCGCGGCGGCCAAGCCTGTTTTTTCGGAGCATAATCCGCGCGGCGGTCTCTGCCGACTTGCGCGATGCTCAGTTCACCTACACCACAAGCCGAATGGAGCTTGCCGGAAGCGGCCCATGGCTTATTCTGATGAACCATTCAAGCTTTATCGACCTTGAAATTGTCGCAAAAATAATGTTCCCCAAGCCGTACTGCATTGTCTGCACCTCCGATGGGTTCGTCGGCAAAGAATGGCTTATGCGCAGCATCGGCTGTATCCCAACGCAGAAATTCGTCAGCGACGTGACTCTTATCGGCGACATAAACTACGCACTGCATAAGGAAAACCTCAGCGTGCTGATGTACCCGGAGGCGAGCTATTCCTTCGATGGCTGCGCAACGCCGCTGCCGCGCCGCATGGGCATTCTGCTGAAGAAGCTGCGCGTGCCGGTTATCAGCATACATACCGAGGGCGCGTTCGCCCGCGACCCGCTTTATAACTGCCTGCAAAAGCGCAAGGTTAAGGTTTCGGCGAACGTTTCCTGTCTGTTTACTGCGGACGAAATCGCCGAAAAATCCGTGGACGAGCTTGACGAAGCGCTTCGCGCCGCGTTCGACTTTGACAATTTTGCATGGCAGGAGCAGAACCATATCGTCATCAATGAAAATTTCCGTGCCGACGGGCTGAACCGCATTCTCTACAAATGCGCCCACTGCGGCGCGGAAGGGCAGATGGAGGGCAGCGGGACTCGCCTTGTCTGCCACGCCTGCGGAAAAGGCTATGAGCTGACGCCGCTGGGCACCCTTGCCGCCGAGTCGGGCGAAACGGAGTTCGCCCACATTCCCGACTGGTACAAGTGGGAACGGCAGTGCGTCCGCGAAGAAATCGAAAACGGCAGTTATCGCCTCGATGTGCCGGTAAAAATAGGCATTGTGGTGGATTTTAAGGCGGTTTACATGGTAGGCGAGGGTCGCCTTGTTCACACAGCGGAGGGCTTCCGCCTTACCGGCTGCGGCGGCAAATTGGACTACACGCAGAGTCCCAAGGCGTCGTACAGCCTTTATTCGGACTATTACTGGTACGAACTCGGCGATGTTATCTGCATCGGCGACAAGGAGCGGCTTTACTACTGCTTCCCGCATGGCGGCGACGTTGTTGCCAAAGCCCGCATGGCCACGGAGGAAATCTATAAGATGAACCATAGGGAACGGGGCAGTGCGAGGTAATTGAGGGCGAATCTCGGCTTCCCTGTGTAAGATTTACTGCGAGCGTTTGCGGAGCGTTTCTCGGCTCCCCTGTGCAAGGAGCCGAGGGCGCTCCCGCGCCGTGCACATAATTTACATTGCGCGCGTATTCCACATTCCGTATTCCGTATTCCGTATTCCGCATTCCGCATTTCTATTTAATTCCCCGAAAGGAGCTTCCTCATGCTTTATCTTTCCGAATATGATTCGCTGCTCGGCAAAATCACCCTTGGCTCAAACGGCGAAGCGCTCACCGCGCTTTGGCTGCCGGGGCAGACCTGCACGGAAAAGCTCCTTTCCGCGCAGCATGAGTACGCCGAAGCTCCGGCGATTTCAGAAGCGAAGCGCTGGCTTGACATCTATTTTTCCGGCAAGGAGCCTGACTTTTTTCCGGCGCTTGCGCCGGAGGGCACCGCGTTCCAGCTTGAGGTTTGGAATTTGCTGCGTCAAATTCCCTATGGCAAAACAACCACCTACGGCGCGCTTGCCGCGGAGGCGGCAAAGCGCCGCGGCAAAGAAAAGATGTCCGCCCAAGCGGTGGGAAACGCCGTCGGCAGCAATCCCATTTCCATAATCGTGCCATGCCATCGGGTGGTGGGTGCAAGCGGCAGCCTTACAGGCTATAACGGCGGCATAAAGTACAAAACCGCGCTGCTGAAGCTTGAGGGCGGCTATTCGGATAAATTTTTTGTGCCCGAAAAGGGCAATCGTCTTTGAGTTTTCACCGTAAAATTACAGAAAAGTTCATAAATTTAATGTATACTCATTTTATCGCAGGTCAGCGGGAACAAATATTTATCCGATAGGCATAAATGTGACCATATCCTGCAGAGAATGTCTGCAAAGCGCAGCATCCGTAAAAAAACCGCACACAACCAACCACTATTACCGAAAGAGGTGACAGCATGGCTGATAAAATGAATATTTGCCTTATTAACGACAGCTTTCCGCCGATTATCGACGGTGTTGCAAACGCCGTTCTTAACTATGCTTCAATAATTCAGAAGGAGTACGGCAACGCCACCGTTGCAACGCCGTATTATCCCGGCGCGGACGACAGCGTTTACCCCTACAAGGTGGTTCGCTTTCCGAGTATCGACACCACAAAGCTTGTGGGCTACCGCGCCGGCTTTCCATTTTCCGCGGAAACGCTGGAGGAGATTCGGGCGCAGAATATTGACCTTATCCACACTCACTGCCCGATTACCTCCACTTTTTTGGCGCGAACTCTGCGGGACACCATTGACGCACCGATGGTGCTGACCTATCACACTAAGTTTGACATCGACATAGCAAATGCCATCCGCAGCAAGCTGCTGCAAAAGAGTGCAATAAAGGCTCTGGTGGAGAATATCTCCGCCTGCGATGAGGTTTGGGCAGTAAGCCGCGGAGCCGGAGAAAATCTGCGTTCCATAGGCTACACCGGCGACTATGTTGTTATGGAAAACGGCGTGGATATTCCGAAAGGAAGGGTGCCGGAGGAGGCCGTTGCCGCCGCCGCGGCGGGCTATGACCTGCCAAAGGGCGTGCCGGTGTTCCTCTTTGTGGGGCGAATGGTCTGGTACAAGGGTCTGCGATGCATACTTGAGGCGCTGGCGGAGCTTGCCGCAAAGGGGCGGGACTTTCGCATGGTGTTCATCGGCGGCGGAACCGATAAGGACGGGGCGGAAGCCCTTGCAAAGCAGCTTGGCATAGGCGAAAGGTGTATTTTCACCGGCGCAATTTATGACCGGGACACCATCCGCGCGTGGTACTGCCGCGGCGATTTGTTCCTGTTCCCATCGGAGTTCGACACCAACGGGCTTGTGGTGCGGGAGGCCGCCGCCTGCGGTCTTGGCAGTATGCTTATCGAGGGAAGCTGCGCCGCCGAGGGCATTGAGGACGGCGAAACCGGCTTTCTTATAAAGAACAGCTCCGCGGACATGGCTGCTAAGCTGCTTGAGCTTCTTAGCCACCCGGAAATTATGCGCACCGTGGGCGAAAACGCCATGAACCGCATTTATATCTCATGGGAAGATTCCGTAAAGCACGCGGCGGAACGCTATCAGGTGGTTCTGGATAACTATCGTTCCGGCAAATACGAGCGCCGCCGTAAATTCACCGATGAATGGTTCAAAATGAACGGCGAATTCCTCGAGGGAATCGCAAAGGCACAGGAATTTACCGAGCGTACCCCGGAGGAAGTGAAAAAACGTGCAGAAACCGTACTTTCGGAGCTGAGCGAAAAATACGGTGAACTGAAAGAGGGCATTGCTCAGCGCTTTGACCGCTATCTATAAAAAATTTCTGATTATTCTTTTTAAGCCTTTACTTTATGCCGCACTGTGATATAATTAAGGGCACGCCTATAAAACTTTGGAGGACAGCAATGAAAAAATATATTTCTGTTTTACTTGTAACCGTAATGCTCGCTGCGGCGCTTTCCGCCTGCGGTCATAAACATACTCCCGGTGCGGCGGCAACCTGCACCGAGCCGCAAACCTGCACCGAATGCGGCGAAGTTCTCGCAGACGCCACCGGACACACTCCCGGTCCGGCAGCAACCTGCGCCGCACCGCAAACCTGCACCGTCTGCGGCGAAATTCTCGCTCCGCAGCTTATGCATACTCCCGGCCCGGAAGCCACCTGCACTGAGCCGCAGGTCTGCACCGTCTGCGGCGAAGTCCTCGCCGAAGCCACCGGACATAATGTCGGCAGCGACGGCGTTTGTACCAAATGCGGCACCCGCATTGTTCCCGAAGGGCAAAAGTACATAGCTCCGGGCAACGGCGGTGCTGCTTCCGATGACACCTCCGCGATAATCCCCGAAACCCGGAACACAGGACATTACAATAACAACATTGACGCTTACTATGCCGGAGCGGTGCTTGTCTGCGGCGACTATTCCCTCGAATATTTTCTGCCCAGCGCAGAGGGAAGCTCCTCCTATGCGGAAATAGTAAACGCCTTCGCCGAAAAATACCCGAACATCAACACCACCTCGCTGCTTGTTCCCAAGAGCTGCACCTTTAACTCTCCCGCAGGGTACACCGACCCCTACGAACGCACACAACAGTTCATTGAAGCCACCTATGGTATGATGAACGACAGTGTCAAGAAGGCGGACTGCCTCGGCGTTATGACCGAGCACAGGGGTGAGTACATGTTCTACCGCACCGACCACCACTGGACAAGCCTTGGCGCATACTACGGCTCCGTTGCGTACTGCAACGCCAACGGCATTGAGCCTTACGCCCTTGACACCTACGAAACCGTCACCAAAACCGGTTTTATGGGAACGCTTTACGGCTGGGCAGGCAGCCCCTCCTGCCTCGAAGCAAACCCCGACTACACCGTCGGCCACTTCCCACACGTCGGCTACTCCATGACCTACAAGAGCGAAGGCAACTGGTATAGCGGAACCGCCATCAACCCAAACAGCAAAAGCTATGCCGGAATGTTCATCTGCGGCGACCAGCCCCTCACCGTTTTCACCACCGCGAACAAAAACGGCAAGACGCTGATTATCTTCAAGGAGTCCTACGGCAACGGCTTTGTGCCCTATATGCTCGACTACTATGAGCAGGTGGTGGTTGTGGACATCCGCAAGGACACCGCAAGCGTTGCGTCCATTATCGAGAAATACAATGTCACCGACGCACTTATCATAAATAACTGCCAGGCGGCAATCAGCCTCCAGCCCGACCTTAAAGCAAAGGTGCTTTCATAAAAGCTGCATAATACGAACAAAAGCGCGCAGGTTTTTCCTGCGCGCTTTTTTGTGAGAACCTGAAGCGGGGTGACGGTGGGTGCTTGCGGCGCGAAGCGCCGCCTTACCTTCTCTGTGCACCGAATCTGAGCACGGCGCGGCAGCGTAACGGCGGAGCCGCCTTGGCTCGCCTGTTCGCACCGCTGTTTTGGTGAGGGAACTTGGCTCCCCTTATTTATAAGGGGAGCTGGCATTTGGCGCTGCCTGCAGCGACAAATGACTGAGAGGATCTTTGTCCGCCTTACTGTGTGTATATTGACTGCGTTTATTTGCCGTCATCAAGGCGTTAGAGGATCCTCTCAGTCACGGCGTTTTAATCCTTGATACGCCGCGACAGCTCCCCTTACAAGTAAGGGGAGCCAAGATTCGCTCTCAATCACCTCTGTGCGCAGCTCCACGCTCCACTCTGCACTCTCCGCACTATTCCGCACTATTCCGCATTATTCTGTGCCACTACTGCTATAAAAATGTGCCGCCACGGGCGGCACACCTAAACTTTGCGCCCAAAAGGCGCAAAACATAACCCGCCCAAAGGGCGGACATAACCGCGCCGTAGGCGCGATATAACTTTTCGGCGGCACGCCGAAAAATATAACTGAATTGCGGCGCGATATAACAAAAAGGCAGGCGCACAGCGCCTGCCTTTGTTCATAGCTTTATTCAAAAACATATTCTCCGTCGGATTCCATGCGCAGCGCGTGCTCATAGAAAAGCCGGAGGGCGGATACCATATATTCGGTGTCCTTCGCACCCGCGGTTTCGTAGGTGGAGTGCATGGCAAGCTGGGGCAGACCTATATCCACGGTGTTGAGGGAAACCTGCGTGTTCGCAATATTGCCGAGGGTGCCGCCTCCGGGCATATCCGCGCGGTTGGCATAATACTGGAACGGCACGCCCGCCTTTTCGCAGACGGTGCGGAAAATCGCTGCGGAAACCGCGTCGGAGGTGTACTTCTGGTTGGCGTTATACTTGATGACTATACCCTCGTTCATATAAACCGCATGGTTTTTGTCCATAAATTCCGGGTGGTTAGGGTGAACGGCGTGGGCATTGTCGCAGGAAACGAGGAAGCTGTTCGCCACGGCGCGGTGATAGTCGGAAAAGCTCATTCCGAGAGCCTCCCGTACTCTGTCAAGGGTATCCGCAAGGAAGGTAGAAGCAGCGCCCTGCTTTGTATGGCTGCCGACTTCCTCATTGTCGAACAGACAGTAAACCGGCATTGCGGCGTTGTTCTTTTCGGCGGAAACAAAGGCTTTCAGCGCGCTGAAGGCGCACTGCAAATCGTCAAGGCGCGGCGCGGAGATAAATCCGTTCCACTCTATGCCCTCCTGCGGGTTGTAAACAATGATGTCGGTGGAGAGAATGTCCTCCTCGCGGACGCCTGCCGCCGCCGCAAGGCGGGCGCGCAGACCGCCTTCTCCGTCGGAATAAAGCGGAAGCATATCCACCGCCGGGTTGTAGCTCATATCGTCGTTGGCTTTGCGGTTCATGTGAATAGCGACGTTCGGAATGACGGCGCAGGGCTCCTTAAGGTCAACAAGCCGCATGGAAACGCCCTTTTCCGTCTTTACCATAACTCTGCCTGCGACGGAAAGCGGGCGGTCAAGCCATGTGGAGCAAAGCATTCCGCCGTACTTTTCGGCGGAAAGGCGCACATAGTGCTTATCCGTAAGCTCCGGGTTCTCCTTGATTTTGAACGCCGGGCTGTCGCAGTGCGAAGCGGTCATCATAAATCCGGAAAAATCCCCCTCCGGCACCTTGAACGCAATTACGGAGGAACCGTTGCGGGTTACATAATAGCTTTTGCCGTGCTCAAGATTCCATTCGCCGCTTTCGCAAAGGGGCAAAAAGCCCGCTTTCTCAAGCGCTTCTCCGGCGTTTTTCACCGCGTGGAACGGAGTGGGGCTGTTCTTTATAAAATCAAAAAGCTCTTTGTTCATTTCGAGTACTCCTTATTAAAAAGATTCATATAAAAATATTATAGCCTTTATTGCAGTTCGGTGCAATAGCGCCCGGCGCATTGTTCACAAATATTTTCTTGAACTTTCGGAAGTTATGTAATAAAATATAAGTTAGATTTTTATTTCAAGAGGTGCTTATTCAATGGTCTTTCCCTTTATAATATTTGCGGCGCTGCTCACGGCGCTCACCGTGCTTCCCGGCGGATTTTCCGGCGTTTCTGCGGTGCTGTTTTGCGTGCTGTTCTTCGTCCTGTACTTCATTTTGGGGCTGCTTATCCACTGCCTTATACTTTGGATAATGTCCCTTTCAGTAAAGGACATGGATTCCATGCAGGAGCACGACAGCCCGCGCTTCAGAAAAATGACCGCATACACAATCTCTTTCGGCATAAAGCTGCTGAACGTTCGCGTAAAGGTCGAAGGGCTGGAGCAGGTTCCGAAAGGGCGCTTTTTGCTGATACAAAACCACCGCTCCATGTTCGACCCTCTCATAAGTCTTTACGCTTTGGATAAGCTTCAGCTCGGGTTTATCACAAAGCCGGAAAATATGAAGCTTCCCATAATCGGGCAGTTTGCGCATCGAATCTGCGCCCTGCCCATCGACCGCGAAAGCCCGCGCAACGCCGTTAAAACCATTAACGCCGCCGCGGATTACATCAAAAACGATGTGTGCTCCATCGGGCTTTATCCCGAGGGAACCCGCAACCGCAGCGACACCGCGCCGCTGCTTCCGTTCCACAACGCTTCGCTCAAAATCGGCACAAAGGCGGGCTGCCCGGTGGTGGTCACCGCCATTTCCGGCACGGACAAAATCAAGCACCGTGCGCCTTTCCGCCGCACCAATGTGACCATCAAGGTATGCGGCGTCATTCCGGCGGAATCGGTCAAGGCTTCCTCCACGGCGGAGCTTTCCGTAATCTGCCGCCGCCTGCTCTGCGAAGGAATGGGTATTCCCTTCGTCGAGGAACAGGGCGAATAATTTTTTGCGGCGGTGAAAAACCGCCTGCTTTTCGTCAATAATAAAAGCACGGATTCACCCGGGCGCTGCGCCCGTTTATCGAAAGGACTTCGTATGAAAAGAAGACTGTCAAAAAAAGACGTGCTCACCATCCCAAACCTGATGAGCTTTTTGCGCATTCTGCTGATTCCGCTTTACCTTTGGCTTTACTGTATAAAGGCGGCGGTCATTCCGGCGGTGTGCGTGCTTGTTCTTTCCGGAATAACGGATATTTTCGACGGAATCGTAGCGCGGAAGTTCAACATGGTTTCGGACTTCGGCAAATTCATTGACCCCGTCGCGGACAAGCTCACCCAAGGGGCGCTTATTCTCAGTCTTTCGGTGAACTTTCCCGACATATGGCCGCTTTTCTTCATCTTTTTGGTGAAGGAACTGACCATGGCGCTGCTCGGCTTAATCGTGCTTGAAAAAACGGACACGGTGAACTCCGCCCAGTGGTTCGGCAAGGCGACCACAGTGGTTTTGGAGGGAAGCATGGCGCTGCTTTTGCTCGTTCCGGAAATTTCCGCCCGGTTTGCGGACGGACTTTTTGCCCTTTGCAGCGCAATGGCGATTTTTTCGCTGCTTATGTACTCAATTTTCTACATCGGGCTGCTGACGCAAAAGGAACGCGGCACGAAAGCGGTGCGCATCGCCATCTCGGTGATAATATCCGTTGCCGCAGTGTCGGTTATCTATTTTATTAAGTGAAGTGCGCCCGGAGCACCACAGTTATATCCGGCGGCGCTGCCGCCGGGTTATATCGTGCCTACGGCACGGTTATATCCACCCTTCGGGCGGGTTATATTTTGCCGCCGCGGGCGTCAAAGTTTAGGTGTGCCCGCCGTGCGGGCACATTTTTATAGGCGGAGCGCACAGAGGTAACGCAGCGCAAAGCCTTCCCCTTGGGGAAGGTGGCACGGTGCTGCGCCTTGGCGCTGCACCGTGACGGATGAGGACCGCCCGCCCACGGCGGGCGTAATTTCAGGTTCTTTCTCCGCCCCACACTCTACCATAACAGTGAGGTACCATAATGATTATTTGGATAAGCGGCGCTTACGGCGTAGGTAAATCAACCCTTGCCGACGCCATGGCTGCAAAAATAAATAACGTCCTCATCTTCGATGCGGAAGAGGTGGGCAATGCGGTTCGGGGAAGCTATCCCGGCTGCCCCTATGGCTACATATTTGAGGATTACCCCCTGTGGGGCGAGTTCTGCTATATGCTTTTGAAGGACGTGCATGAGAAATTCCATAAAGACATACTTGTTCCCATGACGCTCCTGCGCAAGGACTCTTACGGCATTATTGACAAACTGAACCGCGACGGCATTGATACCCGCCTAATCGTACTGGAAGCCGGCTATCAGACCGTCCGCGACCGCATTCTCGCCCGCGGCGAGGAGGAAGGCTGTTGGTGCATGGAGAATATCGAACCTGCGATAAGCGGCTGCGCCGCCCTGCCCGGAACCCACATTCAAACGGGCGGAAAAACCGTGGATGAGCTTTGCAGCGAAGTGATGGAGCAAGTGCGCTAATGCCGCAGAATGGCGGCTGAGAGCGTTTCCGGCGTACAGTACGAGGAGTATTCCTCCGACGAAAAAAATTCCGAACCGCTTGGAACAAAGCTTTCTTTTTGCCTTGACGAAGGGTATCTGCTTTATGGCGAGGTTTTCGCCTTCGGCGATTCGTCTTCCGCCGATCACTACCGCTTTTGGACAAAGAGCGTACGCTGAAATAAAACGACTTTTAAAAAAATGAGCACGGTGCGCCGTGCTCATTTTTTCATGGAATTTGCGTGCTCATTTCAGGGTGTAGCTGTCGTTCAGGAGCAGGGTGCTGTAAAGGAAAAGCACATCGCAGCCCTCAAAATCCACATATTCGGAGAGGAGAGAGGGGTTCATATAGCGGGTATCCGCGACGGTTATTTCGGAGTACGCGCCCACAAGATAGGGCACGAGGGCGCTTCCGAAGGAGTCGCGGAACACCACAAGGCGCTTGCCGTTTTGCTGCGTGGGATTTGTTATTTTGAGCAGGGAAACGGAGCCGGAAAGAAAAAATTCATACGGATCTTTTCCGGAGAGCTTGTCGAAATCGTAAATGCCGCCGGTGGTTTTCGTTTCGGCGTTGTAAACCTCGGCGGCGTCTATGGCGCTGCTTGTTACATAGTTTATTTCCTCCGCCGGGAGAGGGAGGGCGGATTGCCCGTAATACACACCGTAGAATTTATCCGTGGCCGTACTTGTAGTATAGTCACTTTCAAGCTCCGCGCCCAGTGCTGCGGCGATTTTCTCCGCGGCAGGGGCGATTTTGTCCTGCCGCCAGTGGGTGTCGGTCTTGTAGTAGCAGTCGGCGGAGAGGGTGTCCGTCAGGTCAACATAGTCGCCCACGGGGGCGTTCTGCCGCAGAATTTCGTTTAGCTTCTCGTAATCGAGAGCGAGATGCCCGCTGTTCTTTGCAAGGTAAAAGCCCTTGTCCGGCAGGGCGGCGAGGACGACCTTGTTCGAGGAATTAAGAAAATTTTCACATATAGAATTTATCTTCCCGGCGGCATTTTTCACGGAGGCCTCGTTCAGAGGATAAAGCTGCTTTGCGGCATAGCCGTTTGCGATATAAATTCCGTTGTTGTCCGAAAAGCCGAAAAGCTTGTACTGTGCCAGAGCCTTCACCGTGCGGAATTTGTCCCGCAGGGGGAACTGGTCGAGGGAGGCGGTTTCAAAATTCTTGGCGAAGCTGCCGCTTTCAAAGGAGGAAAGAGTGAATTTCGGAAAAGCGGCAAGCTTTCTGCGTTCGCTTTCGGAGTACTCGGTGCGGGGCTTGAGCACGGCGAAGGCGGAGAGTCCGAGCATGAGCACGGCGAAGATAATCACGGTTATTTTGTTTGACATATTATAGCTCCTTTCGTGCTCAAATTAAAATCTGAAGTAGAGGAACGGGCTGAACGAGCCGTCCACAAGGTATGCGGTGCAAAGGAGAAGTCCCGCGCAGAGGACTATGGGCAAAAGCAGCTTTGCCGCGTTACAAAGCGGTTTTTTGCTCTTCGCTTTTTCCTTGAGCACGGAGAAAAGCGGCGTTGAAGCCACCGCTCCGAAGATGAGCACCGGAGCATAGCTTTTGAGATAGTAAATAGCCTCCGGGGAGGAAAGAGCAGTTCCGTTCGCCCCGAAAAGCCCACCGATATCAAGGAATGCGGCGGAAATGCTGTTTGCATTAAATATCACAAAGCCCATGAGGGTGAAGAAAAGCACGTAGATATGGCGGAGGATTTTTGGCGCGTGCTCAAGCTTTTCGAGGAGGAAGAGCTTTTCGAGCATCAAAAGCACCGCATACATAAGTCCCCACACAATGAACTGCCAGTCCGCACCGTGCCAGAAGCCGGTGAGGAACCACACCACGAAGATATTGAAGAACCAGCGTCCCTTGCCGCGGCGGTTTCCGCCGAGGGGGATATAAACATAGTCGCGGAACCAGCTCCCGAGGGTCATGTGCCAGCGCCGCCAAAATTCCGTTATGCTTTTTGAGGCGTATGGGTGGTCGAAATTCTCCGGGAAATGAAAGCCGAAGATTTTGCCGAGGCCTATGGCCATATCCGAGTAGCCGGAGAAGTCGAAGTAGATTTGCAGGGTGAAGGAAACGGCGTAGAGCCAGTAAAAGAGCACGCTTTTTTCGCCGGAGGCACGGAAAGCGGCGCAAAGCTCCGCAAAACGGTCGGAGAGCAAAATCTTTTTGCAAAGGCCGAGCACGAAGCGGGAAGCACCCTCGCAGCAAAGGTCAAAGCTGTGGCGGCGAATCGCAAGCTCCCCGGCAATATCGGAGTAGCGCACTATGGGGCCGGCTATCAGCTGGGGGAACATGGCGATATACGCGCCGAAGCTTACAGGGTTCCTCTGCGCGGGCAGACCGCGGTAAACGTCGGCGGCGTAGCTGATAAGCTGAAAGGTGTAGAAGCTTATTCCCACCGGCAGAGCAAGGCGCAGCAGCGGAAGGGAAAGCCCGGTTGCGGCATTGAAGTTGCCGATGAAGAAATCCGCGTATTTGAAGTAAATCAGCAGGGCAAGGCTTATTCCTACGGAAATTCCGAGGAAGAGCTTGGCTTTTTTCGGGCTTTGGCGGAATTTTTCGATAAGCAGACCGAAAATATATCCGCTGATTATGGAAGCGAGCATCAAAAAGACGTATTTCGGTTCGCCCCAAGCGTAAAAAACAAGGCTGGAAATCAGCAGAACCGCATTTTTCAGCTTATTCGGCGCGATGAAATACAGAATGAACACCGCGGGAAGAAAATAATAGAGAAAAGGTATGCTTGAGAAAAGCAAGCCGGAATACCTCCTTTTAATAAAAATGCGGCGGGCGTTTTTGCCCACCGCAAACGGCGCAAAAGCCGCAGATTATTTCTTGATTACCTTGTCGAGGCTGCCGCCGAGAACCTCGGTGAGAGCGGCTTCAATGCCGTCGCCGGACATTTCGTCGCCGAATTCGCTGTCAATCATGTAGAGTGCAACAACGTCGCCCTTTACCATAACACGAACGTCGTCCGCTTCAACGCAGATCCATTTGCGGGGGTTGATGCCGTTAATCATAGCGTCTGCGACCTCCTCTGCGTCGGCGGCGTCTTTAACGCGAACGAGCACGAAGGAATAAGCCTGGGAGCCCATCATAGGCTCGGAAACGACAGCTTCCTTTATCTTGTCGGCGGAATCAAGACCGGTGAAGGCATTGAGCATGTCCGCATTGGAAATGTCGACGGAGTCGGTTTCAAGGCTGAGGTCAATGGGGTTCTTTTTGTAAACGGCGTCGATGATTTCGTTGAGGCTCATGGAAACGCCGGAGCCGTCGTTATTGTCATCTGCGGGCTTGTTGCAAGCTGCAAAGCCAAGAGCCATCATAGCGGCAAGAAAGAGTGCAAGAATTTTTTTCATAAAATGAGTTCCTTTCATATTGCGTGCATACGCTTTTATTTTTTGTTCACTGTGCCGAATTTATACCAGCTATACATAAGTGAACGTTTTTTCGGAATTTGTTGCGGCAAATTTGCGAATTTACAATTTGTTAATAATCTCGGAAACGAAGCTTCAAACTGCCTTCAAAAGCGCCGCGGTTTATTCCGCCGGTTTGACCGACGAAAGATTATAAAGGAAGATTATGATAACGGTGTGATATTTCGGCGCCAAAAAGCAGACCGCCCCGCAGGGCGGTCTGCCTTATGCTTCAGTAAAGCTCCTTTATTACGGCGAGGATTTCCTCCTCCGAGGCGCCGAGGCTCTTGCAAAAGGCGGTTCCGTCAGAAAGCCGCTCCTTCATAAGCGCGCGGCGCTTTTTTGAAAGCTCCGCAGGGGAAAGCTCCGCCGCAAAGCTGCCGCGCCCCACGGCGGTGACTATAAAGCCGTCCCGCTCAAGCTCCTCCCAAGCGCGCTTGACGGAAATAACGCTCACCCGAAGCTCCTCCGCCGCCGTTCGTATGGGCGGCAGCGCTTCGCCGGGGGCAATATCTCCGGTTATGACGGCGCGGGAAATACCGTCGTAGATTTGGCGGTAGAGAGGCGTTCCCGCCGAATCCTTTACGGATAAATTCATAGGTCAACCCTTTCAAACCGCTTTGCGGAAATTTTGTATGCAAGGAAAGTAAGCACCGCATAGATTATAATACCTGCCGCCAAAATAGGCAAGTGCTCCGGAAAAATTCCCGCCCGGTCAAGGAACTCGCTCACCGGGGAGGGATAATACTGCGCAGCCGTTTCCGCCGCGGCTATGTAGGCGAATATGAAAATCGCGGAAAAAAGCGTGGGACGGAAAAGCTTGCGGGCTGTGCGGTAAAATTCCGGAATGAAAATCATGTTAAAGCCGCCCAGCATAATGAGCGCAAGGCCGTAAAACGCAAGGTTCGGCTCAATGCCCGCGGCGTTGCCGCCGTTTGGGTTGACTTTAGCTGAAATCACCGCGAAGGGAACGGAAATAAGCACGGAGGCAAGCTCGAACAAAATAACCGTCGCAAAGCGCCCCTTTACAACGTCGGTTTTCTTTATGGGCAGGGCTGCGGTGTAAAAAATATCGTTCTGCTCCCGCCCGATTAGGAAGGTGAAGTAAATCGCAAGGCAGGTGTACATAAAAACAACGTAATAGGGGTAGTTCGGCGCAAGCATCAAAAGCGGCATCGCCAAAAATATACACATCGTGGGGTGAATCGCAAGGCGCAGCTCCTTATATAACAGATTTTTCATCTTCCTCGCCCCTTTCTATGTGAAGCATAATTTCCTCAAGGCTTATGGGGGCGGTCTCTTCGGGGAAAAGCTCCGCGTCCTCGGCTTTTATCATACCCTCGAAGCCGAATTTGTGCTCCCGCAGACCGATAATTTTCTCCCGCTGCTCCGGCAGAAGCTCCCCGCCGGAAACCGCAAGGTATTCGCCGCGAAAGCTTTCTATATCCGCGCTTCGAAGGATTTTGCCGTCTTTAATATATGTGATATAATCCGCACATTTTTCAAGGTCGGTGATAATATGTGTGGAAAAGAGTATGCTGTGAGCGCCGTCCTTCACCGTATCCCGGAATATCTCTATAAGCTCGTCCCGGGAAACCGGGTCAAGCCCGCTGGTGGGTTCGTCCAGAATAAGCAGCCGGGCGTGGTGGGAAAGAGCCAGCGCCAGAGAGAATTTTACCTTCATTCCGGCGGAAAGCTCCTTTATGCGTTTGCCTTTGTCAAGCCCGAAGCGCTTGAAGTATTTTTCGAAGGCGGCTTCGTCCCAGTTTTTATAGAAGCGGCGGGTGACGTCTGCGACGGCGGAAAGCTTTTTGTCCGGGTAGCACGGAACGTCCCCCATAACAAGCCCGATTTCCTGCTTGCAGTAAATCTCGTCTGCGAAAAAATCCCTGCCGAACATGGAAACCTCGCCGCAGTCGGGGCTTACAAGGCCTAGCATGGATTTGAGCGCGGTGGTCTTGCCCGCGCCGTTCCTACCGATGAAGCCCATTATATAGCCCTCCTCAAGGTCGAAAGAAACCTCGTGGAGCTTAAATTTTTCATAGCTCTTTGAAAGCTTGCGAACGGAAAGCACAGTCAAAATATCACTTCCTTCAAGAGAAATATTGTATATACTCATTATACACAATATTCCGCCGCCGTCAATACGGTTCGGGTAAAAATTTTTTCGCTTGTCTTGACGGAGAAGCTCTGCGGATTATAATTAAGATTAAGGCGAAATCTATTTTACGGAGGGAAGAACATGGCAAGTAAAGAAAACAGGTTCGTAAAAACCTATTCTCAAGGCGTTCTTGACGTTATGGAAATTTGGGTGGATAAAGAAACCGGCGTAAACTATCTTTTCCACTGGAACGGGAGCGCCGCCGGACTTACTCCCCTGCTCGATGCGGAGGGCAAGCCCGTGGTGAGCTATGACGCCGACGAAAAGTAAGCTTTGACAAATCCGGCGGAGCGGGATATAATTTAACCGTATTTCAGCTTTCCGAAAGGGGTTTTACTTATGCCGAGAGCCGATGAGGGGCTTGCTTTTTTGCTCAGATATGAAAATGTCGCATGGTACGAAAACGGTGAGGTGCGAATTCTCGACCGCAGGTGCTACCCGCACCCGGTAAGCTTTGTCACCTGCAAAACCTCCGCCGAGGTGGCGCAGGCGATAACCGATATGGTGACCCAAAGTGCGGGACCGTATCTTGCGGCGGGAATGGGTATGGTGCTCGCCGCCCACGAGGGGGCGGGCGGCAACGCCGCGGAGCAGCTCCGCCACATGCGTGAAGCCGCGGACATAATCGCAAACGCAAGACCCACCACCGCAAAGCGTATGAGTCAAATCACCACCGGCTGCCTTAATGCGGCTGTACGCGCCGCGGCGGCGAACCGCAATATAGAACAGGCGGTTTTTGACCATGTTATTGCCATTACCGACGCACGCTACCGTAAAATCGAACAGATAGCGAAATATCTTGTGGAAAAGTTCCCGGCGGAGGGAACGGTTATGACGCAGTGCTTTGCGGAAACGATTTTGGGCTTTATGTGCCTTGAATGCCGCCGTCAGAACAAAAATATCAAGTTCGTATGCCCGGAAACAAGACCGTATTTCCAAGGGGCGCGCCTTACGGCGAGCGTTCTGCACGATATGGGCTTTGATGTGACGGTTATCACCGACAATATGCCCGCATGGACCATGCACGAAAAGCATGTTGACGTTTTCACCTGCGCCGCAGACGCCATCACCATGGACGGCTGGGTGGTGAACAAGGTAGGCACGCTGCAAATTTCCCTTGCGGCGAAGTATTGGGGCATACCGGTTTATGTGACCGGCGCGCCGGACAAATGCCATGAGCATGCCGCAGAGGTAAAGATTGAGGAGAGGGATTCCCGCCAAGTGCTTGAAGCGCTGGGCAAGCCCACCGCCCCGGAGGGGGTTTGCGGCTTCTATCCCGCCTTCGACAAAACCCCGCCGGAGCTTATCACCGGAATAGTCACCGACCGCGGAGTGTATTCTCCGGATAAGCTTTGGGATTATTACGACGGCAACCGCGCCGGAGAATACGACGTGGTGGTATAAATTCAAACGAAAAGCCCCGCACTGTTTGCAGTGCGGGACTTTTGCTTATCTCTTTTTGTAAAGCACAAGCTCGGGATTTTTGCCGTTCTCCTCGTAGGTGCACACAAGCAGAAAATCCGTATTTGCGACTATTCCGAAGCGGCGGTCGCCGCCGTATTCACATTCAAGCTCGTTTCCGAGGTAGGTGGCGCCGTCGTCAAGGAGCTTCACGGACTCTCCGCTTGGCAGACGGTATGCAAGATTTATATATCCGCCCACAAGGGCGTTCAGTTTTTCCACATGGGGCAGCCCATCTATGTGCAAAGCGTTAAATTCGCTTATGAGCTGCCGCTTGTATTCCTCGAACTTTTCCTCGCCGCCGAGGTACTTATATTCTTTCCAGTAATCGAGCTTCGGCAGCATTTCCTCCATGTATTTGCGCGCCTGCTCCGGAGGAAATTCCTCGCTTGCCATGTTCCGAACGCAGACCTCTATTAAATCATCCATGTTATGATACATATATTCGCCGTTTGCATAGCACCATTTGCAGTATTCCTCGTTGAAAAGGCCGTCCGCCTCCCTGCCGATGTTTTCATCCTCAAGGGGCATACCGCAGCACTGGCAAATAAGCTGCCTCGGTGAACCGAGAAGCGTATTTATCGAAACATTAAAGAGCTTCGACAGGAGCTTCAGCGTTTCCGTGTTCGGGGTGGTCTCGCCGTTTTCCCAGCGGGAAACGGCCTGCCGGGTCACAAAGACCTTTTCCGCAAGCTCGTCCTGGGACATACCGCTTTTCGTTCTCAGCTCAAAAATAATATCCTTTGTATTCATTAAATCACCGCCTTGATATTATTATAATTCGGGAACCGGAAAATGACAAGCAACCCGCTGTTGCTTCAGTCTGCGAAAAATAATTTTTTCGGGGAATTTGCGGCAAGGACGGCGAAATTCACTCCGGCAGGGGGATTTTTGGAGGTGGGAAAATCAAATTGCATTGTATTGCTGATTTGTGGCATCAAACTTGTTTTTCATGCGGTTAAAACCATCTTCGGAGTCTTTTATGGATTGAGAAAGCATATCGGTCATCATATGCTCTGCATTTTTTGCTCCGTTTCGGCGCGAAAATGCGCTGATATTTTAATAAAATTTGAACTTTCTGCAAAATCCGTCTTATTAACTTGCATTTTATATTGTTATCGGCTACAATTAGATGTAATTGTTTTGGCGGCAAAGCCGCCCATTGTAAAACAAGAAAGGACGTTTGTCAAAAATGGAACAGAATACAAGAAGAGTCGGCACCGTTTCCCGGGGAATTCGCTGCCCCATCATCCGTGAGGGAGACGACCTTGCCACCATTGTAACCGAAAGCGTACTTGAAGCCGCCGAATCCGAGGGCTTCTCTCTGCACAACCGCGATGTTATCTCCATCACCGAGTCCATCGCCGCCCGCGCACAGGGCAACTACGCTTCCGTAGACGCCATTGCAAAGGATGTAAAGAAAAAGCTCGGCGGCGGCACCGTCGGCGTTATTTTCCCCATTCTTTCCCGTAACCGCTTCGCCATTTGCCTGCGCGGAATTGCCTCCGGCGCAAAAAAAATCGTGCTTATGCTCAGCTATCCCTCCGACGAGGTGGGCAACAGCCTCGTAAGCCTCGACAAGGTCGACGAAGCCGGAGTTAACCCCTATTCCGATGTACTTACCCTTGAAAAATACCGCGAGCTTTTCGGCGAAAACCGCCACGAGTTCACCGGAATTGACTATGTTGAATATTACGGCAATCTTATCCGCGAATGCGGTGCAGAGGTTGAAATCATCTTTGCAAACAACCCGAAAGCAATACTTGACTACACCGACACCGTCCTTACCTGCGATATTCACACCCGTGCCCGCACCAAGCGTATTCTTAAAAACGCCGGTGCAAAAACCGTTCTCGGACTTGACGATATTCTCACCTCCTCCGTTGACGGCAGCGGCTACAACGAGAAATACGGTCTTCTCGGCTCCAATAAGTCCACCGAGAATAAAGTAAAGCTCTTCCCCCGCGACTGCCAAAGCCTCATTCTCGACGTTCAGCGCCGCATACTCGAAGCCACCGGCAAGCACGTGGAGGTCATGGTCTACGGCGACGGCGCCTTCAGGGACCCTCAGGGCAAGATTTGGGAGCTTGCCGACCCGGTTGTTTCCCCCTTCTTCACCGAAGGACTTGTGGGAACCCCCAACGAGCTGAAGCTCAAATACCTTGCGGACAACGACTTCTCCGACCTCTCCGGCGAGGAGCTTAAAGCCGCAATCTCCGAGAGCATCAAGGCGAAAAACGGCAGCCTTGTGGGCAACATGGCGTCTCAGGGAACCACTCCCCGCCAGCTCACCGACCTCATCGGCTCCCTCTCCGACCTCACCAGCGGCTCCGGCGACAAGGGTACTCCCGTGGTTCTCATTCAGGGCTACTTTGATAACTACACCGACTGATTTACGAATTATATCTGCACGAAAAAAGTCAAGGCGGCAAGCGCCTTGACTTTTTCTTTTTTATATAGCCCGCCCGCTTCGGCGGCAGAAATATTCTTCGCTTCGCATAGCGGAAAACTCGTGCAGGCTTCACCCGCTCCGGCGGAAAAACGCACCGCTGCCCTCACTCGGCGCGGCTCGACAGCCGCAAAAGCTGTTTTTGCAAGCCCGCTTCGCACAAAAAAAGTCAAGGCGGTAAGCCTTGACTTTTTCGGAAAGCTTATTCGGATTTATCCCAGTACGGGAAGTCCGTAAACACAAATTCGCCTGCGGCGTTTCGCTCCGCCGGAAGCTCCACATATTCGATATGCCTGTCCGGAGGTCTCTTCACCGCCATGACCACGGTGAATTTGCCGCCGCCGTCGTTTCTGACATGATCCAGCAGGTAGCCGCCAGCGCCCTCGCCCTTCTTTTTCTTGCACGCCACATAGACGTCGTCCTTGTATTCGAGCAGGTCTTTTTTCTCAACGGCCTCGCTGATTATTTTGTCGGTGAACTCCTCGGAAAACGCCGTCAAAAGCTCCTTTTGAACCCCATCAATATCGTTTATATACATATAACGGGGAAACATGGGCTTGTACTGCCGTCCTTTTATCCTTGTGGGCTTCTCCGTGCCGTATTCGCCGCCGAAGTTAAGGAAAAGCCAAAGGCTCCGCGCGTCCTCCGCAAGCTGTCTTGCGTCATTCTCGTAGAGGGTCATGCCGTCCTCGGGAATAAGCTCATAGCCGTTTATGCCGCGAATACTTTCGATTACGGAAAGCTTATCCCTCTCGTAGGTTTTGCCGACGGCGCGAGCCTCCTCCGTCAGCTTGTCCGCATTTAGGTTTATATCGTCGTGATCCCTTGCGGTGATGAACATAGCACTGTCGCCGGACACCAAGCGGCCTACCTCCACCCTGCCGCTGTATTTGTCGGAGGTGTAGCCTTGACCCATATTGTCGATTATGAAGAACGTAACGGTGCCGCCGCCGATTTTATCCACCCTGAACGCCACAAGCCCCTCGGAAAATTCTGCGGTGACAACGCCCACCCAGCTTTCCGGAACGGTGATTTCGTATCTTCCCTCGACGAACCTCGTATCCGTCAGCTTCACCGTTGTTATTAAATCATCCACCGCTTGAGTGAATTTTCTGTAATTCGCAGGAAAATTATTCGTTCCCCCCGCTTCTATTTTCGTTCCGTCCGCCAAAACCGCAAAAAAGCTCACGGAGCTTCCGTCAAGAGCTCCCGGCGGGTTTGAGCCTTTGAAGCCCGCCCATTCGTTCACGCCGTATTTCCCCAGCAGAGCGCAAAGCTCCCTGTAAAGCTCCTCGCCGCCCTCCACCTCTCGCAGGATTGCGCGGGTTTCCTCATAGCCCGAAATTTCGTTGTTCCACATTTTGGTGCTTATATAGCACTCCATGTGAACTCCGTTTTCCGTTTTGTGAACCTCGGTTCCGCGAATTTCCGCGGACATACCCCTTTCCTCGAACATAAAGCTTTCAAATTCCATAGGCTCGCCTCCGTCGCTTTCGTCAATGTCATCCGGTCTTATGATGTTAATATAGCCGTCCCCGTCATAAAAATCGTCGATTTTTCCGCGCCTGCATGCGGAAAAAAACGGCAGGGAGGCGCAAACAAGCGTCAAGCAAATAATCACAGCAGTCATTTTCTTCATTTATATCACCTCTTTCCGTCGGTAAAATGCGGTTAAATCCTATAATTAGAATATTGCAATATTCATTTTTTGTCAAGTCTTTATTCCTGTGTAAATTCATAGAAATTTCCGCTTTTTCTGCGGAATTTTCTCCTTATAAGCGCAAAAGCGCCCTGAACATACCGTTCGGGGCGCTTTATTTCTTTATTCAAATATTCAAACGCTATTCAAAGACCAAAGCCGCTAATTACAGCTTGCAGTATTCCACTGCGGTGCGCGCCGCAAGGGTGGCATTGTTATACACAAGGCGGATGTTCGAAGCAAGGCTGTCGCCGCCGGTTATCTCCGCAACCCGGGCAAGCAGGAAGGGCGTGGTGGCCTTGCCGTGTATGCCCTGCTCCTTGCACTCGGCTATGGCTTTGTCAATGGCTCTGTCAATGACATCCTTGGGCATGGCGTACTCCTCCGGAATGGGGTTCGTAACAAGAATACCGCCGCTCAGCGCAAGGTCGTTGTGGGTTCTGAAGATTTTCGCAAGCTGCTCGGGGCTGTCTACCCGATAGTCCACCTCAAAGCCGGACCGGCGGGTGTAGAACGCAGGCAGCTCCTTTGTCTGATAGCCGAGAACCGGAACTCCCTTGGTTTCGAGGTACTCAAGGGTAAGTCCAAGGTCAAGAATGGATTTCGCTCCGGCGCAAACAACCATAACCGGGGTGTGGGCAAGCTCCTCCAAATCCGCTGAAATATCCATGGTGGTTTCCGCCCCTCTGTGAACGCCTCCTATGCCGCCTGTGGCGAAAATCTTGATTCCCGCCATGTGAGCAATCATCATGGTGGTGGTGACGGTGGTTGCGCCGTCCTCACCCTCCGCACAGAGAACGGAAAGGTCACGGCGGGAGGCCTTGTGAATGGCGGTTCCCTTTTTGCCGAAATATTCTATCTCCTCCGGGGTAAGTCCCGCCTTTAGGCGGCCTCCGATGATTGCGATGGTTGCGGGAACCGCGCCGTTTTCGCGGATAATCTTTTCAACATTCAAAGCGGTTTCAACGTTCTGCGGATAGGGCATACCGTGAGAAATAATGGTGGATTCCAGTGCAACAACGGGTCTGCCTTCCTTTACGGCCTGTGCCACTTCGGGGTTAACATCCAGATAGCTGTTAAGATTCATGATAAATCATCCTTTCACCTTATATAATAGCTGTTTTGATTTTGAATATGCTCAGCGCTGTTCCATACGCTTTTTCACGGCGGCGGCGCACAGCGCGGGGTTGATTGTTTCAGAAGATTCCATGGCTATGGAGCCTGCCGCAAGTCCGGCGAGAGCCGTGTGTTCAAGATCCATGCCCTCAAGATACGCCCATGTCAGCGCCGCCATAAAGGCGTCGCCGCAGCCGGTGGTATTGATTCTGTTGCCCTGAACAGGCGGCAGAACCACGCACTCCTCTCCCCTTGCGGCACAAACGCCGCTGCTGCCCATAGAAATAAACACCCGGTGAACGCCCATAGACAGCAGCTTTTTCGCGGCTTTCTTCGCATCCTCGGTGTTGTGGATTTCAACGCCGGTCAAAAGCGCCGCCTCAAGGGCGTTTGGCTTCAATGTGTGAATTTTGGGAAGAATGTCGCGGATTTTTTCAGCCTTCGCGGTGGAAACAGGGTCGACGAACAGCGGAACATTGCAGTTCTGCGCTAAAAATTCAAGCGACTCCTTCGGAGCGTTGGTGTCTGCCACCACCACCTGCGCGTTCTGCAAAAGGGGAAGCTGCGAAGCAAGGTACGCAGGGGTTATCCTCTCGCACACGGACATATCCGAAACCGCAAGCGCCATCTCCCCAAGGTTATCCGCAAGGTAAACATAGGTGGAGGTGGGCGCTTCGGAAGTGCGCAGCGCATGGCTTAAATCAATGCCCAGTTCGGAACAGGAAGCAGCCACCTGCGCACCGTAGGCGTCATCGCCATATGCCGTCAGCAGCCGAACATCGGTGCCGAGCAAGCTTAAATTGTGGGCTATGTTCCGTCCGACGCCGCCGAAGCTCATAGTCACTCTGCCGGGGTTGGAATCCGCAGCCACAAGAGGTTCAAACGAGCGCCCGCCTATGTCCACGTTCACGCCGCCCACGACCACTGCATAGCTTCCGGAGCGGAGCACATACCCCCGCCCCGCAATCAGTCCCTTTCGGGAGAGATTTGAGATGTGTACCGCCGCGCTGGAGCGCGTGATGCCGAGTGCGTCGGCTATCTGCTGTTGAGAGATGAGTGGATTCTTTTCGATAAGCTGCAATACCTGCCGTTCCCGCTGTGTCATAAGGGCAGCCTCCTGAACAATTATTTATTTTATAAGCATATGTTTATTATAAAAAGCTTCACCGCCCTTGTCAATAAGTAAGCATACATTTAGACGAAAAAGGCACGGATTTTTTTCCGTGCTCAAAAATTTCTCCGTGCTCAAAGCCGCTTTTGGAAAAGCGGCTCGCCGTTCAAAGCAAAAATCCCCCATTCGCAAAGCGAATGGGGGATTTTGTGTGGTGCGCTGTGGGGGACTCGAACCCTCGGCCTACTGATTCGTAGTCAGTCACTCTATCCAGCTGAGCTAACAACGCATAGCGACGACTTTTCGCCGCAAAATGTATGATACCACAAAGCTTGTGATATGTCAAGAAAAATCGTAAATATTTCTGAAAATTTCTCAGAAAAGGTTACGGCGGAACTTGTTCCAACGGCGCTTTGCAAAAAGCGTACCTATGGCGGCAAGAACCGTGAGCACGAGCCATCCGGTCATAACCAGTGTCCAGCCGGTGTTGTCCACCAAAACGCCGGTGACGGAACTTACCACCGCGGTGGTAAGGTAACATACAGCGTCCATGGTTCCGGTTATGGTGGAAACCTTGCCCGCCTTACTGAAGTACATGGGCAAAGTGCCGACGAGTATCATGTTCTGACCGAGGGAACAGGCGTAGGTCACCGCAAGTGCGATTATGGAAACCACGATGGAGAATCTGCCGAACAGTGCCAGCATGGCAAGGCAACCGGCGGAAATCACGAACAGAATGAACAGCGACGAAAGCTCGTCGCGGGTTTTCATCATAATTTTGTTGGTAACAATAGGTCCGAAGAATCCGAATATGGGCAAAAACGCGCCTGTGAGAATGGAAACCACCGAGCCCATATTGAACATATCCGTTATGAACGTGGGCACCCATGTGGACATACAGTCCTTGAGCACGCCCTGAACTCCGCCCACAAGGGCGAGAATTGTCAGTCCGGAAACACAGAGCAGCTGCCACATGTTCGTGGGGATTTCCTCGTGGGGAACTTCCTCGCCGTCGTCCTCGTGAACGGCGACAATGTTCTCCTCAATGCCGTTTTTGTCTGCGTCATGCTCAATTTTCGTGGTGACGATTATCCATGTTACCGCCGCAAGCAGCGTTGCGCTGCTGCCGCTGATAAACGCCGCCTTCCAGCCAAAGGCGTTTATCAGAAGAGCCGAAAGGATGTACGCCATAAGCGTTCCCCCCGCCATGGTGGTGGCAAGAGCCGTGCAGGCCTTCTGCCGGCGGGCGGTGCTCACCCGGTCGGAAACTATCTTGCAAATCGGCGCCCAGAGCAGGGACTGGGAAAGTCCGTTAAGGCTCCAGAGAATTATCATTACCCAAAGGGGCGGACCAAACGAAATGCCGAAATTCAGCAGCGACGAACAGGTAAGACCCGCAAAGACCAAATACCGCGGGTTGATGCGGTCGCCGAGCATTCCGCTTAGAAACTGACCGCAGCCGTAACAGATAAAAAAGCCCGTGGTAACGGCGCCCGCCTGGGATTTAAGCAGAATCCCGGAGGAGGTCATATCCGCCATGGAGGCGGAAAAATTAAGTCTTCCGATGTATGAAAAGCTGTATGCCATCCAGCACGCAGCAACAAAAAGAACCGTCGAACCGCTTGAAGCGATCTTTTTTTTCATAGAAAAGAGAAATCCGCCTTTCGTAAAATAAGTGCTAGTTACTATGATGTGACATTATAACATATTTCGCGGCGTTTGACAACTCAAAAAGCGCCGATTTATCAACATTTTTAACGAAAATTTATATGTGTTTTTTACACAAAATATGTAGATTGTCGATTTTTTAACCGATCGCAAGAAAATTTATATTTTGCTGCCGAAATTATTTTGATTTTATGCCGATTCGGAATATTTGTAATTTTTTTCTTGACAAAAAAGCAATTT
>OIWT01001514.1_pt1 | contig 27601 bp, 20 predicted proteins | sample 1587701 | NCBI WGS metagenome assembly OIWT01 (sample SAMEA3888904, study PRJEB22519) | human gut metagenome | biome: human gut; feature: human-associated habitat; material: faeces | place: Denmark | collected 2009 | reverse complement strand
TAAACCGCTCTTTGATCACTTTGGCGTTTAGGGTGACGCAATGACGAAGTCAGGAGAAGCAATATTTCCTTGCCCAGATGTTTATATGAACATCTGTTGCAATAGATATAGCTTTTGTTTCTGCATGACATTCTGTATTCTTTCTTCAATCTCGGCTTTTCTTTCAAGCGATGACAGAAAAGTTGAGATTTTTATTTGCCACTCAATTTTTGGTACTATTATTTTGAACATTGCCAAGTCTTTCTTCTGAATATTGGGTAAGCCAGAACCTATACGCAGTTTCATTATGGCATCCTCATTCGATTTAAGATAATGGTACAAGTACATATTATCCACCTTGTCTGCAATGTTTTGAATGGAATAACAATGACCACCGCTCCAAAATGGTGAGGTGTTGAATTGTACATACCCACAAGAGTTTCCGCCCTCACTTATTGAAATAGTACTGGCTTCTACATTGTAATTGTCATAATAGCCAGATGGCTCTGTACCACCATTCATTACATAATAATTACCACTATCAGAGAGATTTTCCCCATTGATTTGTTTACCCTTAACAATGTCACATAGATCAGACAGTAGAACAGTAGAACCTTTTACGCTTTTGAAAAGTCTTTCTGAAATCGCAGACTTTAGTTTTTTCAAATCCTCAATGATTTTGTTTTGTACCTCAATTCGTTTGTCAACAAGAGAAAGTAATGCTCCTATCTTTTTCTGTTCTGCATTTGATGGCACATTAGTGTGGATTTTACGAACTTCGTTTGCCGAAATTTCTAAAAATGTAGAGCCACATGCTTTCCGTATCAAATCTTTTTTCTTCGTCTGAATCAGATAATAAAGAAAATCTATATCACAGCTCTTTGCTATTAAAGATTGAAAGCCTTGGTTTGTAGCACATTCTTGTAATGTGATGGAACATTCTCCCACGGTTGCACGTGAACTTAAAAGAATTGTATAAGGAGGTAAAAGTTTAGCACTGGAATTTTTCAATCCTTCTTCTGTAATTGTACGTGAGCTTAAATTAATATATTTGCTTTTGCCTATTTCAGAAGGTGTAAACCATTGAATATTCCCATCCCAATATGATTTTATTGTTGTGTCGGGTGTACCACCACCTATAACAGTTGCTAAATCATTTATTGTTTTAATCATCCCCTCCCCACTAAACTCTGGGAATCGCAAAGCCGGAACATTTCCCTTCGGCTGCACCTCCGTGACTCGGTTCTCCCGTTCGTCAGAACTGATGCAAGTATCGTTCTGCACTCTCTTATCTGGAACATTAAGGTTTATATTTCTCTAATTATAAGAACCAATTATTAAAAAATCATGATTCATAAAACTATTAGAGAAATTGCGGCTGCCTGGAAAGAGTACAAGCGGCCTTATGTGAAACAGTCCACTATGGCTGCATACGTATTGATCTTGGAGAACCATGTTCTTCCAACCTTCGGGGAGGATAATTCACTTCCGGAACAGAGTGTTCAAGCTTTTGTTTTGCACAAAATTGAAAGTGGATTAAGCACTAAATCGGTCAAGGATATTCTGATAGTCCTTAAAATGGTAATGAAGTTCGGAGTGAAAAAGGAATGGATGACTTATTATGAATGGGACATCAAATATCCCCCTAGTTCAGAGAACAAAGTATTGGAAGTCCTGTCCGTTACTAACCATAGGAAGATATTAAACCATATCCAAAGTCATTTTACATTCATGGGACTTGGTATTTATATCAGCCTTAGTACAGGGTTACGTATAGGAGAAGTCTGTGCTTTGAAATGGAGTGATATCAATGTCACTGATGGAATACTAACCGTTAATCGAACAATAGAACGTATTTATATTATAGAAGGAGAGAAAAAGCACACTGAGCTGGTCATAAACACACCAAAGACCAAAAACTCCTGTCGCGAGATTCCGATGAATAAAGAGTTGCTAGGAATGTTGAAGCCTTTGAAAAAAGTAGTTAACGATGACTATTACATCCTAACTAATGATGAACGTCCGATAGAACCACGTACGTACCGCAACTACTATAAAAGGCTGATGGAGAAACTTGATATTCCAAAATTAAAGTACCATGGACTTCGCCACAGCTTTGCGACTCGTTGTATAGAAGTCGGTTGTGACTATAAAACTGTTAGTGTGCTATTGGGACACTCAAACATATCAACTACGCTGAACTTATATGTTCATCCCAATATGGAACAGAAAAAACGCTGTATAGATAAAGTATTCAAGTCGCTGGTGAAATAAAATTATGTTATAGAGCGAAGAAATCTGATATAGTAATTTCTTCGCTCTTAATTGTTTTTGCATTCTTCTTAAGAATTTATATTTAACTTTTTACATTATTATTCAATGCATCAAGTTTTGCTGAAATTTTTTTTAGAGTATTTGATATTTCTTCTATAGAAACCTGAACTGTTTTGTGAGGAGAGACTGAATGAGGCTTGACGAGGCCTGCAACTAGATCTTGAACAGCGTCTTCCAGTGGACTTTGTACGAGCATATTAATACGGTTAACAAAGGTTTTGATGGGAAAGATGGAATTTAAACTATATTTGCCATTATAGCTTACTTCCCGATGCAAAAATTCCGAAATATATTTCCGAGGGTTTCGTCGGTGCTGATTTCCCCTACGATTTCGCCGAGATGGTAGAGGGCTTCGCGGAGATCCTGGGCTATCAGGTCGGGAGGGAGGGTGGCGATATGGAGGCCGGCGCGGACACGCTCGAGAGCTGATGCGGCGCGGACCAGGGCTTCGTAGTGGCGGACGTTGGTCACGAGGGTCTCGTCGGTACTGCCGGTGATTTCGGAACCTATTTCGCCGAGCGTTTTTGTCAATGTTGATAACCCTTTTCCGGTCTTCGCGGAGATTGGAATGACTTTGCAGTTATCGTATTTATTTTCAATGAGTGAAACAATGTTGTTATTGTGGTTAACATTTTTGTTATCACTGATCTCCGCCATGTTCTTACCCAAATCATTGCCTGAACCATAGCCGGTGCCGTTATCATCCTTGTAGAAACTACCTGCAACATCGCATTTGTTCACCAGAATAACCACTTTCCTTTCCTGCCCGTCACCATGACCATGTTGGGAGGCCCCGCCCGTTTCAGCCAGAGAAGCTCCGTCAGTTCCAGCTAGAGGCGCCCCGCCCGTTTCAGACAGAGGTGTTCCGTCAGTTTCAACCAGAGAAGTTCCTCCAGTTTCAGCCAGAGAAGCTCCGTCAGTTCCAGCTATAGGTGCTCCACCCGTTTCAGCTGGATGTGCCCCGTCCGTTCCAGCCAGAGATGCCCCGCTCGTTTCAGCCAGAGACGTACCGCCAGTTCCAGCTAGAGATGCCCCGTTCGTTTCAGCCAGAGAAGTTCTGTCAGTTCCAGCTAGAGGTGCCTCGTCCGTTTCAGCCAGAGATGCCCCGCCAATTTCAGACCCGTCGTTCTCTGCGGCGACATTTTTCACACCGCCCATTTCATTGACCTTGGACAGAATGAAATCCGCATCCTCAAGCACAGACGCCTCGCCTCGCGACAAATCCGTCATCCCCAGCACGACAGCAGCCTCACCAAGTTTCTTGAAAGTCCGGTCAATGCCGATTTTCTCTATCGTCTCGTCAGTTTCCCTGATTCCGGCAGTGTCAATGAATCTGAACAGGATGCCGTCGATATTCAGCGTTTCCTCTATAGTGTCACGAGTCGTGCCAGCAATATCCGAAACTATCGCGCGCTCCTCCCCGAGCAGGGCATTGAGAAGCGTACTTTTACCCGTATTCGTAGCCCCGACAATCGCCACCGGGATACCGTTCTTGATAGCGTTGCCACGGCTGAATGATGCGGTCAGACGACCGATATGTGTCAATGAATCGTCCACCAACTGCCCTAGTTCCTTGCGGCTTGCGAACTCCACATCTTCTTCGCTGAAGTCCAGTTCGAGCTCCAGTAGGGAAGTCATTGTCAGAAGCTTTTCCCTCAGCACTTTCAACTCTGAAGAAAAACCGCCCTTCAGCTGATTCATTGCAACTCTATGAGAAGCAGCACTTTGCGAAGCAATCACATCTGCAACAGCTTCTGCCTGGGCGAGGTCCATCTTGCCATTGACAAAAGCACGGCGCGTGAACTCACCTGGCGCCGCAATACGGGCCCCGGCATTGACCAGAAGCTCAAGAATTTTATTCACAATGAATCGCGAAGCATGGCAGGAAATCTCCACTGAATTCTCGCCCGTGTACGAATGAGGAGCACGGAAAACGCTGACTATCACATTGTCCAAAACACTTCCGTCCGCCTCGAAAACCGTCCCGTAGCGCAGCCTGTAGCCTTCGGTCTCGGCAATAGGAACTCCCTTAGTGTCAATGACCTTGTCGGCTATCGCCAATGACTCTTTTCCGCTGACTCTTATTATCGATATCGCACCTGTGCCCGGAATCGTAGCCGGCGCGCAAATGGTCCCGCCGGTAAACTGATAATTCGTCATAACTCTCTATCCCAGAATCTGTTCCGCGTGGTTCTTCGTATTGACCTTGTCAATGATTTCCTCAAGTATGCCATTCTCATTGAAAATGAATGTCTTACGCAGAATTCCCTCGTAAGTCTTTCCATAGAGCTTCTTCTCGCCCCATGCGCCGAAATCCTTGATGATCAATGCGTCAGTATCGGCGAGCAGAGGAAATGGCAATGCATATTTGTCGCTGAAATTCTTCTGGGCCTTAACGCTGCCCTTACTTATGCCTATGACATTGTAGCCCAATGCCAAGAACCGTTCATAATTGTCTCTCAGACTGCAAGCTTCAGCAGTGCAGCCCGGCGTGTTGGCCTTCGGGTAGAAGTACACCACCGTCTTTTTTCCAATAAGGTCAGCAGACTTGACAATGTTGCCATTCTGGTCAGCCGCTGAAAAATCAGGCATTCGATTACCAATCTCAAGCATAGCAAATTCTCCTTTTGTTTCAAACAAAGATACGCAAAACTCTTAAATATATGGCTTGCCTTCCCATCTCTTTTTGCAGATGTTCGGACAAATCACTAAATTGCCGGAAATTGTGCCACGGAATTTGAAAATTGAACCCGGAACTTTATGAAAAAGATTTTAACTGTCATTACGCTGCTTGCTGCCTGCGTTTCGCAACTATATGCACAGACATATATGGTCAATGCACTTGTCCCTACGGAGTCCAAGAAATGTTCCATATATAAAACCGGTGGCAGTGCCATGAAAATCTGCTGCTATGACATCACGGGCGGTTTCGTGATCGGTGCACCTTCCGGCGGGCTGATTTCTGACAATGTCCCGGGTAAGGCGGCGTTCGCTCTCAAAGGCGCATACAGCAAGATGACATTTGTGATGGGCCCGTATTCGAACGGCAATCCCGACAAAGGCAATTCCATCGTGACAGTCTCTGCGGACGGGAAACGTCTGCTGGACGAGGTCGTTTTCGCATACGACGCCCCACGCTTCCTGACATTCGATGTCGCCGGGGTCAATGAAATAGTATTCACGATTCCACGGGGCGATACGCAAATCGCATTCGGAAACGTGAAGCTCTGGAAGGCAGGAACAGCAGTTTCAAACCCGAACACACTCCTTTCCCGAGTGCCTGGCGGAACTGTCGATCTTATGCAGACCAACCAATTATATAAATATAGGGAGTCCGGGTTCGTAACGCCTGTTCTCGGTGACAAGGCCAAAGGAGCCGGTCAGGAAAAAGGCATCAGCATAAACCGGAAGGAATACAATTCCGGTCTTAGCTTCTCCGTATCACAGGCACTTGCCGGAACAGAACAGGGATTCGCATATTTCTGGCTGGACAAGCGTTATGACAAGGTTTCATTCGTCGTCGGACCGAGAGACAACCAGAGTTCCAATTCGAGCGCCTGGCTTGTCGTGAAAGCGGACAAGAAGACCGTTTATGAAGGAATGGTGACACAGAAAGACCTTGCTAAACAGATAGTTGTCGATGTGAAAGGCGCTTCTCGGCTCGGGCTTATATGCGAATACAGAAACAGCGACTTCTTGGGCGGCATCACATACGGAGTAGTGGATATCAAGGCCTATCCGGAGGGTGCGAGCGTTCCGGCAGCAGGCATTGTCAATCCTAACCGCGACAGAATCGCCAAACTTCCTGACGTATGCCCTCTGATGTCCTCCATCAAGCCGTATTCCGTGCGTGGAATAAGTTCAGCGGACAAGACATTGTTCACTGGCGAATCGCGGCACTACACCTTCTCGATGGGCGGAGAAAAGTATTGGGAAGGACTGCTGCTGACCACCGGAAACAAGCTCTTGGGTGACAGGGTGGCTTCTTATGCGGAATTCGACCTTGCTGGCGAATATGACTGGATCAGTTTCGATGCCGGTTGCCTTAGCATGAATCACGTGCTGGATGATGACAATCTCCGCGTATATGCTGATGACAAGCTGATTTTCGACCATACCATATATTGTACATGGCCGAACCAGCACTACGAACTGCCTGTAAACAAATGCCGAACGCTCAGATTTGAGAAATTGGGCAATGGCAAGAACAAGCAGACCATCATCGGAGTCGGCGATATCATCCTCTATCGTGGCCGGCCTGTGCCGAATACGTTATTTGAACACGACGTGCCTGATTGCCCTCACGATGCCGATCTGATAGACGTCTGCGGAAAACCGTATTTCCACTATGTCGGAAGATATGTCAGCGACCTGACCAATTTTAACATGGCTGACTGCTTCCACGACGGCAGCACCATCACCAAATACTTCCAGATGAAGGACGGCAGGCAGATCAACAAAGGATTCATGCTGGAGACCAATATCCCTCTCGGTCTGGAGAATGTGACCGTTATGGATGCGGTATTCATGGCATTGACAGGAGTAGGCTCGACGATAAGCAGCTCAAACGTCTCCGCAGCCACCGGCATCAGCGCAGGCGTATCAGGAACACCTACAGCCAGCATCTTCCTCCTGCTTGAGGACAAGAACAGCAAGCAGGCATCCGCGGCGGCATTCAATCCTTACGGACAGTACGAGAGCTGCACATTCACGGTCGCCAACAGAGTGGAATATGTGGATGCGTTCGATGATGTGTTCCAGAACAAAAGTCCAGAGGCTTTGCTCAATCCTGTGAAACTCAATGTGTTTGCTGACCAGGTTCTCGTAGGGGAGTACTGGCTGGACAACAAGATGCAGCCGCTCACCGTCACGGTTCCGATTTTCAAATGCCATCAGCTGATGTTCTGGCTGGAGTGCGGCGACAAGCGTTCAGGTCAATATGTGTTCTATGACCTCAAACTCAGCAAGACTCCATGCGATATCCCGATTCCTAAAGAATATACTTCATCTCAGGCTGCCAAAAAGTCGGAAGCGCAGTCCGCGAAACAGACTGTAGCACAAGAGCCGGCGCCCGAAAGAGCCACAGTAGTCCAGGAGCGCAAACCCGCCAAAAAGGACAAGAAAGACAAGAAGTCCAGGCCGCGGATCGATTGGGAGGTAAGGGCTTATCAATCCAGCAGTTCTGCTGTCAATGAATTCTTGAGGGATGTCAATGCCATGTGGGAAAAGACCGCACAATACATGAAAGGAAACTATGACTTCCCGTCCGCTTCCCAGACATGGGTTCAGAGCAAGGACGGCACAGTATATAAATGTCTGTCATTCATCGGCTCCAACGGAAACCGCCTGTCCATATCGTCCATGATTCAGACCCTTCAGGACCGGATATCCCAGGGCAAGGACATCCAGCTGTCCATATCATTGGCAAAAATGGGCGTGGCATCAGCGAGTCTCGGTGTGACCTCGGTTACCAGCATCGAGGACATGGTCTATTTCGGCAAAAAGGTCAAGGAAGGATCCAAGGCGTTGGCCCAATGCAACGATGACATTTCAGACTGCGTGGCACTTGCGCAGGCTCAGATAGATGCGTTCAATGCGTACCGCGCATCATCCGTGAGCGCAGACGGAAAGACCAGTTCCGACACGGTCCTGATTCTGCGGCCGGAGCCTGGCGACACCGTCCCGGGCAATCTGCAGCAGTTGGAGTATTACAATTTCTGATAAATGACAGAGTCTGACAATAGTTTTGTGGAGGTCAATGTGGATGAAGCCGCGTTCAGAAAGGTTTTTGACCGGTATTATCCACGGATGCTTGCATTTCTGCGTTCATTCCTGCAGTCGGACGACGATGCAGAGGATGTGGCGCAGAATGTATTCGTGAAACTGTGGATGAAAAGAGAAGTGCTGCTTGACCGGGAGTATCTGGATATCTATCTTTTCAGGATGACGGTGAATTCCGCCATCAACTTCTCGAAAGTCCGGAAACGGCACGTGGGCCTGGAAGACATTGACCTTCCTGATGAACTGGATCCGGGAAAGGAATTCGATTCACGCAAACGACTCGACATCATATTCAAAGCCGTATCAGAAATGCCGGAAAAACGACGTGAAGTGTTCATCCTCAGTAGATTGCACGGGATGAGCCATAAGGAAATCGCGGAGAAACTGAATGTTTCAGCCAAAACGGTCGAGAATCACATAAATTTTGCTCTACGAGAACTGCGGAAGATAAAATATATCATAGTGTTCTTCATATCTATGGTGTTTTCATAATAATATCAAAAAACTTTTAGGGGATACGCACGGTTTGCATTGTATTATATGCAAAGTCAAGAACCGATTATGACAAACAAAGATTTATACGGCAAATGGACTTCTCAGGAACCGGTCGGGCTGACGGAAGAGCAGCTCGACAGCGCGTATTCTTCCGTAAAAGGCAAGATACGCAGGGCTGAGTCCGCTTCATTGGCCATCAAATTGTCAGAAGAATTGCGTGTCCGCCGCCAGAAAAGAATCATCAGGATACTGTCTGCCGCCCTCGCTGCCGCATGCCTGATTCTGCCTGTCGTCATTGTCAATGTCTCAAGACATTCCTACGAGAAAGGTCTTTCGGCTCAGGTCAATGACGAGACACCGCAGATGCTCGAGTATTCGGCCAATGCCGGGGAAATGCGTCATGTGCTTCTTCCTGACTCTACATCTGTTACGCTCAATGCCGGTACCGTGCTGATTTGCCCTGCGGAATTCATTGGCGGGAAAAGGGGAGTCTATCTCAATGGTGAAGCCACTTTCGATGTGACGAGGAACGAGAAAAAGCCGTTTGTCGTCAGCACTTCCGTTATGGACATTACAGTTCTCGGGACGAAATTCAACGTGTCTTCCTACAGCGATGACGAAAACGTGACCGCCACATTGTGCAGGGGAAGCATTTCCGCATTGACGAAAAATGCGGAGGAACCTGTAATTCTTACCCCGGGACAGCGGTTTGTCGTCGAAAGAAGCAGCGGCAACAGTTTCGTTGAGAATGTCAATGCAGATGAAGACGTGGCCTGGGAGAGCGGCCAGCTCTGCTTCCGTTCGAAATCCATACATGAAATCGTGAAAATCATCGAGCGCAGATATGCCGTGAGGATTTATGTCACGACAGGAAAATACGACAACGACCTTATAACAGCCAAATTTATCCAAGGAGCTACTTTGGACGATCTGATGTTCGCCTTGTGCAAACTCATTCCGGGAATGTCCTATCGGAAAGTCAATGCCAATATCTATATCAGATAATCCGGACAAATTATAATCACATAATCAATAATTTTTATGAAACAATTGATTGCAATGCTCGCTTGCATTCTCTTGTCTTCATCTGTTTCGTCAGGGATTTTTGCCCAGACCCAGAATGTCAGATTCAGTCGGGAACGGATGAAGATATCAGAAGTGTTTTCTGCCATCGAGCAGCAGACGGGCCTGACAGTGGCCTACAATGAAAGCGCTCTGGACCTTTCCGGAGTCGTGTCAGTACCATCGGAGACCAATGTCTCTGACCTTTTGGCCTCAGTATTGAAAAATACAGGCAATTCTTTTTACTTCCATGGCAAGATGATTCTTGTGTACAAGGAAAAGCAGGTAAAATCTTCCACTTATTCCGGGACAGTCGTGGACAAAGCCGGTCCTGTGGCCGGTGCTGCTGTGATGGTGGAAGGAACTGACCAAGTGACAGTTACGGGTGTGGATGGAAAGTTCGCCATAAATGCACCTCAGGGCTCAGTGCTCAAGGTTTCCATGCTCGGCTATAAGGAATTCACTGCTACCGCAGGCCCTCAGACCGACAACCTCAGATTTCTTGTCGAGGAAGACAACAGACTTCTCGATGAGTCAGTCGTAGTAGGTTATGCGTCAATGAAAAAGCGCGACCTCGTAGGTGCTGTGGACCAGGTGAAAAGTGATGTCATCGAGAACAGGTCCAACGGAAACCTTGCCAGGTCACTTCAGGGTGAGATTGCAGGTCTTAACATATCGTTTACTGACAGCAAACCGTCCCGTTCCGCTTCTTTCAATGTCAGGGGAACGACATCCGTAGGCGCTGGAGGTTCTTCACTTGTGCTTATCGACGGCGTGGAGGGAAGTCTGAATTCCATTAACCCACAAGATGTGGAAAGCGTCAGTGTACTCAAGGATGCCTCATCTACGGCAGTCTATGGTGCAAGAGGAGCGTTCGGAGTAATTCTTGTGACTACCAAGAATCCTCAGAAAGGCCGCCCTGTCATCAACTACAATGGTTCAGTTACCGTAAACAGAAGAACCGTGGTTCCTGACGTCATCACAGACGGTCAGGATTGGCTCGACTGGTGGAAAGACTGCTACAATGGATATTACAACGGCTCCAAGTCATTGCTCAGTCACATTGACAGTACTGTCCCTTATAGCGAGGCCATCTACAGCGAACTCGTTCGCAGGAAGAACGATCCGTCTCTCTCCAAGACGACAACCCTGGAAGGAAGCAGCATGTTCGGCTGGGCATATATGGAGTCAACTGACTGGTATGACCTGTTTTACAAGGATTACAACTGGTCCACTGAACATAATCTGTCAGTTTCCGGAGGAGGCGATATGGCAGACTACTATATCTCAGGCCGTTTCTATGACATGGACGGTATCTATAAAGTAGGAAACGAGGATTACAAGAAATATGACCTGCGCGCAAAAGGAACGCTGAAAGTGCGCCCGTGGCTGCATATCACCAACAATATCTCTATGTCGGTCGTGAATCATTATGAACCGAAACATTCGAGAAACAATTTCAATGTGCAGAGAGCCATCAATCACGCTGCCATGCCGCTCTCACCTGTAAAGAATCCGGACGGCTCGTGGACTACGGCAGCAGCTATCTCCGGCTATGCCGCTTTCTCTGAAGGATCTTCTTGGCGCACAAATGATTACATGTATCTTCGTGAAAAGATTTCTGCGGATGTCATCATGATCAAAGATGTGCTCAAGGCCTCTGTGGATTATTCCTACAACTACACAAGCCGCAAGAGAGTCGATGTTCAGAATCCGGTGAAATATTCCAAGAAGCCGGGTGAGGTGATGCTTGAATCGGCCTCGGCTGGCTCTTCCCGTCAGCAGGTGACCTATTTTACGAGATATCAGGCTGCCAATGCCTATCTGACTTTCAGCCCTAATCTCGGCAAGAACAACAGCCTTACATTGCTTGCAGGATGGAATATTGAAGAGCAGAAATATGAAACGCTCAACGTCTCAAGGTCCGGTATCATCACACCGTCCAAACCGTCATTCTCATTGATGAACGGCACGACCACGGATCCTGTTGCAGGCGGAAATGCCTGGTCTTATGTCGGAGCATTCTACAGACTGAATTATAGTTACAAAGGACGCTATCTTGCCGAATTGAGCGGACGTTATGACGGTTCCTCAAAATTCCCGTCAAACTCCAAATGGGGAATGTTCCCGTCCGGTTCCCTCGCGTGGCGCGTATCAGATGAGCCGTGGATGAAATGGGCAGAATCATTGGACAATGCCAAGGTCCGCATCTCAGCCGGCTCTATGGGCAACGGAAACGTGGCTCCATATTCATACACATCCGATATGAGCATCGGCACTGCAAGTGACATTGTCCTGGGCGGAAGTCTGCCGTCATACACTACAGTCGGCAGCATTGTTCCTGTATCATTGACTTGGGAAAAGGCAACTACCTATGATGTCGGCCTGGATTTGGATTTCTTCCGTAACAGACTGTCATTCAGCGGTGATATATATAGAAGGTACACTTCCAACATGTACACCGTCAGCGAATCTCTTCCTTCTGTCTTCGGTACTGCTCCTCCAAAGGGAAACAATGCGGAGATGAAAACTGACGGATTCGAACTGACATTGTCCTGGAGAGACGAATTCAAGCTCTTCGGCAAACCGTTCAGCTACAGCGTGAAAGGTATGCTATGGGACAGCAAGTCCGTGATTACCAAATATGCCAATGACACCGGTTCTCTCGGTACTCTTAAAGGCTATATCCAGAACGGAGGCTCTCCTTCCTCATATTATGTGGGAATGACACTGGGCGAAATCTGGGGCTATACGGTGGACGGACTGTTCCGTGACCAGAATGACATCGACAATTCCCCGATCCATAATTTCCAGCAGGCTTCGGACAAAGTCACCAGGCCGGGACAGGTTAAAGTCAAGGACCTTGACGGCGATGGCGTCATCAGCCCGGGCAACTTCAAGGTGCACGACCATGGTGACCTCAGGATTATCGGAAACAGGTCTCCTAGATACAATTACGGTATCAATCTCGCAGCGAACTGGAATGGTATAGGCGTGTCAGTCTTCCTTCAGGGAGTCATCCACAAGGACTGGTATCCTGGTTCCGATTCCGGATATTTCTGGGGAAAATACGGCCGTCCGTTCTTCTCGTTCATCCCTTCCATCCACACGGACAGCAAGACTGTGTATAGCGAAGAGGCAAACAACTGGGACACAGCATATTGGCCGAGAAAAACCACCTATCAGTCCAACGGCTCGTACAGCTGGACCAAGGTGCTGGAGGTCCCTAACACGAGATATATTCAGAATGCCGGATATCTCCGCGTAAAGAACGTGCAGCTGGACTATACTTTCAATGAAAAACTCTGCAAGAAGATGAGACTTGCAGGTCTGAAAGTTTATCTTACCGGAGAGAACCTGTTCACATTCACCCCGTTGCACAAGTATGCGCCGAATTATGACCCTGAGGGATTGTCCTACGACTCAGATTTCTCTGCGGCAGCCGACGGCTATACCTATCCGGTACTCAAGAGTTTTACATTAGGACTTAACATAACCTTCTAAGAGATTATGAAAAAGATATTGATACCTTTGGCGGTTGCGGCAGCATTGACCCTGCCTTCCTGCGAATCATTTCTCACGCAGGAGAACCCCAACAAGATAGAGAGCGGATTCTATTTCAAGGACGAATCCTCTCTGGAGATATACACCAACGGCTTCATCAGAAATTTTGCCACATCCATCAAGAGCTTCATTGACGGGGACAAGTACGCTGATACCCACTCCTGGGATGGCCAGGCCGCATATTTTATGGACAACTATACGGCAGAGGACGCTACGAACTGGTCCACGTCGAACTGGGCGCAGCTCCGCTCCATCAACTATTACCTCGACAATATGCGCAAGGCTTCCGCCTCTGACGCTGTACTCGACCATTATGAGGGAGTAGGCCGTTTCTTCAGGGCAATGTTCTATTTCTCCAAGATGAAGACTTTCGGTGCAGTGCCATGGTATGACACTACCATTGACCCGACGGACAAGGATGCATTGTACAAAGGACGCGACAGCCGAGAATTCATTGCATCCAAGATACTTGAGGACCTGAACTATGCCTGCGAACATTGTTCTGACGACTCCAAATACAGAATCCGCGCCTCGTACATCCACAAATACGTTGCTCTTGCGCTGAAATCCAGATTCTGCCTGTATGAAGGGACAATGCGGAAATATCATTCCGACGATCCTTCCACCGGCAAGCCTTGGACCAAGGATGAAAGTTCAATGTATCTGGAACAATGTATCAAGGCGTCTGAGGAAATAATGAATTCCGGCATCTATTCACTTACTGACGATGCCGCTTCGCGCAAGACCCAGTACAGGGATATGTTTACCAATGCAGATGCCAGCGGGGTTTATGCCAATGAATTCATATGGGCCCGTGACTACGACTTGGATTTGCAGGTCACCTATGCCATAAATAACTATATGGTAAATCCTCAGCACGCGAACTATGCTTTTACCAGACAGTTCATCAATACTTATCTGATGACTGACGGCACGCCGTTCACGACCAAATATGCTGATTATAACAGTGTTGACTTCATTAACGAGTGCAAGGACAGGGATTACCGTCTCGCTCAGACCATCAGGACACCGGGCTTTAGAAGAGACGGCGGCAAGACTTCATGGGCTCCTGACGTGAAATTCTCCAAGACTGGTTATCAGCCGGTAAAATGGCTTACGGATGATTCTTCGAAGGACAACAATACTGCTGCCATCGCTACGGATGTTCCGCTGATGCGTTATGCTGAAGTCCTCCTGAACTATGCCGAGGCCAAGGCGGAGTTGGGCCAGATGACGGAAGATGTCTGGAACAAGACCATTAAACCGCTAAGAGAACGCTCAGGTGTCAAAAGCATTTATCCGACAGCGGCTGACCCTTATATGGCTGAATATTTCCAGAATCAGGTGACGGATCCGTTCATTCTGGAAGTGAGAAGGGAAAGAGGTATCGAACTGACTATGGAAAATGTCCGTTTCTATGACATTGTCAGATGGCATCAGGGAGAATTATTCGCCCGTCCGTGGATGGGACTGTGGATTTCAGCCGTTGATACGCCGCTTGACCTGAATGGCGACGGTACACCGGAAACACTCGTGACGGCAGATGTCAAGACGACCTCTACATTGAATATTCTGATGATAGACGCGGCATCTGAGGCCGGGCACAAACTGTCTGAGGGAACTCATGGAAATATCCTTCTTGCGACAGCACTTCAGCGCAATTGGCACGACTACAAATATGTGAAGCCGATTCCTAAGACGGCAATCCAGGAGAATCCGGCATTGAGCCAGAACCCTGTTTGGGATAAAGTGGATAAGAAAAACTAAAGAGATATGAATAGAACAATATATGGAATGTTGTCAGTGGCGGCAGCGCTCTTGGCAATGAGCTGTTCCAGCGAGTCTTCTCTTTTCCAGAGAGAGAACGATGTCGTCACTTGTGACTGCTCCGAACAGATTATCAGCCAGTCGATCAAATGTGACGGCAAATGGACTTCAGACTGCTCTGGAACTGAATGGGTGAAGATTTCTCCGGAAAGCGGCGAAGGTGACGGAAAGTATTACAGTACCTATGATCTGCACATCGGCTACAATGCCGGTGCAGCCAGGGAAGCCACAGTTTATCTGATCTATGACGGCAAGAAATATCCTGTGACAGTAAAACAGGGCGAGTGCGACTTCGCTTTCGAGAGTCCTACCGTCTCGGGTGCGCTGTTTGACGGAAAAGCATCTACGGCAGTCCTTCATTTGCCTTATGTAAAGGCCAATGGGACAGAATCTTACGAAATTTCGTGTAATGTCGTTTCTGACAATGTGAAGGGTTTGTACGTGGAAACCAAGACCTACAGTTCATTCAACAAAGGAGCCGGAGTGCTGGATATACCGGTTATGGGAACCCCTGATGCTGAAGGAAATGTGAAATTCGAGGTTCTCGCAAACGGAAAGTCCGTAGGGGAGTGTGAGTTGACGGTGTTCGATGCTGCCGGAGGTAAGCCTTCAGGACTCGATGTCGGCTGGAATTTCTATCTCCTGAACATTCCTGCTGCAGATTTGCGAGGCTCAGATTACGATTACAGCTGGACAGCCGATGCTGCACATTGGCCAGGACAGCCTGTTCCGTCCTCGGATCACAAAGTGTATCCGAATATCGGAAACAAGAAGGCATATCTCACTGCTGAGTGCAAGGCGCCTACAGATTTTACATTCAATCCTTCCGTTCAGATCAAAGGCTTGATGCTCAATGACTATTTTATGGCTGTAGTTCCTGTCATGAACATCACACCTGACGTCAAAGTTTCAGTGGAGGCTTCATTCGGTGCGGCCGGTTCTGCCGCTGGTGTATTCTCGTTGGAGTATTCAGAGAATGGTACTCAATGGAAAGCGGCTCCGGGTGCACGTGATACGACTATTTTCAAGGAAACTGGAAAATATCATTATTACGTATCCCGTGACAATACTTCAGCTACCCGTAAGACCTATGACAAAGCTACTGACCAGAGTTACAGGAAATATACCTTCCCTCTCGAAGGCATTGAGCCGATAAAGAGCGGCAATATGTATTTCAGGCTCAGAGTGTCAATGAATGTACGTGCGGCTGCCAGTGAAAAGACATACGCAATCGCCGCGAATAAGTGGTGCGATTTGAAAGGACTGGAAATCAATATGGTGAAAGGAGAATGATTATGAAAAAAATGACTTCAATTATATTATTTGCGGCCGGTTTGGTTATGCTGTCAGGGTGTCTTGAAATAGAGACACCTGAAAACTGGACAGAGAAGCCTGAGACGGAGAAGACAGCTGTCTATAAGGTCGTTGCGCACAGGGGAGGCTCGGCTGAGTGCAAACTCCCCGACAGTTCTGTAGCTTCACTGAAATATGCCATCAGTCAGAACTGCTATGCTTCCGAGACGGATATTGTTCTTACCGGAGACAAGGATATCTTGATCTGTCATCCTGACGGAAACGGACTGGTGAACGGTCTCGATCCCGCTACGCATACGGTGGATGAAATCAGAACTGCAGGAAAATTGTCAAACGGAGAGCCTATACCGACATTGACAGATTTCCTCAAAATCGTGATGGACAAGAAGCAGAACCCGAATGGCATGAAACTCTGGCTGGATGTGAAGCGCTTTGCGGATGCTGATCGTTCCATCAATGCCTGTCTGAGAGCTTCTGTGATCATTTCAGGAGCCAATGCCCAGAACTATTGCGAGTTCCTGATACCTACCGGCGAGGATATATTTATGGCGGTACGCGACAAGGTAATCAATGATTACAAAATCAATATAGCCTGGATGACATGTACGAAACCTGCAAAATATGCGGATCCGAAAGATTATGGCAAGGTATGGGCTCAGCTGGCTTACCGCAAGATTCTCGGTGACAATCCTGAGAGTTCATATCGTCCGTTGGATTATTTCAATGCAGGTCTTCCTCTTAGTATCTACGGAGCAGATGACGACAAGACCATAGCTGATGTAATACCGTATTATCCTAAGCTCAAGGCGATTTTTACGAACTATCCCGCGAAACTGATATCCAAACTTAGAGAGCAGAAATACATTGACTGATAATTTCAAAACGGCTTCTAAAAAAATCCCCTGCACCGGTTGTGGCGCAGGGGATGTTTTTTTATCAGTTGCCGGCGAATGTCACTGTCGCAACGGAGCTTATAGTAATTGTTTTTGTGTCAGGGTCAGTTATATATACGAGAAATGTTGCTTCTTTGTCCATGTTCTTATAGTACTGGCCAGATACTGTCATCGTCAGAGTAGGAGACGATGTGCCGCTTATGATATATTTGCCTTTTTCATCATTCACGTTTACATCTTCTCCAAATCCGAAGTAGGTGACACTTTGTATTCCGTTTTCCGGATTTGTAAGTATCTGTGCTACGCACCAGGTATATGTCGCATTTTCCAAAACAGGATCCAGTTCTACTGACAAACTGAATGGAATACCGTCTTTCGCGGAAACATTCTTTGGCTGAGTCTTGATTTTCGGGGCCTTTTCACAATAGTACATTCCCTGGACGCGGCTACTTTCGTTGCCCGGAGTCATTAGCCAGCTGATACTTTTAGCGGTTATACTACTGTTGAAAATTTTAAAGACGCGATTCTCGCCTGGATTGTTCCAATAATGGAATTTTTGGGCGTCCAAATTGGTAGCCTCAGTGATGTCAACGCTCTTGAGTTTATTGTTGATAATAAGCAATGATTCAAGTTTGCCGCATCCCTTCAGATTGATTTCTGTGAGTTCATTGTTCGAGAGATACAAATTGGTGAGATTCGGGAAAATGCTGGCGTCGAATTTCTTCAATTTGTTATCTTCCAACTGTATATACTTCAAGTTGTTATGATTCCCGAACGTTATGTCCGTTATCGGACAGTTTTTAACAATGAGACTTTCAATTTTAGTGAGCTTGCTTACGTCCAATGTCTTCAGGTTCTTGCAGTCCGAAAGGTACAAGTATTCAAGATTGACCAGAAATTCCAGTCCTTTACAAGACTCAAGATTCTCTTTGTATGTGTCAGGCATCGAAAATGATGTTATCTTCGTTACTTCCGCATACATGATCTTGTCCGAATCCTCAATCAAATCCTCATACTCCAATGCAGCTGCAAAAACATAGTCAAATTTATCGGTAATGTCTTGATTCACTGTTATATCGCAGCTTCCTGTCACAAATCCGTCTGGAATAGAGGCTGAAATTGTCGTGGAACCGTATTTCTTGGCCGTTACCATGCCGTTTTCATCTACGCTTGCAATTTCTTCATTGTCAGAATGCCACACTAACGTGGAAAGGATTTTTTCCTTCTTGGTAGCATTCTCAGGAAGTGCAGTGACGCTCAGCTGTTTAGTCTCTCCTGCATTGATCACAAAAGAAGTAGGCTCGATGGTGATGCTTATTATAGCTACCTCCTCTGCTTTTTCTTTCTTGCAGTTTACCAGCAGGGGGATTGACAATGCTATGATAAGCATGGTGGATAAAACTCGTTTCATAGTGTCCTTGTTTTAAATTGTTATTTGATATTACTTTGGTCTAAGTTTAGATTTTGCCAAAGATACACACGAAGTGGCGCGAAACAAATACGTAATTCTACGTATTTTCGCCATTCAACAGCCGTTTTATGATGCGTACGTATATGTGAAATTTCGGCGTATTTTTACAAGTGTGGAATAAAAACTGGATTCTAATGAAAGATTTTCACGATTGGGGTGTATATTAGTAAAAGAAAAACAAATATAATTATGAATACTACTTTAATTATTGCTGTCGTTGCAGTGCTTGTGGTGGCTGTTGTCGTAATCGTCTTGAATAAGGCCAATACCGCGGTCAAGGGCGAACTGTCGAAGAAGGAAAACGAAATCCGGGAACTGACCGGAAAACTTGCGGAGCGTGACGCCGACCTTATACGCAAGGAGTCGGAAGTGCGGACTGCTGAGGCTCTTAGAGATAGTGAAAGGAAGCAGCACGAGCTGGCTTTGCAGGAGGTGAAAAGTAGTCACGAGAAGTCATTGTCCGAACTGAAGGCCGGGCAGGAAAAGGCTATAGAGGCAGCCAAAACTGCATTGGCCCTCGAAAATGAAAAGATTCTCAAGGCCAGGGAAGAGACTCTCAAGAAAGAGGCGGCCGAGACTATGAAGAATATTACCGGAGGACTGGACCAGACTATAAAAGGAATGACCGAGGCGTTTGAGGCACAGAGAAAGACGCATACGGAGGAGAGTTCCGCCATCAAGACCCAGTTCAATGAGACTGTAAAGCATCTTAAGGAGCAGACTGAGGCGATCGGCAACCAGGCCGAGGACCTGGCCAAGGCGCTTAAAGGACAGAACAAACTCCAGGGTAATTTCGGAGAGACAATTCTCGAGAATATTCTCAAGGAACAGGGCTTCCGTGAGGGAACTGATTATGAATCAGAGATTTGGCTGCGAGACAAGAACGGCGGGCTTATCCGTAACGATGAGACAGGCAAGCGTATGCGTCCGGATTTCGTGCTGCATCTCCCGGATGAGACTGATATTCTTCTGGATTCGAAAATGTCTCTGCAGGCGCTTACTGACTATCACAAAGCCGAAACGGACGAGGCACGAGAGGACGCTGCAGTCAGGAATCTCGAGTCAGTGAAGAATCATGTCAAGGAACTTATCAGCAAAGAGTATCAGAAATATGTGGTCGGCCGAAAGACATTGGACTTCGTGATTATGTTCATTCCGAATTACGGGGCATGGCAGCTGGCAAGGATGAAGGAACCCGCCATCTTCAACTGGGCGTTGGAGCACAATGTGCTGATTACCACCGAAGAAACGCTTGTCCCGTTCCTGCGCCTTATCCATGGGGCATGGCTGCAGAAAGCTCAGATGGATAATATCGAGGAAATCGTAAAGGCTGCTCAGGACATGGTAGAGCGGGTGGGCATTTTCTGCAGGTGCAATGCTGAGCTTGAAGGTAAACTCAAAGGCGTGCTCAAAGGATTTGAGGAGAACACCAGGCGTCTTGTGGACGGTAACCAGAGCATTGTGAAAGCGGCGGAACGAGCTATCAGCCACGGCATCGCCGCCCCGACCGGCAAGAATGCATTGCCGCAGGTCAATCTCATTCCGCTCCCGGAATCCTCGATTCCTGAAGAATAGAGAAGCGGGGGAGAGTTCAGAAACAATAGTTGGTGCCGAGGGATATCCAGAACGGGTCGCCGATGCCTTTGTTGAAGTTGTGGGCAATCTCGGCGGAGGCGATAAAGTTCTGATTCCAGGCAAGTTTCAAACCGAATCCGCCGGTGCTGATAAACTGGCTGGCCATATTGCGGATATATTTCTGTGCGTTTTCCGGTTTGTGACCTGCTGCTACAGCCAATGCCTGAATTTCCGGCAGTGCGCTCATCTCACGGACACGGTAAGGCTGCACGATCATTCCGCAGTCGAAGAACGGATTTGCGGCTATGTAGAAGTTCTGTTTCAGAAGTCTGAAATCCACAAACTTGATACGGAGTTCGAAGTTGCCCCAGAGGTAGCCGTCGCCGATCAGACGGTTGGCATGCGTGCCTCGGATCGTGTTTGAACTGCCGAGCCCTTCTGACATCATCTGCTTGAGGACCAGTGCAGAAATGTTCTGCTGCATGTAGAAAGGCGTTTCTCCGGCCAGGCTGCCCTGATATGCCAGGTGGTAGGCAAAGACGGGATCTCCGACTTTGAATCCGAACGGAATGCTTACATAATGGCGGAAATGTGCGTTCAATTTCAGATAATTGAATCCGTCTCCGAATACGTCCGGGGAGCCATTGACATAAAATTCAGCCCATAAGCCCTTGTTCGGTGCTGTCTCGAAATCCCTGCTGTCATAAACCAGTCCGGCCTTGATTTCCAGTCTGCTGCCACCTTTTGCCTCGGACTCTTTGATTACGCCGAACTGCTTGTAGTGATGGTAGAGCGTGGAAGAAGCATCGTAACCGTATTTCTTCTCGTTGATGTCTTTCATCCGGAAATTCCAGTAGCTCAGACCGCCTGCCCACTGAAGATGTTCTGTTATATTGCCCTGAAAATCAGCAAGGACGCGTATGATGTCACGGTCAGTGTAGTAGTACGAGACTTTCTTGAGCGGATCTACGCCCATAGTTCCGAAAAATGCCGCATCTGCTGCCGGAATCGTTCCGTCAGAAATCTGTGACGCGTATGACTTGTTTGAGATCAATGAATTGAAAACCGGAGTTGCAGCGCCGTTGAATCCCCAGAAACTGTATAGCGGGTCATCTATATAGGTGATACTCACCGATGACCTGACTTTGGGAATCAGAACTCTGCTGTCGTATGACAAGAACAGTCTGGTTCTGCCTTTCGTGAAATGAGAAGCCTCGTAACTTATCTTATCCCTGTAGTTAGGGTACGTGGAACCGTCTCCATAATTATATAGGTCGCCGAAAACGCCGTATTGGAAGCCCATGTCGGAAGAAAACGTGAGACATGGCAGGATGCCGAATCCCCATCCCGTCTTCTTTTCTGAAGGACTTTTTCCTGCTTTCTGGCTTTTCTCAGATTTTTTGACATTGCCGGCATATATATCCGAAGGCGTGCTGCCCATAATAACTGCTGTCAATGCAATCAATATCGCTTTTCTCATCACTTTTTGTGTCGTAATCGGCTGCAAAGATAAATCAAATCTTATGAAATTTGAGTTCGGCATCGAATTATTGGCGGATTTTATGTAAGTTTGCAAAATATTATTGATAAAATCTATGGCTCTGCTTATAGCTTACCTGCTCGGAACACTCGGTATTTCGTTCCTTTGCTCACTTCTGGAATCGGTGTTGATGTCAACTCCGCTATCGTTCATAACAATGAAAAAGGAGCAAGGTTACAAACCGGCTGAGAAGTTTTTTAAATTCAAATCGGACCCGGACAGGCCATTGGCTGCAATCTTGTCATTGAACACGATAGCGAACACATTAGGCGCTGCGGCTGTGGGCCGCCAGGCGACGATTCTCTTCGGAAGCACCTGGTTCGGAATTATCTCTGCATTGACCACATTGCTTGTACTGGTGTTCTCGGAGATTGTGCCGAAAACAATTGGAACGACATATTGGAAGAATCTGATGGGCTTCGTGACATCGGTCATTTCTTTTCTGATGGTGCTGATGTGGCCGCTTGTGATTATGGTTCAGCTGATTACCAAGATGTTGAGCAAGAATGATGACGAGGCGACAGTCAGCAGGGATGAAGTGACTGCCATGGCCAACATAGGTGCGGAGGAAGGTGTGATTGATTCTGACGAGAACAAGGTCATCCAGAATATCATGAAACTGGACAATGTCCAGGCCTGCGATGTGATGACTCCGAGAATCGTGGCGATGACAGCACAGGAGAACATGACATTGAAGAACTTCTACAAGAACGAAACATATCTGCATTTCTCCAGGATCCCGGTTTATGCTGACTCACCGGAATACATTACCGGCTACATTCTCTTGAGCGATGCCCTCGAGGGACTTGCTGACGATGAGTTCGACAAGAGGCTGGTGGAGCTGAAGCGCCCGATTTCATTCTTCAAAGAGGAGGATTCCTGCGGCCATATCTGGGAGGAACTGCTCAAGAAGCACGAGCAGATGGCTCTCATCATTGACGAATACGGCTGTTTCCAGGGCATTATCACCCTTGAGGATATCATTGAGACCATCCTCGGTCTGGAAATCATAGATGAGAATGACCAGGCAACTGACATGCAGCAGTTTGCCCGCGAACGCTGGGAGCGTCGCCAAAAAAGATTCCGCCCTATCGTCCTTCCGAAAGAAGATTCTAACGAAGAAGAGAGCGGAACCCGTGACTAATCTTTGTCATTCAACGTCTGTTTCAATTCCATTCCGACAGATCGCCATGAAGGCATCTTCGGCAGAAATCAGATAATTGCTGCGATGACGTGGAAAACGTCAGTTGAAAGGTCGGACTTGGATTTTCTGGTATCAATTCATATATTTGTCTTTTATGAGCGATAGAGAATACATAAATTCTTTCTCGGATTTTCTTTTCTGGGATGTGGAAAAGGATTCCATAGATTTGGAGTCCAATGCGCCTTTTGTGGTAAGCCGTGTCCTGGAATTAGGAAGATTCAATGACTGGAGGCTTTTGGTCGGCAAATATGGAATTCCACGCATAGCTGAAATCGCCCAAAATTTGAGGACTTTAGACCCAAAAGCTCTTTCATTCATTTGTGCGCTGACTTCCATCCCTAAAGAATCATTCAGATGTTACACTACGAAACCATCTACCCAAACACATTGGAACTTCTAAAAAGGATTCAATCTTTGGATATGTTTAAGGAGTTGAGACTTGTCGGAGGGACTGCTCTCGCTTTACATCTGGGACATAGAGTCTCCGTAGATTTGGATTTCTTCGGAAAAATCGATGCTCCTCTAGAAGATATTGTATTCGAATTATCTTCCTTTGCTTCGGTATCACCAATATCTGCATCTAAGATGATGCAATTCTTGATTGTGGATGGCATTAAAGTGGATATCGTAAACTATCCGTATCCATGGATAGATTCACCTGTTGTAGAAAATGGTGTGACCTTGGCCGGTATACAAGATATTGCAGCAATGAAATTATCTGCAATTACCAATCGTGGAACCAAAAAGGATTTTATTGATTATTACTACCTCCTGAAGACATATTCTCTTAAAGAGCTGCTTGATTTATATGTTCGGAAATTTTCGGATGCACAACTATTTACTGCGATCAAAAGTCTCACATATTTTCAAGATGCAGAAGCAGACCCAATGCCGAGGATGACGGAGAATCTCGATTGGGAAAATGTTAAAAAATCTATTGTCGATACTGTCAATGCCTACATTTAATGTACAATGACGACACGCCGGCACGTATTGGCTTTGCAGTGTACTCGCCAATCTTAATGCGAAGATAGTAGCATTGTTTCCCTGCTTCTATTTCTTTCCTTATTTTGAAATTAATATATAATTGGTTAATTTTGAGAATATTAACTAATAATCAATTATATTATGCCAAAAGATCTGATGAAGTATGAATGCCTCAGATGCGGATGGATTTATGATCCGGCTGAGGGAGATCCCGATAGCGGGATAAAACCTGGTACACCTTTCAAAGATATCCCGAATTCGTGGAAATGCCCGGTATGCGGCGCATCGAAATCCGATTTCGCTCCATATCCGGAAGACTGATAAACTCAAGAAAGTCGATCGCGCCATGCGGTCGACTTTCTTTAAGTCATTTCTGTCTTACAAAATGTACAAATCTGTCTTACAAAATGTCTAAATCTTTCTACAAAATGTTCAAATCTATGCAAAATTAATAAAATCCTTATTATTGCATGAGGTCACTTTTGCGGCATTTGATTATCTTTGTGTGATGTTCGTCATAACGTCATGCAGGACATATTTAATGAAATAAAACATATATCAAACCATAACCGGATGACACACAAAGGATTTTTCAGGAACGCTCTAGGATCATTGACAGTTACATTGACATTGGGAATCTTTGCGGAAACAACAGCCTCTGCGGACGAGGGGATGTGGCTGCCGTCGCTGATTTCTGAGCGGATAGGGGATATGCAGAGCAAGGGATTCAGACTCTCTGCTGAAGACATTTACAGCGTGAACCAGGCATCGCTGAAGGATGCGGTCGTGCTTTTCGGACGCGGATGTACAGGTGAAGTCGTCTCTGCGGAGGGGCTGCTTCTGACCAATCATCATTGCGGATACAGCCAGATTCAGAAGCACAGCAGCGTGGAACATGATTATTTGCGGGACGGATTCTGGGCATTGACACGAAACGAGGAACTTCCGAATAAAGGGCTGACTGTCAGCTTCCTGGAAAGAATGGAGGATGTTACTTCGCGAGTTTTGGAAGGGGTGACCCCTGCATTGACAGAGACCAAAAGGGATTCCATTGTCAAGGCCAATACTGTGCGGCTTGTTAAGGAGGCGACATCAGAGGGCAGGGGACTGCGCGCTACGGTCGAGTCGCTTTACTACGGGAACCAGTATTTCCTGTTCCTCTACCGCGAATACAGTGATGTGCGTCTGGTAGGTGCGCCGCCATCTTCTATAGGAAAGTTCGGCGGGGATACTGACAACTGGATGTGGCCGCGCCATACGGGCGATTTCTCCATTTTCCGCATCTATGCCGACAAGGACAATAATCCGGCTGAGTATTCTGAGGACAATGTCCCGTACACACCTAAGAAGTTTTTCAAGATTTCGCTCGGAGGTGTTCAGGAAGGCGATTTTACTTTCGTGTACGGCTTCCCGGGAAGGACTCAGGAATATATCATGTCTGAAGGAGTGAGGTATGTGTCGGAGGTGTCTGACCCTGCAAAAATTGCATTGAGGACAATGCGGCTCGACATTCAGAGAAAATATATGTCCCAGAGCCAGAAGGTCAGAATCCAGTACTCTTCGAAGAACGCCGGCGTGGCCAATGCTTGGAAAAAATGGCAGGGCGAGATGAAGGGAATCAACCGTCTGGGTACTGTAGAGGCAAAACGAGAGTATGAAAAGAGGTTTGCCGAGTGGGCGGCAGGAACTGAGTACAGCACCATACTTCCGCGTCTGGATTCATTGTACAGGGCATTGGAACCTTATACCTTCGCCAAAGAATATTATAGCGAGACGGCTGCGACTGTGGAACTTTGCCGTTTTGCGGCTTCTGTGGCCCAGGAGATTGCCCGAGGGGACAATGAGAGTGCAGCGTCCATGTCAGAGGCTTTCTTCAAGGACTACTGTCTTTCCATTGACAAAGAGTCTTTCGTGGCGACAATGAGCGCTTTCGTCAAAGATGTTCCCGCTGAGTTCCATCCGGAATATATGGAAGGGGAGTTGGCCCGTTACGGAAGTGTCGCCAAATGGGCAGATGCATTGTTCGGCGAATCTGTTTTCGCAGACGCTGAGAAGGTCGCAAAACTTGAGGCGGCAGATTCCTTGGCTATGCGTTCTGATCCGGCGGTAAGGTTCGCCAATGAATTCAGAAAATGGTACGGGAGTGACGTATATCCTTATGAGAGGCGTCTGAACCAGGAGATTACGCTGCTTTACAGGGATTACATGAGGGGGCAGATGGCGTTTGAGCCGGAAAAGTCCTTCTTCCCGGATGCAAACCTCACTCTCAGAGTGGCTTACGGAAGCATTGCCGGATACTCTCCTGCAGACGGTGTCTATTATGAGCCTGTTTCCACGCTCGAAGGCATAATGGAAAAGGACAATCCTGAGATTTTCGACTATAACATTCCACAGCGGCTGCGCGATATCTATGCCGCAAAGGACTATGGTCAATGGGCGATTAGCATGGCCAATGGCAAAAAGACCGTACCTGTCTGCTTCATTGCCACCAACCACACTTCTGGAGGCAATTCTGGAAGTCCTGTAATCAACAAGGACGGCAACCTGATCGGTCTGAATTTCGACCGCGTATGGGAAGGCACGATGAGCGACATCGAATTCGACCCTGACTATTGCCGCAACATCTCGCTTGACATCCGCTATGTCCTGTTCACCATAGACAAGCTGGCCGGCGCAGACCATCTGCTGAAGGAAATGGTGTTCGTGAATTAGGGATTCATGGGCTGTCACAGCCACATGGTTACGAACACCTGCGGCTGTTGCGGATTTTTACGCCTGAAATGGCGTCTGAAATGCTGGGATATTTGATTTATGACGAATGAATCTGTCGATCAGTGCGAGTAATGTGCAAACTCTGACTGCAGAATATCCGAGACCATCTTTTTGGCATCATCGAATGTAAACTGCTGATAAATTATATGTATATTCTGCAAGTCAATGATATGAGAAGCCATTAACTTGAACACGGCTAGTTTATCATCGTCAAACGAAAAGATGCTTAATATCTTCGCGCATTGATTGCATGAGTAATAGCAGCCAAGGCTGGCCACTTCTATCAAATCCTTCTTGTCTTTATCGAAGCTGGCATCGGATACTTTTTTATATAAAGTGGAAAAGTCTCTATCGTTCAGCCCGTGCAGTCCATGCGGATATACCTGCTGATTTATTCTTGGAACGCCATTGGAGTAAACCTGAGAATTGATTTCTTCCTGCCGGTTGGACTCAATTGTCCGTTCGTCACATCTGACGACTTTACCAGTCATATCGAACATTACATAAATCCTTACGTTTGAACCACCCACAAACGGTCCGCGCCATTCTTCATACATCCAGATATCGCCGAATTCATCGAAACTGGATGTCAACGGGGTACCAAGCAAAGCTGTCACTTGCTGTTTGGTCATGCCGCGTTCTATGACAGGTTTTTTAATTCTCGCGATTGCAGAGATACTTAAGGTCAGCATAAGAATGCATGCGACCGTTGCTGCCGTCAATTTATTTCTGTTCATAATCAATTGGTTTTCGGATAAGAATCAATGTTGTACGCAGACTCGATAAGACAATCATCATGCCAT
>OIWT01001511.1_pt1 | contig 27624 bp, 20 predicted proteins | sample 1587701 | NCBI WGS metagenome assembly OIWT01 (sample SAMEA3888904, study PRJEB22519) | human gut metagenome | biome: human gut; feature: human-associated habitat; material: faeces | place: Denmark | collected 2009 | reverse complement strand
GAACTCGTGTTACCGCCGTGAAAGGGCGGTGTCTTAGCCGCTTGACCACCGGGCCTTATGAAGCCGACCGAATAGTCGGCTGGTAGCGGAAGTTGGACTTGAACCCACGACCCTCCGGGTATGAACCGAATGCTCTAGCCAACTGAGCTATTCCGCCAAAAAATGCGTTCGCTTTGCAACGCTCGATTATTATATCATGCCATCGTTCTTTTGTCAATATGCTTTTAAAAAATAATTTCAAAAATGCCAAATATTTTTTGAATTTTTTTTGAAAAATTTTGAAAAAACTGTTGACATTTGCCTTTATATATGGTATACTTAGTCCCGTCGCAAGGCTTCAGGCAATCGCCTGCGAAGAAAAATGTCGGGAGCATAGCTCAGCTGGGAGAGCATCTGCCTTACAAGCAGAGGGTCATAGGTTCGAGCCCTATTGTTCCCACCAGAGAGTCCAATAGGATTCTCGATGGCCCGGTAGTTCAGTTGGTTAGAACGCTAGCCTGTCACGCTAGAGGTCGTGAGTTCGAGTCTCATCCGGGTCGCCATTTTTTCGCAAGCATCTTTGCGGGCGGCTGATAAGTCGCTTTTTTTATCCTTGCACGCCTCTGTAGCTCAGTTGGTAGAGCAGGGGACTGAAAATCCCCGTGTCGTTGGTTCGATTCCGATCGGAGGCACCATTTGCGGATTTAGCTCATTTGGTAGAGCGCGACCTTGCCAAGGTCGAGGTGGCGGGTTCGAGCCCCGTAATCCGCTCCATTAACCGGTAAGTGTCACTTGCCGGTTATTTTTTTGCTTTTTTTAAAAAAAACGTCTTAACCGTTTTATCTTTCCCACGACTATATGAATGAAGGCGCCTGAAAACGGAAACGGAGGAGCAAATGGATAGTATAAAACTTGAAAAGCTGATAACCGAAAACATGAAGTCGATATTCGGATTTGCATTAACAAGACTCGGAAATGTAACAGACGCCGAATATCTTGCAAGCGATATTCTTTATGAGATAATCAAATCGGCTCAGAATCTGAAAGATGATGAGCGCTTTTACGGCTTCATGTGGAAAATTGCAGAGAATGTTTATATGGACTATCTTCGCAAAAAATCGAAGAATGCAAAGCATACAGCGGAGTTTGACGACAGCATTCTCGATGAATCCAAATCTGCCTTGGATGAAATCGTCAAAAAAGAAGAGCTGAATTTTCTTCGGCGCGAACTTTCTTTGCTGTCAAAACAATACCGTGATGCGGCAGTTTTATACTATATCGAAAATCTCTCCTGCTCCGAGATTGCAGAAAAATTGCAGACAAGCACGGAAATGATAAAGTATTATTTATTCCGTGCGAGAAAAATTATCAGAGAGGGCATGAATATGGAAAGATTATACGGAGAAAAAAGCTACCGCCCCAATACTTTTGAAATTGATTTTTGGGGAACAAAAGCAGGAGATGATTTTGAATATCGTGATTTTCAGAGAAGAAAGATTAAAGGGAATATTTTACTCGCGGCATATTACAGTCCTGTGACTTTGCAGGAAATCAGCATAGAACTCGGAGTTGCACTTCCCTATCTCGAGGATGAAATAAAATTACTTGTTGACCGCAGATATCTTGTTTGCAATGGCGGAAAGTATCTTACAAATATTCCGATTTTCACACCTGACTGCACAAAAGCGATTGACGGAAAGCTGAAAGAGCTTATCTATGAAAGTGCGCAAAAGATTGTTGCCATACCGGATGATTTCGATACGCGCTTCGGAAACAGATTTGCAAATGCAAATCTCGCAAATTGGCAAAAGTTCCTCCTGTGTTTACATTTTTCATTGATTGATACAGAAAACGATTTGACAAATAATTACGGAGAATTACCGCAAGACGGTCCGTATTCACTCGTGAATGGCGGAGGCGGACGAGGTGTCATATGGGGCAGGAGTACAGAAAATACCGTTGAAGATAAGAAGCCGGGCGGGATTCAGGGTATTTATAACGGTTCTCCCGCGAGCGATAAGCGCGGAAGCGTTATCGCTATGAATTTCAGGCAAACGCTGAATGCACAGGATTTTTACAAAAGAATGACCGATCCCATCGTTTGCACAGCGGTCGGCTGCTTTGAATATTTGCCGGATAGCTGGAAAAAGACGCTTGATGAGCTTCACTATTCTAAAGACGGCAAAGCAAATTTTGCGGTGTGGTCCCACAGGGAATATAAGGAACTTCGGAAGATGCTCGGGGAGTGCATCGCCGTTATTTCCGACATAAACAGAAAAACGACAGAAATCGCCGCGAGCATAACCGCGGATATTGCTCCGTCGCATATCCGTAAAAACGCAGAATATGTCGGCGCACTTGTTTATCTTTTCTATTCGGCAGACAAATTAGCTGAAAGGCTTTATGAAATGAATTGGTTAAAATCGGTTGAAAACACCGAAAAGCCTGCGATTTGCGTTGTGCGGTCATGATTTACCATAAAACACAAAAAATCCAAGCCGGATGGCTTGGATTTTTTTGCTTATTTTTTCAAAATCGTCTTAACCGTCTTGTCTTTCCCGCAACCATATGAATGAAGGCGCCTGAAAACGGAAACGCCTTCTTGCCGGGCACTGCATTACACAAAGTATGTCCGGAAAAGGAAACTGCATGGACAATGGCACAATGGAGAACTTCTTCTGCAGGCTGAAAATTGAAATGTACTACGGTAAATAATCCGAATTTCCGAGAGATCCGTTAAAAAGTCAAAAAAGTACACAAATATTACAAAAAGTCTTGAAATTTTGATTATTTTATACTATTATATAATATATGCTATATATGCTATCATATGGGAATATACGCATAAACAAATATGACTGCCGCAGAGTGCGACGGAGGAGCCTGATGAAAAAACTCACAAAAATAATCGTCTTCATATTGGTGCTGGCAACATTCTCTTGCATGGGGCTTTTTGCCTATACGGCATCGGGCAAATGGTATTCCGAAGCGGTAAGCTGGATTGAGCGCAACGGCATCGACAAAATCGGCACGGGTGCAGGCAGGGAAATAGACAGAAATACCTTTGCCATGTGGGTGGCAAAGATAGAATCCACTCTTACCGACGGCAAGCTTTGGGATGACTATACCGACTCCTCTGTCTTTCCTGATGTTTCCGCCGGTAAGCATTATTATGCCGCTATCGCATATGCAAAGGAAAGCGGCTTTATACAGGGCGACGGCGACGGCAGATTTTATCCCGACAGGACGGTGACCTTTGCCGAGGCTTGCGCACTTATCACCCGCGCGATGGGCTATGACGACTATTTCGAGGCTTATTACGGAGCCGACCGCACAAAATATGCCACATATAATGAGTGGTACAGCGCAAACTGGCAGATAAACTATATGCGCGTAGCACAGCTTCGCTGCGGCGCGATTGACGCCACATGGGTAGAGAATGTCGGCGAATATGTCCCTCAGCACAAAATGACAAAAGGCGAGGCGGCGTATATGCTCTATACGCTGGCTCATACGGGTGCGAATGTCAGACATAACGGCTACGATATGGGCTACAAATTCGGCTCGAAGTTTGCCGACAGCGGAGTCGCGACCTATGTCTTTGCGATGATAAAAAGCATAGAGAGACTGCCGCTTGGTTCCGTATACAGAAATCCGAATAAGCCTGCGGGCTTGCAGAAATATTCCGGCACAGACCCGAGAAAGAATACATATCTTGCCTCCTACTGGGAGGAGAGAAATTATCAGCTCGGCTACAGCGTGCCGTATACAAACAAGCTTGATACGACATCGGAGGTGGTATTGCAGATTTTTGACGGCGATACTTTCTCCGACGAAATGAAAATGCCGGCACTCACTTTTCAAAGCCTTCTCAAAAAAGGACTCGGCAAGACGGACGGTAATTTCAACGCTTTGAGCTATGTCGGAAACGGTTCCGTCGTCAGCCTGAAATACAAAAATTCGGCGATAACGGAGATATCTGCAGCTTCAGGCGTGAGAGTGGATACATACAGAATGCTCCGTTCACATTCAAATCCGCAGATATACATAAACGGACTTGCCGTAAATTCCGCATCTTCGCTTGTCCCGACGATGCAGATGCCGAAATCCTACAGCACGAAGGACGTCACCGAATGGAACGGAAATAAGCTCGTATTCCGCGGCGTGAGCTACTATGTATGTGATGGTGACGAGAGATATACGGGTATAGACAACGAGATAAAAATATACGGCTATGAGAGCGTACAGCCGCAGAGAAACGTCACGCGCTCGGGCGGAACCGCCGTTGAATACAAATATTACGGCATAGGCACGGGCACTGTATACTGGTCGCCGAAGACCGACTGCGCATATTACTGTACGGCAGACGGCAAATGCTATACCGCCGCCGAGCGCGATGCGCTTATTGCCGACGGCACATACGGAAGCGGCGTTTTTACCGCGATAGGCATCTGGAAGGAGAAAGGCGCGCTCGTTCCGCTCACCGTGGCAGAGGCAAAGACACGCCTGATAAACGCGGCACAGGGCGAGGCGGAGGTTATATTTTCCGATATGGACGGCGACGGCAGATACGATGCCGCCGCGGTGACGGAATATGACGCTTTCTTCTGCGCGGGGTCAAATCTTTCTCCCGCGACAAGTGCTTCTGTGCGCGGTGTTCCGAGTGCCGGCACTGTTGTCGTGGACAGGAATATAACAACAAATACGACTGTCGACCCATATGCATGGGGCATAGGCGCAACAGTATCCAATAAGATACAGGTTGTTTTCAACGTCTCCGACAGGCGTGGCTCCGTCATGACGGCGGGGAACGGCTGGAAGTACGATTTCACGGGCGGCGCGAGAATGTCGCTTCCCGTCGGAACAAGAGATATTGCAACGGTAGCTTCCTTTGTGACAGGCTATGTGCGCGATGTTTCGGCGCAGGCTAAAAACGGCTACTATGAGCTGGCGATAGTCACCTCATCGGGCGTAAAAAAGCTTTATTTGCCTGCTTTCGGCAATATACCGAGAGAGCAGACGCTGAACTACACGCTCTACGGCGCAAAGGCACAGGTGACGACGGATTCCTCGGGCTGGATGGGACTGCTGACCGATTTCTACCGAGATAATTTCCTCTGTGCATACAGAAAAGACGGAGGCTATGTTTATACCGTCGACAGTATGGAATACTGTACCGAGCGGCTTGATGTCGGCTATGCCTATATCATCGACGGTGAGGCGACGCTCGTAAGCGAAGAGGAAAAGGCTGCACTTATCGCAAGCGGAAAAGTTTCCGAAAGCCTTTTCAGAAGCGCAAAGCTGCGCACGGTTGCGGGCGCGATAGGTCTCGTCGGCGAATGTGACGATATCGAGGAGGGCTACAGCATCGGTATAGTCATAAAGCAGCCCAAGGACGACGGAATATACAGTGCCGCCGATGATGAGTCGCTTGCCGCGCTCATTATTTCATGGATAAACAATAAATATATCAGCTATGTAGCCGACAGCGACGGGAAGATAATCGCCTGCAAGAGCGTGACAAACAAAACAGGCGAAGAGGGCTTTATCGTTAATCTCACAAAGAACACTTCCGATAATACATATAAGGTTGATCTTGCAATCACCGGCGAAAGCTCGATAAACAGGCTCACAGGAAAATGCTACGGCGCGGTACGCGCGACCTCCGTCACCGTTCGCGCTTCGGCTTCCACTATATGGGATATAGACAATGCGGAGGTTTACCGCAGGATTTATGACGGAAATCTCACGCATGAACTGCGCATCGGTCAGCTGCTCGGCGGCTCGGATCTCTACTATGTAAAGATAATCCGCGATGCCGGCAGATACGGCATACTCAAATATGTGAAGCCTTCGGAAGTGAATTACGACAATATGAGCGGAAAATCAGGTCCCGCATCGGAAAAATCATGGACAGATGCGGGCACTGTTACAGACCTCGGGCAGATATCGGATGAAACATTCTATCTGCGCCGCGTGACGGCGACGGAAATCATTGCGGGCAAGATATACTATAAATACGATGCCGCAAACGAGGCATACAGTATAGTATCTGACCCGCGCAAAGCCGACCTTGCCTCATATTATGAGCGCGTAGTCGGGAGCGAAGTGAAGCTCTCGGAAAATGAGATAAGTCTCGCGCGGGCAATGAATGAGAACGAGGTAGACGATTTTATAGCGCAAAATACTTATGTAAGGCTGGAGAGAAGTCTCTGCGGCACGGAGCCGTATTACAAAGTGGTAAGCGCAGAGGACGGAAAATATGGGTTCAGGCTGTATTTCAAAACCGTTTCCGAGTCGATGAAAGTGACGACATATACACCTCTCACGCTGGGCTGGAACGGAGGAAAATACAGCAAGGTTTATGACAATACGGGCAATGCCCTGCGCGGAACGCTGAAAACAGCGCATAAAATGACGGCGGAGAGCGCGGCAAAATCATTCTCGGACCCGACAGCCAAGGCATGGAAATATTATTCCTTCGGCGTGGTGATATATGCCGAGCTTGAGCCTGCGGAAAGCATAAATCTGATAGGCGATGGCGGCACGCCCGAATACCGCGCATATACCTCGGGCACAGTGTATAAGCAGAGAGAAAGCAATGTTCCCGTTTCCGATTATGAGGAAACGACGGATACGGCATCGCGTTCGCTCTTCCGCAACAAGGCAGGCTCCGGCTACGCGCTGAAGATAAACGGAAAAACTTATATCGTTTCAAGTGCGGCAAGCGTGATGATACTCACGCCGGATAATGAGACCGGCAAGGTTGTCGGCACTGTGATGACGGTCGGTGCCGTCGTGCGGACAGGCAAGGCGCTTGTTGCCACAAAGGCGCAGTTCGGCGGAAACGGCAGTATTATAACGAGCATCGCGGTGTTCGGCGAGCTTGTCGGCGGCACGCCCGACAAGGTCACACAACCGAAAGGAAAGATAGTCTTTGTCGGCGCGGATGCGGCAACTGTGCTGAATGCCGATGAAACAGGAACCTCGTATATCGTAAAGACGAGCAAGCCGGCATACACCCTCGACGGCAGGGAGTTCGGCACCATTTACTACGAATACGACACCACGAATGAAAAATTTGACCCGAACGGACTGAAATTCATTATCGAGGCAGGCTCTTTCTACAGAGTTGATGAAGAAGGCAGGATCATTTCGAGCCTCGGCAGTATATTTACCTCGGAAAATGTGAAAAAGAACGGCGTTCTCGTCGGCACGACGGTTTATAATTATTCATATGAACTGCTGCGGTTTGATAACAGGCTTGAGCGAAAATTCTGCGGAACGGCAACGATTACCGACATAAGAAACGGCAGACTGTATGCTACGGTCGACGGCACGGAAAATGTAAATATCAGCAGTTGGCGAGTGAAGTTTATCTATACAGACCTCGATGCGACGAAACTTTATGTAGCCGACGGCAAAAATGATGTGTCTGTTTCCGCTTTCAATGAAATTGCGGACGGAATCGAGAGTAAATACAATGCCGCGGCACTTGCGCGCAAGGTTTATGAGAGGGCAAGAGACGGCGGTATACTCTCGGCAGAGACAATAGTGAAATATAAAGCTGCATATGAGGCATCGGTGGCAGAGCTTGAAGCAGCAAAGAAATCGGCTGCAGATAAGATGAACGGACAATTCTGGGGCGCATCTTCCGTTTCGACTTCGGCAATCAAGCGCTATTTTGACAGCGCAAAATATACCTACGGAGTTGCAAGTCCGACGCTGACTTTCTCGTATCTCTATTCGGATGGGACATATTATGTGATAGTCCCCTCATTTGCAAAATAAAAAATAACGAAAAAAGGAATCCGCGAGGATTCCTTTTTTGCGCACATAATAAAGTTTTCGCTCGTCCATTAAAGGTTTCGTCCGCCTTTTATTAAAGTTTAGGTCAAGCCTTTGGGAAGGCTTGCGGGTTCAGGGGAAATTAACACATATGCGAAGCATGTGTGTTGGCGTCGCCGAGACGGGAGCATAAGGCGGCAACCGCAGGCTGACGGATGAGGTGTTTATAAACAATTTATGACAATTTTGCTTCAATACTCCAATTTTACTCCTCATCCACCGCTATCGCGGTCCCCATTCTCCCGCAGGAGAAGGCTATACGAAAAAATGCTTTTATCTGTTTTTGCAGTGAAAATACTTTTTCGACAGACTGACAAAAATCCCGCGATTTCTCGCGGGATTTTTGCTTCCTCCTTTTGTCTCCCGAAAGGAGGTTTTTATGTTCGATTATTTGCCGCTGACTGACTTAACAACATTTGTTATCTCGTTTACAGAGAGAGTAGCAAGGGGCAGACAGAGGCAATTGCCGCAAGCATAGCCTGCTTTTGCCAGCTCATCATAAACCTTGTTTACATCTTCGTTCTCCTGAACATCCTTGACAAAGCCCTGCATGGTGTTGCTCTTGTTGTAGGCTTCGGTCAGTTCCTTTGTGGATTTGAATTCAATGATAAGCACAGAGGCGAGACCGTCTGTCTTTGTGAGCATGTGAAGCTCTACTGCATACTCTTCCTGTTCGAGCTCTGCCTTGACAGCCTCGGCAATTGCGGTGAATTTTGCATTTTCCTCATAGCCTTTATCCTTAAAAGCCTTCTGAAGTGCGGGATACTTGGAACCGCATGATGTAAGCATAGTCGCAACCATAATGAAAACAAGAACAATGCTTAAAAATCTTACTGTTTTTTTCATTTGAAATTACTCCTTTAATATAATGAAATAGCTTTTGTTTAAGAAGAGGCGCTCTCCGAAGGAGACATTTGGAATATAAGCACCCTTCTTCAATGTCTTATTATTTTGTCAATTTGATTATACCACAAAACTGTATTTCTGTCAAGGGAGAGAAATGGCGAAAGTGCTTTTCCTGCACAGTATGACAAAATCTGTTCGAAAAACATTTTTTTCTCCATGGCATATAATCTTATCGGGCGGGCATATGCCGCTCAGTCATTTTTATCAAGGGGACAATATGAAAATCACAGCAAAATTCGGCGGGACATCTCTTGCCACCGCAAAAGCCATAGACAACGCGGCAAAAATCGTCGCTTCCGACACTGCAAGGCGATATGTGACGGTTTCCGCTCCCGGTAAAAGAAGTCCCGATGATATAAAAATAACAGATCTTTTATATAGTGCATATGAAAGCGGCGATTTTGACGCCGTTTTTGAAAGGTTTTATGATATCGCGCATGAATTGCGCACCAAAACAGAGCTTTCCGCCGAATATCAGAAGATAAAGGATGCCATGCGCATTCCCTGCGGCAGAGATTTCATAGCCTCGCGGGGAGAATATCTCTGCGCCGAGATTTTCTCTGATTATATTGGCTTCCCTTTTATAGACGCCGCGGATGTGATATTTTTCGACGATGACGGAAATACGGATTATATCCGTACGAGGCGCAGGCTCGGCGAGGTGCTGGAAAAGGTGCAAAATGCCGTCATTCCGGGGTTTTACGGTGTGGGGACGGACGGTGCCGTGCATACCTTTTCAAGAGGCGGAAGCGATATAACAGGTGCGCTCGTTGCCGCCTCTTCCGAATCGGATATATACGAAAACTGGACTGATGTGGACGGCGTGCTTTCGGCAGACCCGAAAACTATTGACAATCCCGCATTTTTGGATATAATAACATATAGCGAGTTAAAATATCTCTCCGCTTTCGGGGCAAGTGTTCTGCACGAGGACGCGCTTCTTCCGGTGCGTCAGCTCGGAATACCTGTTCACATAAGAAATACGGGAAATCCCGGGGGAGCAGGCACAATGATAGTATCCCAACGTGAGATGCCGCGTGCTTTTGTCGGAGTTTCGGGCAAGGGCGGCTTTTCCCGCATTGCCGTGAGCAAAGAGAAAATAGGCAGAAGCAGCACGGATATGCGTGAGATATTTGAGCTTTTCAGCCGTAAAAAGACAGATATAATATTAGCGGCGGCAGAGCCGGACGGCCTTTTCATAATAACAGAGGCAGAAAGCGGAAAAAGCAGGACCGACATGTTGCTCAACGAAATATGTCAGCTCGTGATGCCGACGGGGATTTCATATGATGAAAAAATCGCCGTGATATGTGCCGTCGGTGATGATACCTCGGAAATAACGGCAAAATCCGCTTCGGCACTTCATGAGGCGGGCATAAGACCTATTATGATATCGGCAGGAAGCAGCGGCGGTTATGTCCTCATATGCACAAAAGAAAATCAGAAGGATGAAGCCGTCCGCAGAATATATAAAAAGCTCGCGTAAAACCGCAGGAGGTACAAAAAATGAGAAACAAAAAAATTCTTAAACTTGTTCAGAATGCGATGCTCAGCGCAATAATATTGCTTCTGACGCTTACACCGCTCGGATATCTGCCAATAGGTCCGCTTGAGGTAACTGTAATGATGATACCCGTAGCTATCGGCGCGATGACCCTCGGTATAAGCTCGGGTGTTATTCTCGGCGGCGTTTTCGGGCTTTCCAGCTTTCTTACGTGTCTGGGCATTCTGCGTCCAAGCTCTTTCGGTCAGATGCTTTTTGCCATCAACCCGTGGTCGACGGCAATAGTTTGTTTTATTCCGAGAATACTGATGGGACTTATCTGTGCGCTTCTTTTCAAGGCACTCTATAAAAAATTCGGCGATAAGCTCGGCGTTTATGCGGCAGTATCCGCATCTGCGGCTCTTGTCAATACGATACTTTTCATGGGCGGACTTGTGCTTTTCTTTCACGGAACGATGAGCGATGCGGCGGCAGGAGAGGGCAAATCACTCTTCCTCTATATCCTTGCCATTTCCGTATGGAACTGCCTCGGAGAAATCGCGGCATCCGTGCTCGTAGGCACACCCGTGGCAAAAGCCATACACAAATTCCTCGAAAGAAAAGACTGATTTTTATAAAGGAAAGCGGGACTTCGCTCGAAGTCCCGCTTTTTTGCGTGGGGTTGCGGGTCGTCGACGGGAATTGACACATACGCGGAGCGTGTGTGTCGGCGTCGCCGAGAAAGGGCAAGGTTCGGAAGGAGGACGGCGCAAGTCCTCCTTGCTGACTTTCGGTCATACAAAAGTACGACAAAATAAAATTATCCCGCAGGCGACCGTCGGTCGCCCATTAAATGAGAAAAGATTAAAAACCTCTCGAATTTTTTCAAGGAAAAACTTGCAAAATACTTTTTCGCATAAAACCATTCCTTTCTTCAAACAATTTTAATGCGCAATCATACGCTTAAAATAAAAATACCATATAGTTTACACAAGGAAGGAATTTCAATGAAAAAGGCTATATTTCCGATATTGCTCTGCATATGTGCTCTGCTTTGTTCCTGCGGTAGTCCGTCCATAAGCACAACATCGGGCAGAACGACAGACGCAAGCATGACAACACAGTCAGATACAGGCTCCGGCACACCGACGGGAACGACAGGCACTATGCAAACAACCGATTCTGCCGCAGGCACAGCATCGGCGACAACCTCCGACACCGCCGTCTCGACCACACTGCGCCCGGTTTATGCAAGGCTTGATTTCGGCACAAAAAGCCGCGCCGCAGATAATCATCTTACCTCGCATGAATCAATCATCGAGCGCCTCACCTATGATAAAGAGGCGATTTCCGTTGAATTTACCGAGGATTCCATGATAATCACGGCAAATAAAGACGGCACCTTCAAAGCCGCGGGCGAAAAAGCGGCTCTCAGCGATTCGCAATGGTTCATCCGCGACAGCGATACCTGCTACTATCCGGTAAACACCTTTGCCATAATGTTTGACGACCTGCCGGACTACGATTTTGAAGGCGAGCTTTTCTCGGGCTACGGCACATGGTCGGGCTATCCGCATTCATATGACAATGTGGGCGTCGACGGAAAATGGGGCGGCGGTCATCAGTATATGAAGATAAGAATCAAAAATCCGGGCGACAACAATAAGATAGCAATGGCATTCAACAATGCTTCGGCATATGCCTCGACGCAGTTCTGCGTGATGGGCATACGCGAACATCAGCCTGAATACAGAACCTATATCTATGATATCACCTATGCCGCAACTTATCCCTCGGGCAAGGGCGTAATGCTCCCCGGCATCGCTCCCGGAAACAACTGGACATGGAAGCAGAATTATGAAGTGACGGGACTGCGTTTTCATCTGCTCGGCTCGACTTGTTCATATGCGAATGCATATCTGAACAATAAATTCGAGGAAAACGAGAGTGCCGCCGACTATGACGCATTTAAGGAATATTTTTCGCGTCTCGATTCCCGCGCCCTGATAAAAAAGGATGCTAAGATAGAGATAGATTATATCATTTTCGGCGGAACGCCCGAACAGCTCAATTCCTATAAGAGCTATATTGAGGCTTCCGAAACATCGTCTGCGAAATAACCGGATATGACAAGCCGCAAGTATTTTCGGAGCGGAATATGCCGCAAAAAAACCGAAAAATCCGCGGCTTGCCGTTTTTTATATACATTGAATAGCGAAAAAAGCAACTGACAATATTTCAGTTGTTACAAATGTATGGAAAACTACGCTTTGTGAGTCAAGACTATTGACAAATTAAAAGAAAAATGCTATAATGACCTTAAACATATAGGGTAAACCCTTATTATGATAAAATTTGAAAAGGAGTATTTTTATGAAGAGAATTCTTTCACTTCTCATTGCGATCGCAATGCTGGTGGTAGCGGTTTCTCTCGTTGCCTGCGGCAATGACCCCGAAACGGCGACGACAAAGAAGCCCGATGTCACTACGTCTTCTTCCAAGGGTGACAGCACGACATCAACCGATAACGGCGGAACAACAGCTTCTTCCAGCACGACAGACAGCAATGGAACAACAGCTTCCTCCGGCAGCACAACCGAACCCGGCAGCTCAGGCGACGATCTGAGCGGCAAGACAAAGCATCCCGATTTCATGGATGTAAACTTCAACGGCAGAGAGTTTGTTTTCGCTATCCAGAAGAAGGGTGACTGGGATGAGTATCCCATCGCTCCCGAAGCAACAGGCGAGGACAATATCATCACAGAGGCTTCCATCAACAGAACAAAGACTGTTGAGTCTCTTTACAACTGCAAGATAAAAGAGATCCAGTGCGACGACACTACTATGGGCTACGGCCTTATCTCCACTGATATCCAGACAGGTAAGCACACTGTTGACTTTGTTGAGTATCAGTACTCTCTCGGCAGAGCAAATGCAGACCTTGTAAACTTTGCAAAGCTTGATATCGATCTTACACACGACTGGTTTGATCAGAGCTTCATCGACACATACAATGTAAATGATGACGGTGTAAACAGAATCTTCCAGCTTTCCGGTCCTTGGAACCTCATCAGCTATGATGCCTCCTGGATGCTCTACTTCAACATGACTGTTTATGAGGCTCTTCTTGCAGCAGGCAAGACAAATGTCGACCTCTATCAGACAGTTAAGGACGGCAAGTGGACAGTTGATGTTATGCTTGGCATGATGGACGCTACAAAGAACGATGTAAACGGCGACCAGAAGATGAACTATGATGACGGCGACGTATTCGGCCTCACAACATACGGCAACGGATACATGAACAATGCTATTTGGTTCGGTATCGGCGGCAGAGGTGCCATAAGAGATACCGCTACAAACAAGGTTGTTGCCGTAAGCAAGGATACCGTTGATGTTGCGGCTCTCTCCGCAGCTATTGATAAGGCTTCCAAGCTCGTTAACAACGAAGGCTATACAGCTATCAACTCCATAGCCAAGGCTCGCGGATCCTTCACAAACGGTCAGACTCTCTTCTCTTCCGAGTGTCTCCAGGCTGCCAGCCTTGTTGACGATGAAAATGCCAACTTCTCCTGCGTTCCTTTCCCGAAGTACAATGAGGAGCAGGAAGGCTACTACACGATGGTATGTAACCGTGCATATGGTCTCGCAGCATCTGCAGCAATCTCTGACCTTGACAATATCGCAAGCTTCATCGAAGTATTCGCCTTCCATTCTCAGAAGCTCCTGTATCCCGAGTATGTAAACTACTACAAGACTCAGGTATTCTGCGATGACGGCGCAGGCGAAATGCTCGATATCGTATTCAAGGGTCGTGTATGGGATATGGACTACCTCGGCAACATGGGTATCACAGCCGCTGTTGCAGGCTATATCAGCACAGGCAAGAACATGTTCTCCAAGGCTATAGCTTCCAAGTCTGCAGCTACAAACGGCAAGCTCGATGATTATCGTGCAAATGTCAAGAAAGTAGCAGGCAAATAATTCTATATGAATATCCGAAACCCTCGCGGCTTATCCGCGAGGGTTTTGATTGTTTGCGGGAAAACTGCCGGAAGAAAGAGCCGCGCGTGAGGTATAACAGCCTCAATCACGATTTTTCCGCAGAAAAATGCCCTTTTATGTTGACATACCCGATACTTTATTGTAAAATACGAGTGAAATATATTCTGTGAGGTGTGCCATGGAATTTTTCCGCACATTAAAAAAGGTATTTTCTCCCCGCGAAGAACATTCTCGCGGCAGACTCTGCATATTGGCAAGCGGGATACTCACAAGTATTGCCGCGCAGTTCACAGGCGGCGTTTTTTATACGGGCTTTCTGCTGCTCTATGGGATAGATGTCGTCAGCATCGGTATACTTACCTTCATCCCGAGCCTTGCCTGCCTGCTCAATATTTTTTCGCCGTCCATACTCGAACGCTTTCGCAAAAGAAAATGGCTGCTGGCTTTTGTGCGCATTCTCACAAATACGATAAATATCCTCGGCATAACATTTCTGCCTTCTCTTGTTCATGAAAAAAGAGCAAGAGTTATCGGCTTTATCATCATCGTCGCGCTGGCAAATTCCATATCGGCACTTTTCGGCTCCGGCTATTCCGCATGGCATGCGAAATTTCTGACAGAAGATGTCCGCTCTGCTTATTTTATGTTTAACGGCTGCATAAACAGCCTTACGGTATATCTTTTTGCGCTCATCGGCTCTGTTGCGACAGACAGACTCGCCGGTTCTCCCTCGCAGCTGACTATGATGACAACATTGCGAATTATTTCGTATGTGCTCACCGTGCTTGATACAGTCCTGCTCTGTATCCCGAAGGAATATGAATACGAAACCTCCGGCGAAAAGGTAAAGCTTGCCGATGTTTTCACTAAACCCGTGAAAAACAAGGCGTTTTTCTGCTCGATGGTCATACTTTTTCTCTATGGCTTCACGACAAATCTGCCGAATGCCACGCTCAATGCCTATCTTATAAACAATGTGCATATCAGCTATACCTTCATGAATGCGATAAATGCGACTTATTTTCTCTTTTTTATCGCTTTCGGCAGGATGTGGAATAAATTTATCGCGGAAAATACATGGTTTCGTGCGCTCGCCATAGCCTGCGTGCTTCAGGGAGCCACATATCTTGTTTACGCCTTTGTAAATGAGGCAAATTCCTCATGGCTCTATCTCTCTGTGCGCCTTTCGCAGCATGTGCTCGGCGTTGTCATGAATACGATAATCGCCTCCGTGCCGTATATAAATCTTCCCGATGAGGACAGGACAAATTATCTCTCATTCCAGCTTATTGTCAGCAATCTTGCATCGTTCTCGGGAATGATGGTCGGAACACTCTTTACTTCTATAATGGGCGAGCGCGCTTTGAATTTCTTCGGCTTCCCGCTTTCGGCGGCTCCGCTGTTGCTTGTCGCCTGCTGGTTTATGCATTATGTGACGGCTTTTGTGATAATGCGCCTGCTTCCGATAGTCACACCGAAGTATCATTATCCCGCACCCGCAAAAAAATAAAAACTTTTTTTCATAAAACTATTGCATATTGCGGCTTTTGATGGTATAATACTGATTGTTGCATTATGCAAAGCAGGATGGTCCGCTGCATGCTCGCATGAACATCCGCAGATTTCAAAAGGAGGACGGCTCAAAATGGACAAGATTCAGGCTTTTGTAAACGAGCAGCTCAAGACAGATATCCCTGCTTTCGAAATAGGTGATACTGTTGTTGTTCACAACAAAATCAAGGAAGGTACCAGAGAAAGAATTCAGCTTTTCGAAGGTACGGTTATCGCCAAGAAAAACGGCGGTATTTCCGAAACCTTTACTGTAAGACGCATTGCTTACGGTGTAGGTGTTGAGAAAACCTTCCCGCTTCATTCTCCCAATGTAGAGAAGGTAGTAGTTGTACGCCGCGGTAAAGTTCGCCGCGCTAAACTCTACTATATCCGCGAGAGAGTTGGTAAGCAGGCTAAGGTTAAAGAGCTTATCTGACAAAGAAAAATCCCACCAATCGGTGGGATTTTTTGTATTCGGTTGTTTTATCCGATTATTTTTCAGCCTTTTCCGGGGCTTCGCTATAGCCGCAGTCCTTATTGCCGCAGTATTTGTAGCCCTTGCCTTTTTTGACGAAGAGCATACCGCCGCATTTCGGACATTTATCGGCTGTCGGCAAATCCCATGATGAAAAATCACACTCGGGATATTTCTCACAGCTGTAAAACATGCTGTGATTCTTACCGAAGCCCTTGACTATTTCGCCGCCGCATTTCGGACATTTGACTCCGATATGCTCGCGTATCGGCTTCGTATTTTTGCATTTCGGGAAGTTACTGCAGGCATAGAATTTGCCGTAGCGGCTCGTACGGATGACCATATCGCTGCCGCAAAGCTCGCATTTCATATCCGTCTTTTCCGGCTCGACCTTTTCATGCTTTATCGGTTGATTATTTGCATCTATCGCAACGGTATATTTGCACTCGGGATAATTGATACAAGCGGCAAATCTGCCGAATCTGCCCTTGCGGATGACCATTTTACCTCCGCATTTTTCGCAGACCATATCACATTCCTCAAGCGGAACCTCGACTTTATTTTCGCTGATATGCTTCTGTGCCTTTTCGAGCGTCTTTTCAAAATCCTTATAGAAATCAGTCAGCACTTCTTCATAAGTTTCCTTGCCGTCGGCTATTTCATCGAGGTCATCCTCCATATTTGCCGTGAATTTATAATCGACGATATGCGGGAAATTCTTTTTCATCAGCTCAACCATTGCCTCGCCGAGAGGTGTGGTTTTGAGCAGTTTTTTATCGCGCTCAACATAACCGCGGTCTATTATCGTGGTTATAGTGGAAGCATATGTGCTGGGGCGTGCGATACCCTTTTCCTTGAAAACCTTGATGAGCGAGCCTTCCGTATAATGTGAAGGCGGGTCGGTGAAATTCTGCTTCGGCGTGAGCTTCTTCAGCATGAGTTTTTCGCCCTCATTTATATCATAAAGCTCGCCGAGCTCTGTTTCTCCGTCGTCATAGGCGAGAAGATAACCCTTGAATTTTATCGCTGTTTCAGCGGAACGGAAAATATATCCGCCGCATTCTATTTCCACATTCAGCGTATTGAATTCGGCATTGCGCATCTGGCTTGCAAGAAATCTGTCCCAGATGAGCTTATAGAGCTTATACTGGTCACTTGTGAGCATCTTTTTGATGGCATCCGGCTCGAAATGCATATCCGCGGGGCGGATAGCTTCATGAGCGTCCTGCGCCTCTTCGCCTGTCTTGAATATTCTGCGCTTCGGCGGGTAATATTCCCTGCCGAATTTGCCCATGATATATTCACGCGCCGCCTCTGCCGCTTCATCGGAAATGCGGAGCGAGTCTGTTCTCATATATGTGATGATACCGTGGCTTCCGCCGAATTTTTCGCCGAGGTTTATGCCCTCATAGAGCTCCTGCGCAACCTTCATTATGCGCTTGGACTGGAAACCGAGACGCTTTGATGCCTCCTGAAGGAGCGATGAGGTGGTGAAAGGCGGCATCGGAGATTTGCTCTTCTGCGCGCGCTTTACGGAAACAGCGGTAAATTCGCCGTTTTCACAGGCGGCGAGAACCTCATTTGCGTCAGCCTCGCAGGAAAGATCCTTTTTCCCGTCTGCCGTACCGAAGAATTTTGCCTTCACTGTATGTGCCTTGGCGGATTTCAGCTCGGCATCTATAGTCCAGTATTCGCTCGGCACAAAAGCTTTGATTTCCGCCTCTCGCTCGGCGATAAGCCTTGTGGCTACAGACTGGACTCTGCCTGCGGAGAGCCCGCTCTTTATCGTTTTCCAAAGATATGGGCTGAGCTTGTAGCCGACTATTCTGTCCAGCGCGCGGCGTGCCTGCTGTGAATTGACGAGATTCATATCTATATCGCGGGGATTTTCGATCTGATGAAGAATGACATTCTTCGTTATCTCATTGAAAGCCACACGGCGGATCTTATCCTCTTCGACGCCGAGAACAGACGCAAGATGCCATGAAATAGCTTCTCCTTCTCTGTCAGGGTCGGTCGCGAGATAAATCATATCGGCAGCCTTGGCTTCCTTTTTCAGCTGATTTATCAGCTCGCTCTTTCCTTTTATATTTATATATTTAAGCTTGAAATCATGCTCGATATCAACTCCGAGAGTGCTTTTCGGCAGGTCGCGTACATGACCTACGGAAGCTAAAACCTTATAGTCCTTTCCGAGATAGGAATTTATTGTCGTAGCCTTGGAGGGCGACTCCACAATGACAAGATTTCGCATCAGAAATTTTATCTCCTTATCGTTTGATAGAATATGGCGGGCTTCTGCCCTTTAAAAGTGTGTGCAGAAGCCATTATACACGATTTTATCCGCCATGTCAAGATATATTTTATGTCGGAATTGTGTATGTTTTATGTACGGCGGTATTTTCCGCCGGCGCAGGACTCGAGAAAGCCGTCTATTTCGAGCATGGTGAGTGCGGAGAGAAGCTCGGCTTCGTTTGCGTCAGCATCAAATTTTTTTCGGTACTGCACTGTTATTTCATCGGCTGTCATCGCCGATTTCATACAGCGGAGAATATTTTTCTCCGTTTCGCCGAGGTCGTCGGGAATCTCTGCGGGAGGCTCTGCCGGCTTTTCGTCGACCTGCTCATGCGTGGCGGAAACTTTTGTCGCTTCGCTTGCCGCCGCGGCATAGCCCGCGCCGCGCTTGCCGGAAAGCTCTTCAAATTCACTTGCCGAGAGCACAACGTCCTCGTTTTCGGGGTTTTTCTTTTTTCTGCCGCGCAAAAGCGAAAAAATCCCGCGCTTCTTTTCCTCCTGCGACTCGGTTTCATCCTCGTCGGTAATATATGTGATATCCGCACCGTTTTTCTTTACGAAGTGTATGGTCTTTATATGCTCGGTGAATATTTTATGCGGATAGAGCAGCTCATATTCGCAGAGAACATCCTTTGCACAGGTTACGAGTTTAGAGCCCTGCATAATCAAATCGTTTGCACCGTCGCTTGTATCGGAGCCGACATCGCCGGGCACGGCGAAAACCTGCTTTCCCTGCTCGATTGCCTTTTCCGCAGTGATGAGCGCTCCGCTCGCCTTGCCTGCCTCTATGACGACCGTGCCGTTTGAGAGTCAGCTGATTATTCTGTTCCTTATCGGGAAATTTCTCGCATAAGGGCGCGTGCCGGGTGCAAATTCCGTGATAATCAATCCCTTTTCCGCAATTTCTCTGTAGAGCGATTTATTCTGCGGCGGATAGATTACATCTATTCCGCTGCCGAGTACGGCGATGGTATAGCCCCGCTCGGAGAGTGCGCCGCGCTGACTTATCGCATCTATGCCGAGCGCCATACCGCTGACTACAAAAGCGCCGCCCATCGCCAGCTCTGCGCCCATTTTGTATGCCATAGTGCGCCCGTATTCGGTACAGTTTCTCGTGCCCACGCAGGCAATGAGAACATTTTTATCAAGATCGCGCATTTTGCCTTTGCAATAGAGCACTATCGGCTTTGCATATATGCTCCGCAGGCGCGAGGGATAATATTCACTGTCACAGGTGAGAATACCGACATCGTTTTTTATGCAGAAATCAAGTATTTTCTTCGGCATACTCATATTTTTGTCACAGAGGGAATCGACAGTCGCGTCATTGTCGCAAACAGCGGCAAGTTCATCACGCTTTGCCGCATAGACATTGCCGGCGCCGTCGAAGGCATCAAGCAAATGCGATGCCTCCTCACTTCCGGCACCGCAACGAAGCGAAAGCCAGATATAGCAGAGAAGTTCTTCTTTCTTCATAAAAACACTCCTTTACGATAGCTTTACCGTGGGGTTTTTCCGATATTTCCGCCGCAGGCTTCCCATATGATAATGCTCGCCGCCACAGCCGCATTCAGCGATTGCGCACCGCCCTCCCGCATGGGAATGTATACCGCACGCTCGCACGCGGCTCGCACGGCGGGAGATACGCCATGACCCTCGTTTCCGATAACGAAGGCGGCATGAGCCATATCCGGTATATCACCGAGCTTTGCCGCACTTTCGTCAAGCATGGCGGCGTAGATGCGTTTGCCTCCTGCGCGAAGAGTACATATCTTTTCGACGATATCGCATTCTGTCTCGGCATTCACGCGGAAAGCCGAGCCCATGCAGGCGCGCAGGGTCTTCGGACTGTAGAGGTCGGCACTGCCCGCAGAAATATATATCTTGGAAACACCGAAGGCATCGGCGCTTCTGATTATGGCACCGAGATTGCCCGGGTCGCCGACGTTATCGAGAAAGAGCACGAAGCCCTCATCGCCTGCGGTGCTCTTTCCTCTCTTCTGCCGCGCAACGGAGAAAACTCCCTGCGGCGCGTTTTCAAAAGAGAGCTTTTCGTATACGGCTTCTGACACAACGGTTATCACGCTGTCAATCCCGAGCGCGTCAAGCTCACCGCAAAAGTGCCCGTACGCATGCTCTGTGATATATACAGCCTCGGGAATATAGCCGCTCCGGCAAGCATCGGAAAGCAGCTTTATCCCCTCAAAGGCAAATATCCCGCCTGCATCGCGGTATTTTTTGTCCGCCAGCTTTGCCGCCTCTGTTATTTTCGGATTTGCCCGCGAGGTAATATACGGAAAATCGGTGATTTTTTTCATGCGGTGCTCCTTTTCTGCCTTATAATCGGAAATCGGAAATGCTGTGTCCTCCGATTCTCACAAAAGGCGACAGAAGCAATATAGCCTCTGCCGCCCCCTTCTGCGCGCTATTTAAAATTAAAGTGCGGCTTTTGCTGTAGCTACGAGGGAAGAAAATGCTTCCTTGTCGTTTACAGCAAGCTCTGCGAGCATCTTTCTGTTCAGGTCTATGCCGGCTCTCTTGAGTCCGCACATAAATGTGGAATAGTTCATTCCGTTTACCTTAGCCTGAGCGTTGATTCTTGCAATCCAGAGTCTGCGGAAATCTCTCTTCTTCTGCTTTCTGCCTGCAAACGCATAGTTGCCGCTCTTCATTACAGCCTGCTTAGCCATCTTGAAGTGCTTACTCTTGGCACCCCAGTAGCCTTTTGCGAGCTTTAATACTTTATTTCTTCTTTTGCGAGTCATCATCGCGCCTTTTACTCTTGCCATCTTATGTTTCCTCCTGTAAAATCAATCTGAATTATTTGTTCGGAATAAGTGTTTTGATTGTGCTCTCGAAAGAAGGGCTCAGGTATGCATTGCGTCTGAGCTGTCTCTTTCTCTTCGGAGTCTTAAGACCGAGCTTATGACGGCGGAATGAAGAGTTCATTTTAACTTTGCCGTTTTTTGTGATAGAAAATCTTTTGGCTGTAGCCTTGTGAGTTTTAATCTTTGCCATGACTGTTTTTCGTCCTTTCGGTATATTAAGTTTTATTTTATTTTTTTACGGGTGATAAGAACAATGTGAGATTTCTGCCCTCGAGAACAGCTTTTTTATCAGCTGCGCCAACGCCTGCGCAACCCGCCTCAAATCTGTCGATCACGGCCTGACCCAGCTCGGGATGACGAAGCTCACGCCAGTTGAAACGGAGAACAACCTTTACTTTGTTTCCGGCATTCAGAAATCTGTGCGCATGGTTGAGCTTTGTCTGGAGATCGTGGTCGCCTATCTTGCAGGAAAGCTGAATTTCCTTGACCTCGATGACCTGCTGCTTCTTTTTGGCTTCTTTTTCGCGCTTGTCGCGCTCAAAGCGGAATTTGCCGTAGTCCATTATGCGGCATACAGGCGGTGTAGCCTGCGGCGCAATCATAACGAGATCCAGCTCCTTCTCTATGGAAAGCTCCTGTGCCTTCGCTATCGGTACGACGCCTATCTGCTCCCCGTCTGCTCCTATAAGGCGCACTTCGGGTACTTTTATCTCCTCATTGATGAGATGTTCCTGCTTGCTTATAGTAAGCACCTCCAAAAATAAAATTAAAAAATGCGGAAAGCCAAGCTCTCCGCATAAATAGCGATAATAACGGCGAAAACCGCCGAAAAACCGATATCAGACCGCACGCGAACGAAATCGGGGCGGTGAGAACAGAGAGTTCTGCTTTATTTTGCCTAAACAGTATACCACAGGCTTTGCCTTCTGTCAATACTTTTGAAAAAATTTATAAAATATTTTTCCCGCGAGCATCGCCGCGGGAAAAAGGATTTTTTGCGGAAACGGATTATTTTGTGCCGAAAAGTCTGTCGCCCGCATCGCCGAGACCGGGAACTATGTATGCGTGCTCATTGAGCTTTTCATCGAGCGCGGCGGTATAGATATCTACATCGGGATGAGCCGCCTGAACAGCCTTTACCCCCTCGGGAGCGGCTACAAGACACATGAGACGGATATTTGTGCAGCCTCTCTTCTTGAGCATGGTGATTGCATCGGAGGCACTGCCGCCCGTTGCGAGCATCGGGTCAACAACGATGACTATTCTCTCGCCTATATCTGTGGGAAGCTTGCAATAGTACTCTACAGGCTTGTGTGTATCGGGATCGCGATAGAGACCGATATGACCGACCTTTGCCACGGGAACAAGCTCAAGAATGCCGTTTACCATGCCGAGACCGGCGCGCAGTATCGGAATGACCGCGAGCTTTTTGCCCGAGATGACCTTGCCTGTCATCTTTGTGATGGGGGTTTCGATTTCGTAGTCGCGCAGAGGCAGATCTCTCGTGACCTCATAACCCATGAGCATGGAAATCTCATCGAGAAGAATGCGGAAATCCTTTGAGCCCGTCTCCTTCTTTCTCATGTAGGTGAGCTTGTGCTGAATAAGAGGATGATCGATAATGTGAAGCTGTCCCATTTTTTACTCCGTTCCCGCCGCTGTGCGACGCTTTTTATTTTTTTCAATTTACTATTATACCATGGAGAACGCTCTTTTGCAATAGGGAAATTTCCTGTTTTTGCGATATTTTATGACGCAATTTTATGCCGAATGGTAAAAAATGCAAAAAAATAAGTTTTTTCTTTATCATATTCTTACGCTGCCGACAGGAGGGCTTCATTCGGCGCAGTTTCCTCCGGACAGAGCGGCGCACCGGACGCGGCTCGCGGCATCTTATCCAAAATGTGCGCAAAAGCTTTGCACGCGGCAGTCATAACCACCGGCAAAGCCGGTGGCTTGCTCCGCCCTATAAGGGCATGGTGCTGGCAGGGCTGAAAGCCCTCTGAAAAGTCTGACATTTGCAAATTTGCACTGCAGTCGCAAATGCGACAGCAACTACTTTTCGCCTCCCTTGTGTAAAGGGAGGTGCCGAGCAACGCGAGACGGAGGGATTGCAAAATTCACATGGCAGAAACAATCCCTCAGTCGCCTGCGGCGACAGCTCCCTTTGCACAAGGGAGCCACCGCTGCGGCGGGATTGCTCATCGGCAAAAGCCTTTCCGGAACCACCCGCTTAGCGGGTGGTTTTCGTAAGAACTCCTCCTTCGTCGGAGTTCTCTAAGCAAAAAAACAACCGTCTGCAAAAATGCAGACGGTTATCTTCATCTTATTTAAGTGAGCTTGGCGTGAAGCAGAATTTCAGCAGCTCGGAGAGCGTATGGGTTCTGTATCCTTCCCCGTCAGCCACATATATAAGGAAGCTGTCGGGGTCACAGAATTCCGCCATCACCTGACGGCACACACCGCATGGATATGCAGGCTCCGATATCCCGTTTTTACCGCCGACTACGGCGACGGAAACAAATTCCCGCTCGCCTTCACTTATTGCCTTGAAAAATGCCGTGCGCTCTGCGCAGTTTGTCGGCGTATAAGCCGCATTTTCTATGTTACAGCCGAGATAGACCTTGCCGGAGGCGGCAAGAAGTGCCGCGCCGACGCGAAATCCCGAATACGGGGAATAGGATCTTTCTCTTGCTTTCGCCGCAAGAGCGAGTAATTCTTTCGGATTCATGCTTTGCTCCTTTCAGATATTTCGCTATGTATCAGAAGCTTCCGCCTCTGCCGCCGCGTGAGCTGCCGCCACCGCTGCCGCCGCCGCTGCTCTTGCTTTCGGTTTCAATCTTAACCTTGGTAACGGTGCTGTAGAGGTACATATCGGTCTTTTCGCCGAGCTTGAAGCTGTCTTTCTTGACATAGTTTGCCGCGGCGCGCCCGGGCTTTGCATTATTCATGCCTGCCGCCATGATTCCCGTGGCGATAAGGCTTATCACTATGCTGACGCAGATAATGATTACTTCCTTTTTTACTATATCGGATTTCGTGTCGCCACTATAGTCTCCGTCATCGGGATTGCTGAAATATGCGTTTTTCGCAATGGATTCTATGAATCCCGTAGCGGCGGAGTACCAGTCGCTTTTTTTCAGTCCTTTCAGTGCCGCATTTTCTATATTATCCATAGCGGAGCTTTTAAGGCTGTTCATTTTTCCTATCTGGCGGATATAATACTGTCTTGATGAGACATCGACCGCAAGAATTATCGCATCGCTCTTTTGGTCGCAATTGTCGTCATAGAGCGCGTCCGCGCGTTCTGTAAGCTCATCCCGGCTGAGTGATGAATCCGCGAAGATAATGCCTACAGAGGCTTTGTTTTTTTCTGCCGCATCCTTTGCAAGCGCGGTAATTTCGCTTATTTCATCATCAGATAAAATTCCGTCCGCTATATCTATGAGCGGAGCGTTCCAAAGCCCGCCCGCAAAGCAAGGCAGGCAAAAAAGAATGAGACACGCGGCGAAAATGATAAGAGATAAAATTTTCCTTTTCATACGCCACCTCACAAAATCAGGATAAGCTGAGCCACGAGAGCCACAGCTGCGGCAATACCTGCCGCCCATGCCGCAAATCTGCCTTTTGATACAGGCAATTTGCCCACAAATTTACCGGTCTGCCCATTCATGGCAAAGGTATATGTCTTGTCGCGATATTTTGTATTGAGCATATAAACGGGGAAAAGCGCGTATTTTATATCGCCGTTGCTTGTTTTGATATTGGAGCTTTTTGTCGTCACGCCGGAGTAACCGACCACCGTCGCGCGAAGCTCATCCTCGAGACTCGTGCGAACCCGTTTTGCCGCGCGGGGCGAACATTCCTCATCGGAAACATCATATCTGTCCGCAAAGAAGCCCGAGAGATATGCCGAGCCGAAATCCACCATTTCATTGTAGTTGAAAGGCTCGAGCGAATCCATATATGCATCGTCCATCTTTTCGGAGGCATCGACGGGTATGTTTTCAAAAGCCATTTCGCCGCTTCGGCGCACGAGAAAATGGCTTGTTTTGGTATATTGATATTGCCCGCTCCGCCATGACGAAATGCGCGTGGCATCAAAGCTCATTCTTCCGTTTGCCTCACAGTCAAAGAGCCAGAAGGGAACATAGATTCCCGTTATTTTGTCAATATTATTTTCCTCGCGGAACATTTTCGGGAGCAGGACCTTGCCCTTGTAAAATTTCTTCAGCGCATCCTTTGCCGCCTGTTTGTCAAGCTTGAACGGAATTACATAGTCCGGGCGGAGCATACCGTCGATACGCTGCTTTATTATCACGGGATTGCCGCAATATGGGCATTCCGTAGCCGCCATAGTGTCATCACCCGTTATCGCCGCGCCGCAGGACTGACAGATAAATTCCGTCGTTTCTTCGCCGGTTTCGTGTCTCTCATATTTGCCCCATTTCGCGTCAGACTTCTCTTCCGCTTCCTTTTCAATCTCGGAAAGCTGCTCGAGCTGCTCCACGGAAAATTTATTGTCGCAGTATTCGCAGACCATTTCTCCCGTTTTGCTGTCGTATTTCAGCCCCGCATTGCAACACGGACATTTATATTCGATAACGGTTTTATCGCTTGTTTCAGCCAATTTCATTCCCTCCGTTATGTGAATTTTCGGGGATTTCCCGCATTATTTTGCGTCGTTGTCGTCGAAGGGGTCGCCGCACTCGGGACAGAACTTCGGAGGCTTTGCCGGATCCTCAGGCTCCCAGCCGCATTTGTCACAGCGGTAAACCTTTGCTCCGCTCGGGCGCTTTGCGCCGCACTCCGCGCAGAATTTGCCCTTGTTTAAAGCACCGCATTCCGTGCAATACCAGCCGGCTTCGGCGGGCTTCGCCTTGCCGCATTCATGGCAGAACTTTCCTGTATTTTCCGCGCCGCATTCGCATTTCCATGTGCCTGCCGCCTTAGCCGCATCAGCCGTCTTTTTTTCTTCCGCCGCTTTTGCCGCCTGCTGTTTTGCGCTCATCTCATAGAGATTGCCTGCGTTTATGCCGCCTGCACCCTGAGCCATATTCATGCCGGCAAAAGCCATGAAAGCACCGCCGCTCCCCTGATTTTTAGCCGCATCCTGCATAGCCTGCGCCTGCGCACCGGAAAGAACAGCCGCCGCCATTCCGGGGTCGCGGAGAACAGCACTCTTCTGATACTGCTTGATCATATTTTCGTCTTCTTCCGAAGCCGTAACGGAATTTACGCCGAAGGAATAAACCTTGATACCGCGAAGCTCCGTCCACTTTTTGGAGAGGACTTCATTGAGCGCATCGGCTATCTCGACAGTATGACCGGGAAGAGCACTGTAGCGCACGCCCATCTCGGAAATCTTCGCAAAAGCGGGCTGGAGCGCCGTAAGGAGCTCGGTTTTCAGCATGCTGTCAATTCTGTCTCTCGTATATGTGTCTGTGACATTGCCCGAAACATTCTTATAGAAAAGAAGCGGGTCTACTATCTTATATGAATATTCGCCGTTGCAACGGATGGAGATATCGACATCGAGTCCGATATTCTTATCCACCACGCGGAAAGGAACAGGGCTTGCCGTGCCGTATTTATTGCCCGTAATTTCCTTTGTATTGAAATAATAAACTCTCTGGTCTTTGCCTGTGTCGCCGCCGTATGTAAATCTTCTGCCTATGGTTTTGAAGGTATCGAGTATACTCTTGCCGAGACTGCCTGTGAAAAGGCTCGGCTCCGTGGATTTGTCATATGTGAATTCGCCCGCCTCGGCGCAGAGTTCGACAACCTCGCCCTGTGAAACGATAATCATGCACTGACCTTCGTTTACGGCGATACCCGAGCCGTTTGAAATGATATTTTCTTCGCCCTTTGTATTGGAGGAACGACGCGAGGTACGCTTCTGACCCTTTGCCACGAGAACATTCTCGGAAAGCGCATCACAATAGAAAAATTCCTTCCACTGGTCTGCCATCGTTCCGCCGACGGCGCCTGCAAATGCTTTGATAAGTCCCATAGTAAAAATCTCCTTTTATTTTATATTTATCGCCCACACGACATGTAATATAATTTTATTATATTATATCATGCTTTTATTATTATTGCAATAAAAAAGTAAAAATTTGCCCTTACTTTCAATATTTTTCAAGCCATGCGAACAAATGTTTGACTTTTTGCCGATTTTGTGGTATAATATAATATAGCAGGAAGCTTGCAAGGCAAGCTTCGGCTTTGCCACTGTAAGCTCCGCTTACCTG
>OIWT01001509.1_pt1 | contig 27647 bp, 22 predicted proteins | sample 1587701 | NCBI WGS metagenome assembly OIWT01 (sample SAMEA3888904, study PRJEB22519) | human gut metagenome | biome: human gut; feature: human-associated habitat; material: faeces | place: Denmark | collected 2009 | reverse complement strand
CGAACAAATCATGCGCTGTGTTGTCGAGCGGGACGCTCGACCTCCTATGATAGGCAAAGCATTTGGCTTCGCTCGGCTCTGCCGCTTGCCTTAGCAAGAACTCCTGAATTCTTAACTTCTGACTCCTCAAAAGTATTGGTTACTCCTCCCCTCCGTTATACTGCTGCATTGCGTCGCCGTCGCCCTGCTGCATGTCGCGTTTGGGCTGACGCTTCTGCTTCATGTTACCGAAGTTCCATGTGACGGTGAAGCTGACGGTGCGTCCTGCGCGGCGGTTGAGCTGGTGTCGTGTGAAGTTTTCGCCGCTTGTGAACGACTCCCACTTGCGTGTATTGAGCAGGTCGCGGCAGTTTACGGAGAGCGTTATGAGCTTGTTGAAGAAGTTCTTGCGTGCTCCCAAATCCACGGAACAGTTGGCCGGGCGGTAGCCTTGCGTTATCACTTGGCGTGCGCGGTAGCGTCCTGTCGCCTGTACGGAGATGTCGTAGGGCAGCATAAGCGATGCCGTCATGCGTGCGTTCCATGTGAAGTTATGGTCGGCGTTGCCCGTTACGGTCTGTCCATCGATGTCGTAGGCGAATCCGTCGAGCTTGTAGTAGTAGGCATTTGCCGATGTCGTGAGGTCGAGTATGCGGAAGAGGTTGTTCTTCAGTGTCACTTCGAGACCCGTGCTAAGGCTCTTCGCCACGTTCATTGATGTGGAATAGAAGAGTCCGTCGGCTGAGTTCTTGTAGCTGATGCGCTGTATCACGTCGCTTGTGGGGCGGTAGTACGCGCTCACGAGGAGCGAGTGCTGTGTCCATGTCTTGAGATAATTGAGCGAGAAGGAGTTGCTGAATTCCGGCGTAAGCAGCGGGTTACCGAACGACACAGTCGTTGCGTCGCGCGTATCGCGGAACGAATTGAGCTGTCCGCCCCACGGACGGCGCAGGCGTCGTGTGTAGTTGAGCTGCAGCTGCTGGCTTTCCGTCATCTGCCACGACATGAAAAGCGAGGGGAAGAGTTGGAAGTAATCCTTCTTGAAGGGCTTTTCGCGCAGTGTGGCGTCGTGTTCCTGCTCCCATGTGTAGCTCTCGGTGTTCACGCGCCAGTACTCGCCCCGGAGTCCTGCCATGATACCCACGGGGCCGAGCTTGTAGCTCAGTGTGGTGTAGAAGGCGTGCAGGTCCTGGTCGTAGATGAAGCGGTTGAAGTACTTTTTGTCCTCCTCGGCTGCGCTGCCTCCCCATGTCGTGTTGTCGATGAACGACTCCTGCGGCGTGTTCTCGTGCGAGAAGTTGGCCTGATAGCCTGCCTCTATCTTGAGGTCGTCGGTTATCTGGTTCTCATAGTCGAGCTTTATCTCGCTGCGGCGGTTGTTGATGCGCTGCGGGCGGTACTGGTATTCGTAGTCCACATCGGGTGCGATGCCATAGCCCCGTTCCGTGACGGTGGAGTCCTGGTACCAGTTGTCGCCGTCCATCTTCCACTTGCTCATGTCGGCAGTGAAGTCGATGAAGTGGCGTTCGCCGAACGTGTGGCGGTAGTTGAACTCGCCGTAATACATCTGCATCTCGTCCTTCGAGCGGTCGAGGCGGTCGAGGCGGTAGTCGTTGAGCCCTTCGCGGACGGCAGTATATATGTAGGGTGTGAACGAGTTGCTGCGTCCTCCGCCCCGCATGAGCATGCCGCTGAGTGTGAGGTCGTCGTTCTTGGATGCGTGCAGAGTCAGTCCGGCGCGCGTGAAGAGGTTGTTTCCCCAGCGGTTGTTGTCGCTGCTGTATGTCTGGTTGTAGGTATTGCTTGTCTGTTGGCTTTCGCCGTGTCCCTTATTGCTGCGGTGGCGGTAGCCGATGTTGGCGTAAGCGTCGAGCAGGCCGCTGTTGTAGTTGATGTTGAAACTTGAGTTTGCGCCTCCGCGTGTGGTCGCTCCTGCCTGAACCGAGCCGTAGTAGCCTGCCTTGCGGTCCTTCTTGAGCACGATGTTGATGATGCCCGCCGAGCCTTCGGCAGAGAATTTGGCTGAGGGGTTGTCTATCACCTCTATGCGTTCGATGCTTTCCGCCGGCAGTTGTTGCAGTATCTGCGCGCGGTTGTCGCTTGTCAGTCCGCTGGCCTTGCCGTTTATCCACACCTCCACGCTGGAGTTGCCGCGGAGCGACACGTTGCCGTCGTTATCTACTTCCACCGACGGGACGTTGTCGAGCACGTCGGATGCCGACTGTCCGGCGTTGCTGATGAGCTGCGACACGTCGAACGACTTGCGGTCGACCTCGAGTTTCATCGTGCCTTTCTGTCCTGTCACGGTGACGCCCTTGAGCAATTTGGCGTCCTCCGTCATGTACAGGCGCGAGTAGCTCTGCTGGCGTGCCGCCGCAGTGATTTCAAACTGCCGCTGCTCTTCCTTGTAGCCCATGAACGAGAGCGACAGCGTGTATTTGCCGTTCTTCAATCCTGCCACGCTGAAGTTGCCGTCGGCGTCGGTCATTCCGCCGCCCACGAGTTTACTGTCTGCCGTGCTGCTGACACGGACATTGACGAAGCCGAGCGGCGTGTCGGTCTTCTTGTCGAGGACCTTTCCTTTCACCAGGCCCTGGGCTGTGGCTGTAAGGGCAGCCACAATGAGTAGAGAAAAAAGTAATATTCGTTTCATAACTATCATTTTTGACGCTTCATGTAATTGCGGGTTTAAATGCTCCACCCCGTTTTTTCGTTTTTTAACGGTTACGAGGGGGCTGAGTGAGGTATGGGCGGATGCCTGTCCTGCTGCAAGACCCGACCCAAGGGAGGTGCGCGACAAGCGGGAGCGGCAGCGCAAGGGGCGCACGGCTGAGACAGGCACGGCAAACCCATTGATTTCCAATAGGTTCGCACCGTCTTGAAAACAAGCCTTGTTTACTCTTCAAAGAAGCCTTGTTTGCATCACAAAGAAGCCTTGTTTGCAGTGCAAGTAAGGCTTCTTTTCAGGCGTGGGGATTTGTCATTTACTTTTAGTTTCGCCGTTCCTCTTCACCCAACACACTATCGGGTAGTGGTCGGAGGCCTTGATGGTGTTGTCCACGCGGCAGGCGTAGGGGGTGAAGTCGTGCGAGCACATGATGTTGTCGATGCGCACGAAGAAGCCATTGTAGTGGTAGGAGATGCCGGGACCGTTGGCGGTGGCGACATAACAGTCGGTGAGACGGCTGGCGAGGGTGCGGCGTGTGTAGGAGATGGGCGAGTCGTTGAAGTCGCCCACAAGTATGAAGCTCTCTCCGGGGCGTTCGTCGATGTATCGCGCCACGGCGTCGGCCTGCGGCGCACGGATGGCCGCTGCCTCGGCGAGCTTGCGCAGTATGCGGCGCGACTCCTGCCGCGCTTCCTCGTGGCGCACTTCGCCTTTCACTATATGCTTGAACTGCGACTTGTCCTCTTCAGAGAAGCCTATCGACTGAAAGTGGTTGGCTATGACGGTGACGGTGTCAGCTCCGGTCTTCAGGCGGAACGCCACCGAGTGGTTGCTGCCCGATGCATAGTAGATGCGTTCCTTGCCGACGATGGGGTAACGGCTGAGGATGTCGATGCGGTCGTTGCCTCCCCCGCGCGACGAGGAGTCGCGGTACTGGTAGTGGTGGGCGTAGAGCGAGTCGAGCTTGCGCTCCTTCGGTCCCCAGACTGCCGCCTCCACGAGGCACACTATGTCGGCATCCTCGCGCAGGATATAGTCGGCGATAGGACAGGGGGCGTCTGCCGACTCCCATGTGAGGTAGTTGTAGATGTTGTAGGAAAGCACCTTTATGGATCCTTCGGGCGGCGAATGGCGCAGGTTAAGGGGCGTGTAGATGCGCATGGGGCCGTATGCCACGACGAATCCCAGCGCCGGAATGAGCGCGCGCATGGGTTTCACGAAGAGCCAGAAGATGAGGAATGCGGCGTTGAGGAAGATGAAGACGGGGAAAGCCAGACCCATGCACGAGAGCGTAGGATGCGCCGTGGGACTGACACGGTCGGCCAGTCCCACAAGGAGCATGACGGCGATGGTCGCCACGTTGGCTCCGGAAAGGAGTTGTATGGTGAAGTTTCCTAAACTTTTCAAAAGAGTCTGTGCTTATAAAGATTGTCCTGACGATAACGTGAGACGGCCCGTGACGGGAATGTCCCCGACGGCGCAATGGCGTCACTTGTTGTTGCTTGCGTCGAAGAGGGTCTGCTTCTCGTCGCGCGTGAGACTGTCGTAGCCGTTGCGGCGTATCTTGTCGAGGATGCGGTCGATTTCCTCCTGCGATGCACGGCGGCGTGCATTGTAGTCCCAGTCGGGGTTGCGCTCGCCGTTGGAACGTGTGGAAGCGTGTCCGAAAGAGCTTGTTGTGTCGGCCTTGCGGTGCGTGCGCTGCTCCCAGGAAGAGCGCATCGAGTCGAAGAACTGCCGCCCGCCGACACGGTTGTAGCCGCGCCCCGGATGGCGTCGCCAGTAGCGTATGAGCAGGAATCCGAAGAGCATGCCGCCCAGGTGAGCCAGATGCGCAACGCCGTCGCCCGATGTCGAGATCGCCATAAACAACTCTATGGCGGCGTAGCCCACCACGAAGAACTTCGCCTTGATGGGTACCGGCAGCGGGAAGATGAACATGCGCTCCTCAGGATAGAGCATGCCGAAGGCGAGAAGAATGCCGTAGATGGCACCCGATGCGCCCACAGTGGTCCACAGGTTAATCCCCGCGGCACTGGCTTTGGCCACTGTCATTATCTGGGAGACGCTGAATCCGTGGATGTTTTCAGCGGCAAGCATGTAGAATTGCACAAACTGTGCCATCTCCTGCAAGAGTCCGGCACCGATGCCGCACGCCATGTAATAGAAAAGAAACTTGCGCGCTCCCCATGTACGCTCCACTATGCAGCCGAACATCCAAAGGGCGAACATGTTGAAGAAAAGATGGCTCAGGCTGGCGTGCATGAACATGTAGGTGACAAACTGATACAGCCCGAAGTCGGGAGCAAGGAAGAAATGAAGACCGAAAAGGTCGTTAAACCCTCCCGAATGGACACCAAACACCATGCCGACAAGGTAAGCCAACACGTTAATTATTAAGAGATTCTTTGTGACTGTGGGAATATTGCGCATGATTTCTATTGTCGTTTAATTTAAAAAGTGAGGCAAAATTACGAAAAAATCCCTGCAAAGGGCATAAAAACATGGGTTCGGAGAGTTTTTTTTGTTATTTTATGCACTTTTTTCTGTTTTTTGTTTGATTTGTGACAGGAATAACCTAAATTTGCCATATAAAGTTGATTTCGCACTCGAATTCAATACATTTTACAAACATTAAATCATAAAACAACATGAACAAAACAGAATTGGTAGAGAAGGTAGCAGTAGGCGCCAACCTGAGCAAAGCTGATGCAAAGAAGGCTTTGGAGGCAACACTGGAAGCAATAAAGAACGCTCTCGTAGAAGGCGACAAGATTCAGCTCATCGGCTTCGGTACATTCGCAGTGAACGAGCGTCCTGCACGCGAGGCAAGAAACATCCGCACCGGCGAAAAGATCAGCGTAGCTGCCAAGAAGGTAGTCAAGTTCAAGGCTGGAGCAGAGGTTACAAACTCTCTGAACTAAGGCATAAGACAACCCTTAATACAGAACATCCAAGGAGTGTCCATGCGGCAAAAGCCGTATGGACACTCCTTTTTTTAATGCAGGAAAAGGCTTTTTTAATACGGGAAAAGGCACTGACGCATACCCACATCTCGGTAATTTCATGGCAAAAGCATACGGATTAGAGAAACAATTACTACTTTTGCAAAAAATAAACAATATCGCTAAAACCTAAAAGAACAAGTCTCCAAAGAATGGAATCGTACAGAATAATAGCACCGCAAGGCCGCGGGACATTCGCCGCAAGACTCGACGAACTGCATGACAGCATGCTGGCGTGGCTCAACGAAGAACAAAGACAGGGGCGACGCCTCGAATATGCCAAGGTGTTCATGAGCGACATACAGAACCAGCACGCCGACTTCTGCCGCTCGAAATGCTTCACACAGCTGCTGCAGAACTGCGCACTCAGCGTAGTGGAGCAGGCTCCGCTCGACAACTCGAAGATAAGCATACTCGCAAAGACCTCCGACACGGCGCCGGACTACCTGTTCCACGCACTCCGACTGAACGACGACGACACACGGGGAATGAACTCCTACCTGCAGACGGTGCTGCTCTTCGAACGCTACATAAAGCTCATCGGGGAGCAGGGACTCGACATCGCCACACATCTCATACGCACATGGATCTACGTCGCCGACATTGACGTGAACTACCAGGGCGTGGTAAAGGCACGCAACGACATATTCCGGCAGCACGGACTCACCGCCGACACGCACTTCGTAGCAAGTACCGGCATCGGAGGCAACACCGCGGCACGCTCCGCTTCGGTGGGAATCGACTTCCTGACATGCCCAGCAGCCACCGCCGCCGACCAACAGTTCCTGCACGCCCCCGAGCACCTCAACCCCACACACGAATACGGTGTGGCGTTCGAACGGGGCACACGGCTGCACAACGACAGCATCGACAGGTACTTCATATCGGGTACGGCAAGCATCGACAGGCACGGAAACGTGGTGCACGAAGGCGATGTGGAACGGCAGACCGAACGCCTGCTCGACAACATCAAAGCCCTGCTCGACGACGGCGGAGCCGGAATGGACGACATCGCATACTTCATCGTCTATCTGCGCGACCTCTCCGACTATCAGCTCGTGAGTTCGCTCATGCGCCGACTCCACCCCTCCACTCCACACATCATCGTCCATGCCAAGGTGTGCCGCCCTGCATGGCTCGTGGAAATGGAGTGCGTAGCCGTGAAAAGGCAACGGAGCTGAACAGCGACGAAGCCCCGCCTCCTATCTCCGTTTAATGATTGATGACTCATACAACGGCCCCTTTACAACGCGAATCCCGCTTGAAAGTAACGAAATTGTTGCTCCAACGTTTCCGTTAAATGAACGCAAAAGCCTCCGCAGCATGGTGCTACGGAGGCTTTTGCGTTTGTGTCATACCGGTGGCCACGAGGTGTCTTCGGCGGCATCGGTGCCGGAGTGCCGCCCGTCAGGCGGCTGCCTTCACATCCTTACTTCCTTCGATATGTCGGTGAACGACATGTCTGTGCCGACGACCTTGCCGTTGTGCAGCAATATATTGTCGGGGATGTTGTGCATGCCGAGCTGCCGGTAGAGCCGGCATTCTATCATGCGGCCGTCGCTTACGGTGGTGCATTCGAATCCGTTCTGCTTCAACAGACGGCGGACGGAGGCTTCGTCGGGGTCGAGGCAGATGCTGACGACGGTGAGCGTGCCTTTGGAATCCTCGCGGAGCTGCAGGAGCTGGCGCAGGAGGTTGAGGCTTTCGTAACTCCACGAAGCCCACGCACACACCACGGCGTATGGAGTTTGGCGCAGGGTGGCGTCGGAAACGGTGCGACCATCAATGTCGGCGGCGGTGAAGCGAGGCAACTTGTCGCCGGCACGGAGCGGCGTAGCGACGCTGACGGAGCGTTGCAGACGGCGCAGGGTGCCGTTGTCGGGCTGTGCCTTAAGCATCGTTGCTATGAGAGAGCGGGCCGCGGTGTAGTCGGGCGAAGGCGTGGCTATGAAGTAGCGGCGCACTATCCAGACGCTGACGGGCGACTCCGGGTGGTCGAGGATGAACTGACGGGCATACTTCAGTGCCTCCGGTGGCGAGGCGTTGGCTGTCTGCCGGCGGAAGGAATTCATAAGTTTGTTGTCCTTCGTACCCTCCACAGTAAGCTCTTTCAGGTGGTATGCGTCGCCTTTCACATCGACTGTCTTGCCGGGCTGTGCGAAGATGGGCTGCTCGGTGAAGTTGGGAAAGACGAGCATGAGCGTCATGGGGCGGTCGCAGGCTATCTCCTTCGTGAAGCGCCCTGCCTGCACCTTGACGGTGTCGAGCCCCGGAAGTGCTCCGTCGGGGCTGTAAACGTAGAACTCGCCTTGGTTGATATTGAGCAGACGACCGTCGATTTTGAAATGACGGCTGTCGGTTCCGCACGACGCAAGGGTCATGGCGATGATGAAAGCGTAGAAGAAATGTTTCATTCCGATAAAACAAAAGAGCCGCCTTTTGCCACACACGGGTGTGGTAAGGCGGCTCCTTATGGTGATGTTGTTTACTTCACGATTGAGAGTTCGAGGTCGTTGTCGGCGTAAGCCTTGAGTGACGGATCTTTCTGGAGAGCGTCCTTCAGATAAGAGTTGGCTGCGAACTTGTTGTCGCGGCGTGCAGCAACGATGGCGTGCAGATAGTCGGTCACGCCGTCGGGTTCAGCCACCTTGTCGAGAGTCTTGGCTGCGTCGGCGTAGTTCTTGTTGAGGAGCTGTGCCAGAGCGGCTGTGTTTGAGTTGCTGTTGCCGAAGTCCTTCTCAGCCTGTGCGTAGTTGCCCTTGGCGATGTTGAGTGCTCCGAGGGCGAGAGAAACGTTCTCTGAGCCGGAAGCCTTAGATATCTTGGCCTCAGCATCCTGTGTGTCGCCGGCGATAAGAGCGAGCAGACCGAGGTTTGCGCTTGCCTCCGGTGTGTTGCTGCCGAGCGACTGTGCCTTCTTGAGGTAGCTCTCTGCTGTCTTCACGTCACCCTTGGCGATGGCGAGAGCGGCGAGGTTGTTGTATGCACGGTAGTCCTTGTCGTAGAGCTTTGCTGTGGTCTTGTAGATTTCCTCCTGCTTTGCCGGGCTTTCCTCGAGAGTAGCGGCGTAGAGAAGTTCGTCGGCACTCAGCTTGGCAGCGTCCTCTGCATACTGTGCCTTGATCTGGTCGTCGCTGCGTCCGATTGTCTCGTAGTTGATGATAAGGCGTGAACGACGGAGTTCGGGGAGGATGCCATCGGCGAGTTCCTGGAATCCAGCAGACATGTTACGAATCTGCTCCTCGCGCTCCTGCGGATCCTTATACATTGAGAGCACGCGCAGAATCACGTCCTTGTCCTGCAGGTTTGAGGCCTGTACGAGGCGCTGGAAGCCGTCCCAGTCCTGTGCGGTGTAGTGTGCGTCGATGTTTGCTTCCACCTTGGTCTTCTTGAGCTGGTTCTTTACATACTTCTCTGATACGTTCTGACGGTTGTTTGCCAGACGGTCGTTGAACTTGACGCCACCGTCAGGTGAAGCGTATGCGAGCACCTCAACGTTCTGCACGTTCAAGCCTTCGCGATCGGCATTGATCTTCTTGAGCATCTTCACGAATTCCTGCACCGAGTTGTTCTGCAGCTCGCTCTTGCGGAGCTGTGCCTGGTTGATGAGGAACTTGATGTTGGCTTCCTGCTTCTGTGTCTTTACACGCTGGAACGAGTCGGGTGCGATGCAGCCGCCGTCGCTGAGGAGAGTCTTCTTGTAGAGCTCGGAAGTGGCGATTACGCCGTTGGCAACCTTCACTGCCGGTACCTCGCACTTCTTCTTGCCGATGTATGCGTCGAAGGTGAGGTACATCTCGCTCTTTTGCATTTCAGGCACATAGTCGAAGCTTGTCTTCATGGTGTAGCGTCCGCCCACCTTGTAGCTTACGGTCTGGTTGTTGCCCATAACCTTCTCGCCCTGGAATGTGGAGGCGTTTCCGCGTGCCACCTGTCCGTCGGCATAGCGCAGCTCGGGCACTACCGTCACTACGGCTTTCTTCTTCATGTACTTCTCCGGGAAAGTGCCGTTGATGGTTGCGGGCACCTTTCCTGCCTGTGTCTCAAGTGGGTTCGGAGTCACTGTGAAGTTGTCGGCAGAGAGCGGGCCGAGCTTCGAGCACGATGTCAGCATAAGCAATGATGCAGCTGACAGCATCAAAAAGTTTTTCTTCTGCATTGTCTTAATATGATTTTTAAGTTTTTCTCTTTCAGTTTTCTATGACCAGATTGAATTTAACCACAAAGATAAAAAGTTAAAATCGAAGTTGGTAACAAAAACCGCTTTTTTATATTTAATTAACCCAAGGAACGCCATACAAACACTTTACATAGCCTACCGCAATGAAAAACAAGCCTTGTTTGCTCCCAAAACAAGCCTTGTTTACACTCAAAAGAAGGCTTCTTTGCAGTGTAAAGAAGCCTTGTTTTTAAACAGAGAAAAGTCATTGTGTTTTTTAGAATACAGGAGTTAAGAATGCAGAAGTTAAGCCAAATGCTTCAAGGATACAGAAGTCAAGCCAAATGCTTTGCCAATCATAGGAGGCGAGCGTCCCGCTCGACAACACCATCCAAGCAATTCCTAACTCCTAATTAGCAGACTTGCTTTGTGTTGTCGAGCGGGACGCTCGACCTCCTATCTTTTTACTTTTTTACTCTTTTACTTTTTTACTCTTTCATATTGCAGTCAGGCGACGGCGACGCCGTGCCCGCCGGGACGGCGGACGGAAACGAAAAAAGGCAACTCCGCATTGGAGTTGCCTTCCTTCACGTTGTCCTAGGCGGATTCGAACCACCACAAACAGAACCAAAACCTGTTGTGCTACCATTACACCATAGGACAATTTGCGGTGCAAAATTACTGCTTTTATTTAAAACATCCAAATTCTGCACCGTGTTTTTTATAGTGCTTCCGCCTCTGCCTGCCCTTTGCAGTGTTCTGTCTGCGGGCTTGCAGAGCCGGATTCCCTTACTTCACGGTGATGAAGTAATAGTTCTTCTTTCCGCGCTGGACGAGGAGGTATTTGCCGTCGATAAGGTCGTCGGCTGTCACGGGACGGTCGAACGCGGCGAGTTTCTCCTTGTTGAGCGACACGCCACCGCCCTGTACGAGCTTGCGCATCTCACCCTTGGACGCGAATACCTTCACATCGTCGCGTGTGAAGAGATCGACTGCGGGCTGACCGAGCTGGTCGGCTGGGAGGACGAAGTGCGGCACGCCCTCAAAAATGGAGAGGAGTGTGGCTTCGTCGAACTTCTGAAGCGTCTCCTTCGTACCCTTTCCGAAGAGTATGCTCGATGCTTCCTGCGCTATTTCGAGGTCTTCCTTGGAGTGTACCATTGTGGTCACTTCCTCGGCGAGACGCTTCTGAAGCACGCGGCGTCCGGGGTCCTGTCTGTGCTCTTCGACGAGAGCTTCGACGGTTTCCTTATCGAGGTCGGTGAATATCTTGATGTATTTCTCCGCGTCATCGTCGCTGACATTGAGCCAGAACTGATAGAACGCGTATGGTGTCGTGCGGTTGCGGTCGAGCCAGATGTTGCCGCTTTCGGTCTTTCCGAACTTCTTTCCGTCGCTCTTTGTGATGAGCGGGCAGGTGAGGCAGTAGGCCTCGGCGTCGTTGCCGAGCGTGCGGTGGATGAGTTCGGTACCGGTTGTCATGTTGCCCCACTGGTCGTTTCCTCCGAGCTGGAGGCGCACTCCGTACTTACGGTACTGGTAAAGGAAGTCGTAACCCTGCAGGAGCTGGTAGGTGAACTCGGTGAATGAGAGTCCGTCGCGGGCTTCTCCGTTGAGTCGTTTCTGCACGGAATCCTTCGCCATCATGTAGTTTACGGTGATGTGCTTGCCTACTTCGCGTGCGAAATCGAGGAAGGTGAAGTCCTTCATCCAGTCGTAGTTGTTCACGAGTTCGGCCTTATTTGGCTCATTTCCGTCGAAATCGAGGAACTTTGACACCTGCTTCTTTATCGCTTCCTGGTTGTGATAGAGCGTTTCGGAGTCGAGAAGGTTGCGCTCCTGGCTTTTCCCTGACGGGTCGCCAATCATTCCTGTTGCGCCTCCCACAAGGAGATAGGGTTTGTGTCCGCAGCGTTGCAGATGGCGAAGCATCATTATTCCGCAGAGATGTCCTATGTGGAGAGAGTCGGCTGTCGGGTCGGTACCGAGATAAGCGGACACCATGTGGGTGTTGAGGTACTCCTCTGTGCCCGGCATAATCTGCGCGAGCATGCCGCGCCAGCGCAGTTCTTCAACGAAATTCTTTGTCATTATTGTTGGTGGTTATTATTGTTCCTAAAATCTTTTGCGGGGTGACGGGTGTCGGGAGACGGCTCTTTACGCGTGTCTCCGGGCGTTGCTTCACGCCTTTGCCTACGGCACCGGGTCGTAGCCGGAGCCTCCCCAGGGGTTGCATCTCAGTATGCGCCAGATGGCGAGGGCGGTGCCTTTGAGCGGTCCGTGCTTGAGTATTGCCTGCCGTGCGTACTCCGAACAGGTGGGAGTGAAGCGGCACGAGGGCGGCGTGTAGGGTGTTATGCAGCACTGGTAGAACCTGATGGGGAGCACGAGGAGCCATGCCGCAGCCCGTGAGAGGCGTCGTGTCAGTTGGCAGAGTCGTGACATAGCGATGCTGTTGTTTTTTCGCCGAGCCGTGCAAGCAGCTTCTTCATGCGGCTTTCTATGCCTGCCGAGTCGGAGAGTTCGTCCGATGTCCAGATGAATGCTATGAGCACTTGTGTGCCGGGATGCTGTGCGAGCATGTCGAGCAGCAGGTGTTTGTTGCGCCGATAAGCCTCGCGCAGCTGGCGTTTCACGCGGTTTCGCTTGACGGCGCGCTTGAAGTAGCGTTTCGGTACGCTCACCATTATCTTCGCCTGGGGTTCCCTACTTGCCGCATCGCACTGCCCAATGGCATAAATCATGCGTATGGGATATATCGACATGGCACGTCCTCTCCCTCCCATGAAGAGGGAGTCCACCTGCTTTTTCCCGTTCAGCCGTTCGGCTTTGCATAGTGTCTGTTGTCGTGTCACGGGCATGTCGGTGTAGTTACGACGGTTTTTTATTTGTTGTTTTCAAGATAGTGGCGCAGCGCTCCTGTCATCGACAGGAACTCCTTCGACGGTGCTTCGAGGTCGAGACGCAGTCCGGCGTCCACCACTGCCTTTGCCGTTGATGGTCCGAATGTGGCTATGCGGAGGTCGTCCTGCTTGAAGTCGGGGAAGTTTTTCGTGAGGGCGTTGATGCCGGCGGGGCTGAAGAACACGAGCATGTCGTAGTCGAAAGTCTTTACCTCCTCATCGGTGAAGTCGTTGCTCACAGTGCGGAACATGACACACTCGGTGAAGTTGAGTTTCTTCGCCGATAGTACTGCCGACACGGAACCGTTGTTCACGTTGCTCATAGGCACGAGATAGCGTTCGTCCTTGTGCTTCACCATTGTGGGAAGGAGTGAGTCTATCTTGCCGGTGTTGCCGAAGAACACTTTGCGTTTGCGGTACTGCACATACTTTTGGATGTACAGTGCGATGGTCTCCGTCACACAGAAGTACTTCATTGTCTCTGGGATGGTGATGCGCATCTCCCTTGCGAGGTTGAAGTAGTTGTCTATGGCGTGGCGCGACGTGAACACCACTGCGGTGTAGTCGAGCAGCGCTATTTTCTGCTGACGGAACTCTTTCGGACTGAGTCCTTCGACCTTGATGAACGGACGGAAAACGATATCCACTCCGAAATCTCTGGCGATGTCGTAATAAGGCGATTTCTCGCTCGACGGTTCGGGCTGTGATACCAAAATCTTCTTTATCATTTCTGTGTCTTTATATCTTTACTTTCAAATAATTACTCGTGATAGCCAATATTCCAAGCAAGGTGGTGACAGGCATTACTTCAAGTGTGCAAAAGTACAAAAAAATCTGCAAAGAGAGCCCCTCGCGCCTGAAAAAGATGATGTAGGTGCGCCAAAAAGACAGCATTTTGAACACTACGATTACTGCAGCCGTGCACACAAGCGTCGCTTCCACCGCCATTCCGAAGTAGGCTTGCAGCATCACGAGCGGGAAGATGCACACTCCTTCCATCGCAAGGAGGAAGAGGAACGACTTCATCCATAGCTCGTTGCGCTTGTGGTCGAAGAAGACGAAACCCGTGAGCGAATATGCCGCCGCCTTGAAGACGGCGTAACCGAGGATGATTGCGGCGAAGATGCCTATCACCTGGTACTGGTCCACGATGAACGTATCGGCTCCCCGCGTCTGCACATAGAAGAAGTAGATGAGGGCGAAGAGCAGACAACTCTGCCCCACGAGGAAGAACTGGAATCGGAATTCTCCCGATGTCTCTGTCATCACCGTCATGTTCTCGCCGCGCGGTGTGCGGAAGAAGTCCTTGACTTGTCGCAGAATGAAGCGGCGCGACTTGGCGTAGGCGATGAGTGCGAGCATGAAGCAGGCAAGGAGGAGTATCGTTATCACGTTGTCGCGTGCGATACTGTATGGCACGGGGTCGCCGGCCACGCCCTGTCGTCCGCCGAAAAGGTCGGGATTAAAGCATGGCTTGCCCTCAAAGTAGCTTTCGCGGTAGTACTTTGGCAGACTCACATCGCGAAAGCTGCGCCCTGCCGGATGTCCGGGCAGGTGCAGTGTGTCGGGGCATTCGCTCCAGTGTATCTCCGACGGCTTTATGTGTGCCTGTATGGCGGAGTCCTGCTGCGCCGGAGTGGCGTCGGCAGGGAGCCAGCTCAACACCTTGGCAGGCGTGAGCGGCACATGCCGTTGCTGCGGCGTGGCGTCGTCTTCGAGGAATATCTCCTCGGTGATGATGGAGTCGGCGTGCTCGGTGTGCACTGCCGTAACTATTTCATGATTCATGATTCATAATTCATAATGAACTGCGCCAGTCGGTCCCTGACCTCTAAAAACGTACTGAGGTGTGCCAAGGAACGGCTGTTCCCGTCCCGGCACACCGCTTTGCCGGCAGTCAGTCCAGCCTGTTTCCGTGACGGAATCAGAGTCCGAACTCCTTGCGTATGTCGTCCACACGGTCGAGCTTCTCCCATGTGAAGAGCTCCACCTTCATGGTCTTCGTCTCATGGTAGCGCGAAGAGAATGTCTTTTCCACCACTTCGTTCTTGCGTCCCATGTGTCCGTAGGCGGCCGTCTCAAGGTAGATGGGCTGGCGGAGCTTGAGTGTACGCTCTATAGCCTTGGGCTTGAGGCAGAAGAGCCGCTGTATGCGCTGTGCTATTTCACCGTCGGTGAGAGCCACATGCGAGCGTCCGTAGGTGTTCACATACACGCTCACCGGCTCCGCAACGCCTATGGCGTAGCTCAGCTGCACGAGCATTTCGTCGGCAACACCTGCTGCCACCATGTTCTTGGCGATGTATCGTGCGGCGTAAGCTGCCGAGCGGTCGACCTTCGACGGGTCCTTGCCCGAGAAGGCACCACCGCCATGTGCGCCCTTGCCTCCGTAGGTATCGACGATTATCTTACGGCCTGTCAGACCGGTGTCGCCGTGGGGTCCGCCGATGACGAACTTGCCCGTGGGGTTCACATAGTACTTTATGTCGCCGTGGAACAGCGACAGCACCTTCTCGCTGTGCACCTGGGCGAGCACGCGCGGCATGAGGATGTTTATCACATCGTCCTTGATCTTGGCGAGCATACGCTCGTCGTCGGAGTCGAACTCGTCGTGCTGTGTGCTCACGACGATGGTGTCGATGCGCTGCGGCACGCCCTCGTCGCTGTATTCCACCGTCACCTGGCTCTTCGAGTCGGGGCGCAGATAGGTCATTACCTTGCCTTCGCGACGTATGTCGGCAAGCACACGCATGATGAGTTGTGCCAGGTCGAGCGACACGGGCATATAGTTCTCCGTCTCGTTGGTGGCGTAACCGAACATCATTCCCTGGTCGCCGGCACCCTGTTCCTCCTCCTGCTCACGGCTTACGCCGCGGTTGATGTCGTCGCTCTGCTCGTGGATGGCGGTGAGAATGCCGCACGAATTGCCGTCGAACTGATAGTCGCTCTTGTTGTAGCCGATGCGGTTGATGGTGCGGCGTGCGATGGTCTGAAGGTCGATATACACATCCGAGCGCACCTCGCCCATTATCACCACCTGTCCGGTGGTAACGAAACTCTCGATGGCGCAGTGCGCCTGGTCGTCGTAAGCAAGGAACTGATCGACGAGCGCATCCGAAATCTGGTCGGCCACCTTGTCGGGGTGTCCTTCCGAAACTGATTCTGAAGAAAATAGATAACTCATTTTTCCAAATTTTAAGTTGAAGTGGAAAAACGCCAAACTACCGTGAAAAACTTTATAGCGGATTTCGCAGTTTTAGCATTTTTTAGTGTGGTTGCAAGCAGCCAAATTCTTCCACATTATTAATTATACATAATTTAAAAATCGGGTGCAAAGGTACTCATAATATTCGGAACGGGCAAACGGCGAGTGTTAATTTTCCTGTTCAGGCGTCGTCGCACCTCCCTATGGTGCCAATTCATAATTAAGAATTCATAATTCATAATGACGATTACCGATTTAATGCGCACGGGGTGTGCCGAAACGGAAGTTATCGGAAGTTAGGCTTCGCCGGAAGTTAAAGGAAGATAACGGACAATAGCAGAACCCATTGAAAACTAATGGTAATGTCCGTTACCTTCCATCCGCCGAGGCGGATTAACTTCCGATAACTTCGGCTAACTCCCGTTTTGACACTCCTCCGGGATAAACGGAAATTAGCGGACAATAGTACAAACTTGCTGAAAAAGCAATGCTATTGTCCGCTAATTTCCGTTTATATTCCATTAATTCCCGCTAACTCCCTTTCCCTTTATACCCAAGCGTCCTCATGGCATTGAGCACGGCAATGACGGTGACGCCTACATCGGCAAATACAGCCATCCACATTGTGGCTATGCCGAGGGCGGCGAGCAGGAGCACAAGCACCTTTACGCCGATGGCGAACACTACGTTCTCGTGGGCAATGCCCAGCGTGCGGCGGGCAATGGCTATGGCGGTGGCAACCTTGGTGGGGTTGTCGTCCATCAGTACAACATCGGCTGCCTCTATCGCCGCGTCGCTGCCCAACGCTCCCATGGCTATGCCCACATCGGCACGCGCCAGTACAGGAGCGTCGTTGATTCCGTCGCCCACGAAAGCCGTGGTTCTGCCGGCGGGAGTCGCAGACGCCAACTGCTCGAAAGCGTCTATCTTCTCTGTTGGAAGGAGTCCGGCGCGGCATTCGTCTATTCCTAATTCCGCAGCCACGCTCTGTGCCACTTCCTTACGGTCGCCAGTGAGCATGGCGACGCAGCCCACTCCCATTCTCTTGACATCGCTTACCGCCTCGGCAGCAAAGGGTTTTATAGCGTCGGACACTACTATATGGCCGGCATAGACTCCCTCGATGGCGACATGCACCACAGTTCCCACACGATGGCACTGGTGCCACTGCGCTCCGACGGCATCCATCATGCTGCCGTTGCCCACGCACACCGTGCGTCCGTTCACCTTGGCGCTGATGCCTTTTCCTGCCACCTCCTGCACATCGCTCACCTTGCATCCGTCCTGCTCGTGGGCGAAAGCCGTCCGTAGCGACACGGCAATGGGGTGAGTGGAGTAACGCTCCACATGGGCGGCGAGGTGCAGCAGTTCGTCGGCGGAGATGTCGCTGGGATGTATCGCCGTCACTTCAAACACGCCTTTCGTCAGCGTTCCCGTCTTGTCGAACGCTACCGTACCCAGACGGGCAAGCGCATCCATGTAGTTGCCACCCTTAATGAGTATGCCATGACGCGCCGCGCCGCCAATACCGCCAAAGAACGACAGCGGAATGGAAATGACGAGAGCACACGGACACGACACCACAAGGAATGTGAGGGCGCGATAGAGCCACACGGTGAAACCTGCTCCGTAGCTCGCGCAGAACAGCGGTGGAATGAAGGCGAGCACCAGTGCCGTGACAACGACGACGGGAGTGTAGATGCGTGCGAACTTCGTGATGAAAGTCTCGCTGCGGCTCTTGCGCTCGCTGGCGTTCTCCACCAGACTTATTATCTTCGTGGCTGTCGATTCGCCGAAAGTCTTTGTCACCTTGGCGCGCAGCACTCCGGAAATGTTTACGCATCCCGATACCACGCTGTCGCCCACCGTCACATCGCGCGGCATACTCTCGCCGGTGAGTGCCACGGTGTTGAGTGCCGACGCACCTGCGGTGACAACGGCGTCGAGCGGCACGCGTTCGCCCGGGCGTATCTCTATCGTCTCGCCCACAAGCACGCTCTCCGGCGACACCGTCGTCATTTCGTCGCCGCGCACCACGTTGGCAGTGTCGGGGCGTATGTCCATGAGCTGCGATATGGAGCGGCGGCTGCGGTGCTCGGCATAATGCTCGAACAGCTCGCCCACCTGAAAGAAGAGCATCACGAACACCGCTTCGGGAAACTCCGTTTCTGCTCCCGGCAGGAAACCGATGAAGAGTGCGCCCACCGTGGCGATGGTCATAAGCACATCTTCGTCGAGTGCTTCGCCGTGGCAAAGTCCCTCTATCGCCTCGCCCACGACATCGTAGCCCGCCACGAGGTAGGGCACAAGATATACCAAAAGCAACTGCCATACGGCAAGCTGCCCCGTGTGTTCCACTCCCACTGCCACGACAAGAAGCACGGCAGCTACAACGATTCTTGTGATTTTTGTCTTCATATTCCTCTTATTCTTTTTTTATTCTCCTGCAAAATTACGAATATATGGATGCAACCGGGTTGCAAAGTTCTACAAAGAGGATTGGGAAAATAATTCATATTTCATAATTTGGTTTCGCCTTCTAATTCGCAATTCAGAATAAGAGGTCGAGCGTCCCGCTCGACAACACTGCGCAAGTCTGCAAATTGAGAGCTGTTTGGATGGTGTTGAGGTGTATCAAAATAGAAGTTATCGGGAGTCAGGCTTCGCCGGAAGTTAAAGGAAGATAACGGACAACAGCATAACTAATTGAAAATAAAGGTAATGCCCGTTACCTTCCATCCGACGCAGGCGGATTAACTTCCGATAACTTTAGTTTTCAAACACATTCTTTATGCGAAACCCACTGCAAAATGTTAAAAAAACGCCTTGAATTACATTTAAGTGTCCATTGTTTCTTGTTCGTGAAACAATATGGTTACCTTTGCATAAGATAGGCGGCACTCGGCAATTTGAAAACAAGTTTTCATTGCGCTCGTTTGCACTATCTTTGCATAAAATGACAATGTATGGCACAAAATATTTTCCGACTTGTCTTGACTGACGAGGCACAAGACTTTATTGAAAGCTTACCCGAAGCGGTTTCTTACAAGATTTACTACAACATTAAACGTGTTGCTGGTGGAGAACGCAACAAAGAACTTTTCAAAAAGTTGGAAAATTCGGAGATATGGGAGTTCCGTACATTATATAACAAAACTGCTTATCGGCTTTTCGCCTTTTGGGACAAGGACAAAGAGACATTGGTGATTGCCACTCATGGCATTATCAAAAAGACTCAAAAGACACCAAGTAAAGAAATTGCGAAAGCAGAAACTATCAGAAAAGAATATTTCAAAAACAAGTAATTATGGCAAAGATGAATCTTACTCCATTGGATGATGTTCTTGACAAGCATTTTGGGAAAGTAGGCACTCCGAAACGTGACGCTTTTGAAAGTGATGTGGACGAAGCTTTGCACGCCTACCGATTGGGAGAAGCCATCAAGAAAGCTCGTATAGAACAGAACTTGACCCAAGAACAGTTGGGTGAACGTATCGGTGTGAAAAGAGCACAGATTTCTCGATTGGAAAGAGGTTATAGCATAACAATTCCAACTATGAGAAGAGTGTTCAAAGCGTTAGGTGTAGTTACAGCAACAATCGACTTGGGTATTGCAGGAAAAGTTGCACTATGGTAAATGCCTACGCTCGTTTTTATATCGGACGCAGCGCAGACAACTCATAAACACCATGCTGACGGCAGGGCCTATATAAAAGCATTTTTGGTGTACTTTCATAGAAGTACACCTAAGTACACCCGAAGTACACCTCCCTTATCACACTGTCACACAGCCGATTACCCGGATTTGCGGTCAAAAAGGTGTACTTCGGGCGTTTTTTTGAAAAAACTCATTTTCAGTTGGCAGTAATGCTGCGTGTCTTCCGGGCGCAGTAGCGTTCGCACTGCACACAGATGTCATACCCCAGCATCGCTCCAAGCATGAAATCCTCCTCAGGAGTAAGCTGACAGAGAGGGCGCGTCACAATCATGCGTATGGCGTTAAGGCACTCCTCCCTACCGAAATACAGATTCAGGCGGTCGTTGCCAACGGGCTGTATGATGTATCTGATGTTCTGTTTCTCAAGACGCTGCACGGCGAATGCCTTGTATTTCTTGTTGAACGTGAAGAGCACCATGCGCCGCACGCCTTTCTGGTATTCATAGATGTGGTTCATAAGAACCTTCATGTCTATGGGTAATGCTGTGGATTGCTGCATGACTGTAAGCCTTTTTCGATTGATTGTCAGATTGTACAATTACAGACTGGGGAGGATTTGCTGCACCCAAGCGTCAATGCGCTCGTCGGTCTTGTCGTCCTCGTTCACCTCGTCAAGAGCCAGTCCCACGAACTTTCCGTCCACTACCGACTCCGAGTCGTCGAAAGTGTAGCCATCCACCGACACGGCACCCACAATGTCGGCACCGGCTTTGCGGGCGGCATTATACAGTTCCGCCATGCCGCCTACGAACGTGTCGGGGTAAGACTCCGAGTCGCCGCAGCCGAAGAGTGCCACAGTCTTGCCGCTGAGGTCGGCGGCACCGATAGTCCTGACGCCGTCATACCAGTCGTCCTGCAACTCTCCTGCGCCCCATGTCGATGTGCCGAGGATGAGATTGTCGTTGGCAGCGATGACGCTGTCGTCGAGGTCGGTCACGTTGATGATGTTGTCCACACCAAGTTTTGCTCCTATTCTGCCGGCCAGTTCCTCACATGTGCCGGTGCTTGTACCAAAGATGATAACGGTTTTCTTCATGTTCTTCCTTTGTTTTTGTAAGTTTGAAATCGTTGTTCTTCGGTTGCAAAGTTAGCCGTAATGCCGTTACTGCGCAATACCTAAATACTATGATTTGATGCGCCACACCGCCTCGGCAAGACACAGGCGTCAGAAATCCACTTTGACGGGAACCCCGTGAGTGTTCTTCACCTCTTTCATCACAAAGACGCTGTGGAAATAGCCTACGCTGTCGATGTTGCCGAGTTTCTTGCGCATGAACTCCTGATACGACTCCATGTCCCGTGTCTGTATCTTCAGGGTGAAGTCGTATTCGCCGCTGGTGTTATAGCATTCCGTTATCTCATCAATGTCCTGGATGGCAGCCATGAAATCGTCCATAAGCATCTGGGAATGGTGTTTAAGGCGCATGTTGCACAGAACGGTGATGCCGTTGTCTGTCTTTTTGGCATCGAGTATGGCATGATAGCCCTTTATGAAGCCCTCACGTTCCAGACGCTTTTGGCGGTCAAAAGTGGGGGAAGTGGAGAGATTCACCTTCATGGCAAGCTCTTTCACGGTGAGGGTACTGTCCTTCTGAAGCAGTTGCAATATCTTGCGGTCGATGGTATCGAGTTCCGAAAATTTCATATTAAGCCGAATAATATTCTGATAAAGCAAATAAAACAAGCACAAAAGTAGCACATTTTCCTTATCTTGCCAAATTTTCTTTGACAGCAATGGCAACATTCATAACTTTGCATCCGAAAAGAACAATTCAGATACAAACCATTTCAATTTCGTTGTTCTGCGACAGGCGTAAAGCCGACAGGCAGACTGACGGGACTTGAGCAAACAAAAAGAATCAGTTATGACAAAGACAATTAATGGCATCCAAGTGCCCCAACGGGCAGATTTCGTAGGCAGTTTCCTCCGTCCGGCAGACCTTTCGGACAGCAACCGTGATGAATATGTGGCACAACTGGTGGAAAAGCAGAAGGAACTGGGCTACACGCTTATCACCGACGGCGAATTCAACAGAACCTACTGGCACCTCGACTTCTTCTGGGGCTTCGGCGGTGTAACACATGAGGCGGGCGGAGACATACCCTTCAACGGCGAGACGGCACGGTTGGACAAGGTGTATCTCACGGGCAGACTTACGGCGCAGCCGCACCCTTTCATTGAGACGTACAAACGACTGAAGAAGCATGAGGACGACAAGCACATTGCGAAACTCACCATTCCCGCTCCTGCGCAGCTGTTCCAACAGCTCAATCTTCCGCAGAACTTCCTCGGCACAAAGGCCATCTACCCCGACACCACCGAACTGATACACGACATAGCTGCCGTCTATCAGGACTTCATACGACAGTTTCATGCTGCCGGCGGCCGCTATCTGCAACTCGACGACTGCACATGGGGTGCCATTGTCGGAGCTGCCGGAGCACAACGCTACGAGCGTCTGGGCAGCAACCTTGACGAAGTGAAGGAACTGCTTCTCACCGTCAATAACCTCGCCCTTGAAGGACGGCCCGACGACTTGGTAGTGGCGACACATATATGCCGTGGCAACTACCACTCCACATGGTTCAACAGTGGTGCCTACGACTCCGTGGCAGACTGGGCTTTTGCCCGTGAGAACGTGGATGTGCTCTATCTTGAATACGACGACGAACGCTCAGGAGGATTTGAACCTCTGGCAAAAGTCAGCGACGGAAAGCATGTGGTGCTGGGACTTATAACGACAAAACGGCCAGAACTGGAAGACGAGGACAAAGTGATAGCACGCATTCACGAGGCGACTAAGTACATACCTCTGGAACGCCTGTCGCTCTCTCCGCAGTGCGGTTTCGCTTCATGTGCCATCGGCAACAAGCTCACCACAGAACAGCAATGGGAAAAACTCCGGCTGGTGAAAAGAATCTCTGAAAGAGTCTGGGGATGAAAGGAAGATGTGTCAAAGCGGAAGTCTTGACACATCTTTTTGTATAAATATTTGCAAGAATGAATATAAATGCGTAATTTTGCATTTACATTTCAGTATTATGTATATTTATACAAAGATTAATCAGGATGAACACAATCGACAATTCGCATGGCACTGCGACACAACACTTGAAGAAACGCCCCTCAGCCATACTTTCATTCATGCCCGTCGTGCTACTGGTGGTGATGCTTACATTCACCATCCGCTTCTTCGGTGCCGACTCGCTCTCAGGTGCTTCACAGACCACGCTGCTGGCAGTGTCGGCATTCTGCGTGCTCATAGGAATGCTGAAGCTTAACATTCCGTGGGCAAGTTTCGAGAAAGCGATAACGAAAAACGTGTCGAGCGTGTCGAGTGCGCTCATCATCCTGCTCCTCATCGGTGCGCTGAGCGGCGCATGGATGGTGAGCGGCGTCGTGCCGACACTTGTCTATTACGGTCTGCACATCATACACCCCAGTGTGTTTCTCGCCTCCAGCTGCCTCATCTGCGCCCTCGTCAGCGTGATGACGGGGTCGTCGTGGACCACCATCGCCACCATAGGCATAGCACTGATGGGCATAGGGCGTGCGCAGGGTTTCGCCGACGGATGGGTGGCAGGTGCGATAATCTCCGGAGCATACTTCGGCGACAAGGTGTCGCCGCTCTCCGAGACGACGACACTCGCATCGAGCAACGTGGGCGTTCCGCTCTTCACCCACATACGTTACATGCTCGTAACGACGGTGCCTTCGTTCTGCATAACGCTTGGCATTTTCGCAGCGGCAGGACTCATAGGCGGCACATCTGGCACCGGCGGCGTGGCGGGATTCACCACTGCCCTCACCCACCGCTTCTGCATCACGCCGTGGCTGCTGCTTGTCCCCGTGCTCACGGGGGTCATGATAGCCCGCAAGTGGCCGCCCGTCATAACGCTGTTCCTTTCCACACTTCTGGCGGTGGGCTTCGCCCTGGTGTTCCAGGGCGATGTGCTCGCCGAGATCGACGCCTCGCCATTCAAGGCGGCGATGATGAGTGTCTATGGCGAGACCGCCATAAGCACCGCCGACCCCATGCTCACCAACCTTGTAGCCACACGCGGAATGGCAGGGATGACAGACACCATCTGGCTCATAATCTGTGCCATGTGCTTCGGAGGCACGATGACGGCGAGCGGAATGGTGGGCGGCATATCGCGCCTCTTCATACACAAGGCGAAAGGGCGTGTGTCGCTTGTGGCATCTACCGCCACCACCGGCGTGATGCTGAACGTTGCCATTGCCGACCAGTATCTGTGCATTCTGCTCAACGGCCATATCTTCCGCGATGTGTACGACCGCATGGGATGCGAGCGGCGTCTGCTAAGCCGCACCACCGAGGATGCCGTCACCGTCACATCAGTGCTCGTGCCGTGGAACACCTGCGGCATGACACAGAGCACCGTCCTCGGCGTAGCCACCGTGGCCTATCTGCCCTATTGCTTCTTCAACATCATCTCGCCGCTGATGAGCGTGGTGGTGGCAGCACTCGCAACAAGACACAAGAAAGGGGTGGCAGAGCCGAAGCTGGCGGAAGTCAAGGGAAGTTTATAAACCTGACTTCTGCAATCTCCAGTACTGCCACCCCTCAATATGGTAAGGGTTCAGGCCCGTATGCTTAGAATGTCACATTGAATCCGACATTCACACTTGCGTTGGAACTGAGCGGAATGAACTCCTTGCTGGTCTTGCCGAGCAGGTGGTCCATACCCAGGAACACGTTGAAACCCTTGGGATGGGCGTTGAGCACCCAACCGAAGCTTGCAGTGTAGCTGTTCACAGCAAAGTTGATGCCGCCGTCGAGCCATTTCAGCGGAGCCACGTTGGCACTGAGTCGGCCTTCGGTCCATGTATATTTGCCGTTGATACGGGTTGAACTGAGCAGACCGAACTTAAGGTTGCGGTAGAGCGGGAACGTGTATTCGCAACCGAAGTTCAACGTAGCACCGATGCCGGTGGTGCGTCCGCCGTCATCGCCATCAACCGAAAGGTTGGCGAAGTCGGCTATCTGGTCGCCGTATTTGTCGGCCTGTGCATCGAAGGAGTTGTCCTTACGGTCGCCCGCAGGAGTATTGTCCTTGACTGCAATGTCGTGGAAACCGTCGAAGGTGAAGGTCGTCTGCTTGTTGGAAGCCTTCATTGAGTTGCTCCAGCTGATGAAGCCCAAATCCATGATGGCTGCGCTCACGGTCCAGTCGTCGTTCACCTTATATGTAGCGCCGAGGTCGAGTGCCAGACCGAAGCCGCCCACTCCTGCTCCATCAACATCGATATCGTTCACACGGTCGTACTCGCCCTTGCTGGCGTCGTTGTATTCCTTACGCTCCGTCTTGTATGTGAAGCCCTTCATCGACACGTTGGCCATAGCCTGGCCGCTCATTGTCCACTTGTCGTTGGCACTGAGGTCGGCACGCAGGTTGGTGAACTGTGCATCGGCACGCGCCGCTCCGAGGAGCACCTTCAGCTTAGCACCGGCACGCAACTTCTTGGTAATCTGGCGCGAGTGACCGAACGCGAGCTGCACAAACGACTGCGCATGAACGTTGATGTCGTCCATCACATAGCTCTTGTTACCCGTGTTCTTGGCAAACTCCAGAAGGTCGTAAGGCAATGCCATTCCCACATTTGCACGGGCATCGATGGAGACCGTGTTGTAACCGCCGAACGCCTTGAAGCCGGCAGAAAGCAGGGTGAGGTCCACATCGGCGGTTATCTTGTTCATGCCCGTAGAGAATCCGCTGAGCGCATCGGTTGTGGAAATGTAGGGGTTCATGAATGTCGTCTTCTTGCTGTCGCTGTCGATGCCGTAGCGCGGATTGTCGAAGAGGACATCGCCCAGACCGAAGTTGCCTTGCATACGCACATTGGCATTGCCGAGTGCGGGTATCGACACATAGTTCTGCTCGTTGCCGTAAGCCGGGTTCAGGGTGTGGCGGAACTTGTAGTCGTCGGTGAAATAGCCCGAATTGAGTCCCTGAGCCATGACATTGCACGCCAGTGTTGCCAGCGATGCTGCCAATATATATTTATTGAAACTTTTCATAGTGTTGTCTTGGTTTTATTCTTTATCGTCGTCTGTGTTTACAATGATTCGTCCCACGAGCTTCACCTTTATGTTGTTGGCTCTGAGAGTCTGGTTGTATGCGTTGATTGTCTTGCCCACAATGACCTTGTCATCGCCGTTGGCAGCAGCTACAACGCGGTAGGTAATGCCATCAACCTCCTTGAGAGCACCCTTTTGGGCCTCGGTGAGGCGTATGGTTACAGGTGTGGATACAGCCGTAACACCGTCCTCGGAAGCCCTGATTGTGTTGGAGACCTCAACATTGATTCTCTCGTGAGGGATGATGTTGCCGTTCACATCCACTGCCCATGCTGACAGCTGGAGGAATGCCGGCACCTTGTTCTCAATGTCGGTGGTGAGCATCAGCGCGGCACCATCCATGAGTTCGAAGTCGTTTATGTCGTCGTTCCAGCCGTCGAGAGTGTCGTTATACACTATGCGTGCGCCCTCGTCGAAAGCGAGCGGTGCCGAGATGGAGTATTCGGGAGTGATGGTGTAGCGTTTGCCCAGTTCCATTGTGCTCTCGCGTGTGGCGTCGGCACGGGAGTTTGCCTCGAAGCGCACGGTTCTCGGGATGCGCTCTATCACATCAGAGAGGTTGGGAACCGTCACGACCTGGTGGTAAAGCGAAGCATCAACGCCTTCTGCATACTTGCAGATGGCCACCTTGGTGACGCCGTTGGGATTGATGCGGAACTCGGGAACAGCCACGCTGTTGATGAGCGTGCCGTGCTCGTCCTCGGCATAAAGCGTACCTGAGATGTAGCCAGCAATGTCGATATCGCTGTTTATCTTGACATTGATAAGCGGATTGTAGAGGTTCACCTTCACCTCGCCGTCGGTGAGGAAGTCGGGAACATCGGTAATGTCCACCTTACCGAGCTCGCTGAGTTCGATGTCCGGGTCGAATTTACCCGTTGCCTCGTGTACGGTGATGGAACCCATTGTCATGTTGGAAGACACATAGAGGTCGGACGAAGAAGCGTAAGCCTCATCTATTTCATCGAATGTCACACCCATAAGTGCCACTCCGTTGAGGTCCACCCGGCCGTCCTTGCCGTCCTTGCCGGGCTTGTGTACGAGACTGTTCTCTGCCGTAGCCGGCTCTCTGAAGTTCATGGCTTCGAGCACAGCATGAAGCTGAATCTTCGCAGAACTGTTTATGTTGTGGAACACCACCTTGCCGGTAGCCGCATCATAATCGGGCTGCTTGGGCGAGCACTGCTTGATGGCGAGCTTCATGTACGACGGGACGGTGAGGGTGAGAGTCTTGAACACCGGCACTGCACGCTTGAGGTTGGGGCTTACATTCACATCGATTGTGATGTCGGAAGATGTCTTTGCTTCCTTTATCTCCTTGATGTCGCCGGAAGCGTCGCCCGTGTAATGGAATTCCACGGTCTTGCCTTCAGCCGAGACCTCGGCAATTTGGCTGACGCGATGTTTGCCACGAGCAGCTACGGGAGCCACTGCCGGCAGTGCCACGGTCACCTTGAAGTTGTTGTTTATTGTCGCCTTTTGCACCACCACCTTGTTAATCTTCGGGTGGGAAGGGTCGGCATTGTCGCCGTCCTTGTTGAACATATAGTCGCCGTTTTCGGCTATCGACACGAAGTCGCTGTTGTTCAGGTTAAGCACGTCGTCGAGCATGATGTTCTCGGTGTCGCATACGGGCAACTCCAATCCATCACTTCCCACGCCAATTGTGGTATCGACATTTGACAAATCGTAATCGCTGTCAGTGCATCCAGATCCCACGGTAAGGAAACCGAGCGCAAGCATGCACGCGATAAGCTTAGAGCTGTTGATGTCTTTTTTCATAAAGAGTTAAAATTTCGGTTTTTTGATGTTTAAGCTGTTTAGTTCCGTTTTTTCAAAAAGGCACAAGTACATTAGTGTCCCGTTAAAATCGGGACCAGTTAAATATTAATCAAATAACCCCGGA
>OIWT01001501.1_pt1 | contig 27740 bp, 39 predicted proteins | sample 1587701 | NCBI WGS metagenome assembly OIWT01 (sample SAMEA3888904, study PRJEB22519) | human gut metagenome | biome: human gut; feature: human-associated habitat; material: faeces | place: Denmark | collected 2009 | reverse complement strand
AGCTGGTAACTACGGCATCCGTATCACGGTCAACACTGATGTGGGTTTCCGTGTGTTCCTGAACGGTGTGAAGGTCCTCCAGTGGGGTCTTCCTGAGGGCGAGATCACTCCCACCACCTACGCCACCAACTCCACGGAGACTACTACGCCCTTCATCATTTCCACGACGCTGGCGATTTCCGGTTCGACCAGTCAGGCTATTGTTGGTGTGGAGGTGCACGCGACCCAGCAGAAGATGAGCGGTGCGGAGACCTTCTCTGGTCGTGTATCGTTTATTAGCGGCCCCAAGGATCGTCTGGTGGACGCGGGTGGTTCCTTCTACTCGTACCCCGAGAAGACGGGTAGCGAGGGTACCGACAAGCTGTTCGATAACGATCTGTACACCAAGTGGTACTTCGAGCGCAGCGACAACGACCCCAATCCTTGGGTCGTGTGGACCTTCGGCGACTATCACTGGGAGCTGATGAACCAGTACGAGCTGGCCACCGCCAACGACGTGCCCACCCGTGACTGCCGCTCGTGGAAGATGTACGGAAGCATGGACGAGACCGACTGGGTGCTGCTGGACGAGCAGGTGGACATTGAGTGGACGGACCGTCACCAGAGGAAGGAGTTCACGATCGAGAACTACGTGGCGTACCGCGCCTACAAGTGGGAGTGCACGCGCATCGACCCGCCGGCCGTGTGGACCCTCTCCATGCAGATGAGTGAGTGGAACCTGCTGCTGACCGACCAGCCGTTCGTTACTCCCGGCCTTCACTACCCCCAGGACGAGTACACCTGGTTCGTTGTTCTGGACACCGTTTCCGTGTCTCCTTCCTCCGTTGGCTTCAGCAACTTCGCCATCGCCGGCCCCGAGGGTGTCACCCTCCCCACCGGCCTGACCTTCAGCACGGCGAACGGAGAGATCACCGGCACTCCTCTGGCTCCTCTGGCCGCCACGGTCTTCACCATCTCCGCCACGGGCTCGGATGGCCAGAGCTACACGACGACGCTGACCATCACGGTGAACGGCTGCGACCTGCCCAACAACATCCCCGTGATCGCCGAGAAGACCAACCCGGCGATTGCTTCCGAGCAGTGGCAGTTGAAGAACAGCGAGGGCACTACCATCATGTCCTCGACCTCCAGCACCAGAATGTGCATCCCCGCGGGCGACTACAACCTCGTGCTGTCCTCCTCCTCGGGCACCACCTGGGCGGACAACTCCTACCTGACGCTGTCCACCACCATCAACGGCAACACCTTCACTCTCGCCAAGACCCGCCTGACCATCAAGATCCAGGACACGATCAAGCTGCCGCTGATCTACCCCGTCGCCACGGCCGCGCACACCTCCTTTAAGTACGTTGCCGACGGTACGGTGCCTGAGAACTGGTTCGCCACCTCCTTCTCGGATGCCCAGTGGACCGCGCTGGACGACGCCAACCGCCCCGCGACTCCCAACAAGATCCAGCTGTTCCGCACCTCCTTCAACGTGGCGTCCGTGACGGGCTACCACGGCTTCGAGATGCAGCTGAAGTACCGCGCCGGCGTGGTCGTGTACCTGAACGGCGAGGAGATCTACCGCCGCAACCTGCCCGCTGGCGCCATCAGCAGCAGCACCACCGCCATCGGCGGCGAGGCGTCCTCCTCCTGGAAGACGGTCTCCGGCGTGATCTCCCAACTGATCGCGGGCCAGAACACGCTGGCCGTGGGTATTGTGACCCTGACCGAGAACGCCATGGACTTCGACGCGGTGTTCCGCATCATGGGCGAGACCATCCTGATCACCCGCTACTGGAGCTACACCACCATCAACTCCTCCGACAACCTGTTCGACATCAACTCGGCCACCACCTTCTCCACCGCCTTCTCGACGGCTGCGCCCGCGATGGCCGGCATCAAGTTCACGAACCGTGCCGAGGCCTTCAACGAGTACTGCCTGGTGACGAGCAGCGCCGTGGCGGACCACGATCCTGCCGACTGGACCATTGAGGGCAGCAACGACGACGAGACCTTCGAGACGCTGGACACCCGCACGGGCGTGGTGCTGTCCGGCCGCGAGACGGAGTACTGCTTCTACATGGCGAACAACAAGAAGGCCTTCTCCACCTACCGCATGAAGGTGACGGCGCTGCACAGCGCGACCGCCTCGTCCCTGTCGCTCTCGCAGTGGAACCTCTACATCGAGGACCTGGCCTCGCTGGTGGTCCCCGACCTGAGCTTCACGCCCTCGACGCTGACCGGCTACACGGGCGCCTCCTTCCCCAGCTCCGTGTGCTCGTCCCCCTACTACAACTCCTTCACCATCTCGCCCGCGCTGCCCGAGGGTCTGTACCTGGACCGCATGAGCGGCGTGATCTACGGATCGATGGCCCGCGAGTACGCCTCCACCGTGCACACCATCACCGCCCTCAACCACCTGGGCGAGGAGAAGACGACCACCGTGACCGTGGCGGTGCAGGCCTGCGCCGGCGACCACGTGTTCTTCACGCTGATTTTCGAGTTCGGCTCGGACGCCGCCAGCTGCTCGTACCAGCTGAAGGACCGCGCCACGGGCAGCATCGTGGACTACCGCGACGCGTTCATCAACGACTACACGCTGACGATCCCCATGTGCAGAGCGGCCACCACCTACAGCCTGGTGCTGAAGAAGACGGACACCTCCGGCTGGGGCAGCAACAACGTGAAGGTGCAGCTGGCGGACGGCTCCATCCTGCTGACGGAGTCGCTGGCTGCCGGCGCGGCGGAGAAGGAGTACCCCTTCAACCCCGCGTACTCCGTGTACCCGCAGTGGACCGCGTGGCGCTACCTGTACGGCAGCGCGCCCGCCAACTGGAACAGCGACGCCTCCGTGAGCGCGCAGTGGGAGACGGCCAGACCGGAGTCCTTCCCCGCGGCGGACCGCATCACGCAGTACTACGTGCAGACCTTCGAGATCCCCTCGCTGGCCGCCTTCGCCTCCATGGACATCACCGTGACCGTGAAGGCCGGCGCCATTGTGTACCTGAACGGCCAGGAGATCCGCCGCGTGAGCCTGCCCGCGGGCAACGTGGACGGGAACACGTCGGCTGAGTCGGAGTACCCGGCGGCGACGATGATCGTGACGGGCGTGTCGGTGCTGCGCAACCTGCTGAAGGAGGGCGAGAACGTGCTGGCCATCGAGCTGCACCGCTTCCTGGTGAACGAGGACGTGAACTCCTTCGACGCCTCGGCGCTGCTGATTCTGGACAACATGTACATGCTGAAGGACGGCTTCGGCACCACCAAGCCCTCTGCCACCGGCGACGAGGGCAGCGACAAGCTGTTCGACAACAACTCCTCCACCAAGTTCAGCGTGGCCGGCTGCGTCGGCACGGAGTTCATGTGGGAGTACGCCAACGGCCGCCGCGAGGCCATCACCAACTACGGCCTGGTGAGCGGCAACGACTGCAACATGCGCCACCCCTCGGGCTGGAAGCTGTCGGCGTCGAACGACGGCCAGACGTGGGTGATCCTGCACCAGACGCAGAAACAGTACTTCTCGCTGTACAACGAGCAGAAGCGCTACGACATGTACAACACGGAGGCCTACAGCATGTACAAGGTGGAGGTGACCGAGTGCAACAACGAGGCCCTGGACTCCCAGCCGTGCGGCGAGCAGTCCTTCCAGCTGGCGGACTTCTACCTCTTCTCCAAGCGCATCGACAGAGCGTACTGCGCGCCCGAGGGTGACTACCCCGGCGCGCTGGAGGGCGAGAACAGCTACAAGGCGTGCCCGGCGTACTACGAGGGCATGAAGTTCCGCACCTGCACGGAGGGCAAGTTCTCCGAGGAGACGGACCTGTGCAACGTGCTGGCGCCCGCCAGCATCGTGTACCCGCAGGAGATTTACAACTTCGTGGCCAAGAAGAACGTGGGCAGAGTGGTGCCCACGATCGCCGGCGCGGAGGTGCGCGTGTACTCCTTCCCCGAGCTGCCCGCTGGTCTGAGCATCGAGGAGTCCACCGGCGCCATTGTTGGCACGCCGACGACGGTGACGGAGATGAAGAAGCTGACGATCACGGCGGCCAACAAGGCCGGGTCTGTTTACACCACGGTGTCGATGTCTGTGGAGGAGGCACCGATCAACTGGGTGCTCATTGGAATCCTTATTGCTGTGGGCGTCATTGTGATCGTTGCCATTGTCGTGTTGATTGTGATGATGAACAAGAAGAAGAGCGCGAAACCCAAGATGGCGAAGAGCTCGAAGGCCTCCAAGGCGGCGCCCAAGCCTGCTCCTGTGAAGCCTAAGGCTGCTGTTAAGGTTTAGTCGTGTTTGTTACAAACGTGTTATGAGAAGGTTAGTAACCGCGACTACGCTGCCGTTCAATGAACTCCTTGAAGTAGTCCGCATCTACGATTGAGGAGGATAGGGTTGAACAACTCTCCGCTTCCACCACCTCGTTGCCCTTAAACCCGCCGACAATGTTGATGTCCTCCAGCTTGGGAATGTCTACATCAGACCCGATCCACATAGCACACTCTTCAGCACGATCTTCTTCATGTAGTTGAATCCGAAGTCGCTCTGCACATTCAGCAGCGTAAGTGATGGCAGATCTGCTTCTCAGCTTCCAATCTCGCCTCTACCCTTCATGATCAGCGTCGACTCAGCATCATAGTCGCCCCACAGCGCACCATAGTTCAACACAATCTCCTCCAGCGCGGGCAGGTCTATTCATCACCACCCCCCACCTCCCCCACTTTCGAAGCGCGCCAGCGTGACGGGATAGAAGGAGCTGTCCATCACACTCACCTTCTTCAGCGCCAGGATGTCCACCAGCTCGAACTCCTTGCCCTCGCGGAAGCAGTTCTTCTCAAAGCTGATTGTCTCCAGCGCCGGCGTGTCTATTCGTCACATCCGTCGTTCACACGCACCCTCCAGCTTGAACTGTCGGTAATACATGCATGTGTTGTTGTCCATGGAGAACTCGCGCAGCAGCGGGCACCGGCGCAGGGCGAAGGAGGCGGTGGGCGAGTCGACGATACAGCAGTCGTGCTCCATGCGGAAGCGAGATAACCGCGGGAGGTCCGCCACCTCCACCGTCGCCACACGCGAGAAGCAGTGACACCCGACCGAAATCGAGGCCAGTTCTGCAAATCCAGAAATCGTCAGGGATTGCATGTCGTTGCCCGTGTAGCTGGCAACGGTCAGCTCCGTGATGGCGGCAGCCAAGTCGGCGACGGAAAACGGGACGCTTTTGGACGTCCACAACATCTCCGAGTGGTCTTCCACGATTTCTTTGAACTTTGGCGCGTCTAGGAATGAAACTCCCCTTCTCCCACCACTTGTCGCCGTCAGCTGGTACACCTTCTCGAAGAGGTACCACCCGCCGATCTCTTCCAGCATCGGCACATCTGCGCATCATTTCCCGCCAACTGCCCCACTCTCCACCACCAGCTCGCCCAGCTCCGTAAACGCCTGACCGCCGTCAACGCCGATCTTCTTCAGCACCGGCAAGTCTACGCTCACAAGAGGGACGAGGCGTTACTTCGGATTTCGAGATGACTGCGCGAACACTCTTTTCCCTCCAACTCGAACACTTCTCTTCCCTTTTCATACTCGCTGGCGCCCTCCAGCGTGTGGCCCCCAATCTTCCACTCCGTCAATGCCGGCAAGTCTAGTCCTCAATGCCCCCCACATCCCCCACTTTCGATGACACCGTGGTGGAGGGTGGAACACACGCCATATCCGAATTGCATTACTTCCAGAACAGGCAGGTCTGTGTGTGAAACAGAGATGACAAAAGACACCCCGAATTGTGACGGTCGTGGCACCCGATAAGCAGCGGTCTCCAATCTCCAACTCCGTCAGTGATGGCAAGTCTACAGGAAAGGGGAAACATGGAAACGACCATAGATCGAAAAAGAAGTCATGGACTGGCAACTCGTCGGTTTCATGACAAAGAAGGTCAGGCGCGGACAACTGTACACGCTGAAACTCCCGTTTATCGCCTTGTCGGAGAGCGCCTTTCCCTCGAAGAAGACCTTGGTGAGAGAAGGGAGGTAGTGAAAGGAGAAGGAGACGAAGGAAGAAGGAGTGAAGTTCTTGATGCGGATCGTTTCCACGGTGCTGTAGAGGTTATCGAAGGGGTCCAGCTTCGTGAACACCACATCGTTGGAGGTCTTGTCATGACTGCCGTTGCACCACAGTCCTTCGTACACAACCTTGCCATTGCGATCATGTTGGCTGCCCTGTCCGTTCCTCTTCCCGCCGCACCACTCGCCCTTGTATTCCACCTTCTGCAAGTCGCTGTAGTACAACGTCCCAAAGCACTCAAACAGCCCATTCACACGAATACCCTCGAAAACCATGTTATTGTTTGAATCCCACAACGTTCCAAGTCCACACGGCTGCCCCTTATAGACATCTCCTTCCCAACGATCTCCTTCATCACTCAAATCAATGATTACCTTGTGCTCTATCATCATAGCATCAATATGCTCCACTTCTTTACCATCTTCCACAACAATGAGTTCGGTGATTCCACTCTTCGTCGCTGTCAGGATAATCCCAGTATTACTAGCATCAAAATGAACGCTATGCATTGTTCCATCAGAAGAGGTGGAGTTGAACACGATGAGACTGCCATCTGCCGAAAACAGCGAAGTCACATTTGTTCCCTGAAGCACAAGCTCCTTCCTCTTTTCTTCCCACGTCATATGCGAATCGGTAAGATAAAATGAAGAAAGACCAATGCTGCCTAACAATCCACTAACTCCCCTTCTCTACAACAAACAGCACACATTACAAGCTGTTCAAATCGTTCATATTGAAACCCATGTCCTGAGCAGGAGTCGCCGCCGTAGGCTGAGCAGGCTGAGCCGCAGGCTGCGCGGGAATGTTCTCAGCCGCAGAAGGGACAGGGTTCATGCTGATCTCCGCCAGCTCGCGATCCAGCTCATCCTCGTCCATCTCCGTATCGTACGCCATGCCGTCCATCATCATCTCCTGCACGTCATCCATGTCCTCGCGCATGTCCTGCATCTTGTCGGACAGGCTCAAGAACTCATTCATGTTCACCGTCTTGAACATCTGGCTCTGTGCATCCGACACCTCCTTCATAATGTTGTACTGGTCCTTCATCATCTGCATATTCTCGATCGTCATCGCCGTCTGGCCCATCGTCATGTTCATGCCCTGCACGGAGCGCAGCTGGTTCGAGTACATCTTCTTTCTGGTGAGCAACTACACATGACTCCCATGAAGAGGAACTACCGCAGAAGCCTTGCTACGGAGCGTGTTGTAGTTGGAGCCCCTCTTCGCCATCTCCTGCTTCAGCCTAGGCCTCACATCCCTAATCGAACAACGACTTCGCAAGTTCGGCGTCAATACCGTCGATTTTCTTCTGAATCATTTCTTCGCGCTTGTCCAGCGTACTCATGTGCTCGTTCATTCTTGTCATATCAATTGGCTTATCTTCCTTCACTTCCACAGGCTTTTTCGTTCCCAGGAATCTTCCAAACATGTTACAATTCTTTACACAAACAGAATAATGAATCAAGATGACCGGATCAAGTGAGCATCCAGTGCGACAGCAGCCGAAGGCTTCTTTTCTGCCATTCTAGTGACGACACCCACTTCCAGTTAGTCTTCGTAGCCGTGTTCCCACTCCGTTCTGCTTCTTTCACCTTCCCCCACACTCCCATCGAAATGGAATACTCCTTGATTTCTTCCATTCCATGATGCGATGTGTTTAGGTAATACAGTCAGTTAGACATCCACAAATGCGGCCAGCATAGTAGAATTAATGAACTGTCGTTTGCTTCCATCCATCCGTCATGTGCAAAACCGCACTAGCACTCCACCTTTCGTTCAAGAAACAGCTGGAAAATCATTTGTTCTCGCAGTGACCATCCTCGCTTAGTTAGAACGACGACCCATGGTTCTCTTCTTGTTCACGTAACCCTTCTTGGCACGGCGGAGAGCCTACACGTCACGTCTTCACCCAGCATCGACAAGATCGAGGGCGTTGTAGCGAGCCACAGCAGCAGCCTCGAAGCAAGGGCGGTAGCAGCCCTTGACGACCTCCTTGCTCACAGACTTAGCGCACTTCACGTGAGCCTTAGCGGCCATCTTGCAAGGCTTGTTGTCGTTCTTGGTGGACTTGATGGACAGCATGATGTGCTTGCCCTCGCAGTTCACGCCCACAGCGCGCTTCTGGCAAATGCCCATGCACTTAGGACTATCCATGAGCAGGGAGAAAAAGGAGCGTACGAATAAACGTTGGTGACGTTCATCTTGTCCGTGGAGAAGGTGGTGATCTTGCAACCCTGCTTCTGCTTTCTCAGGAAGGAGGAGTTGTTCTTGACGATGTTCCAGACGAGCTCAGAGGACATCTACAGGAAGTGAGCACTCCTCCGAGAAGACGAGATGTACAACGAGTTCGCCAGTCGCTTATGGCGAGAATGCAGCAGTCACACGCTACTTACTGTGGGGCTTCGATAACAAACGAATCAAAATCGAATATGGCGATGGAAGCACCATCAACTATAAGAGCGGAAAGTGTCCCAATTCGTTGGATACAAGCAGGCTCGAAACAGGCGATTAGGAGCGTTATGTTTCAACTTCATTTCGTTGCTATCCTCTCGATGATGCGTCCAAATCAGGGAAAGAAAGTGATGTAGGAGGGCTGCCTTCTCCGCTCACACGTAGGTGGCCGGAAGTGGTGGGCAAGCCATTTGCCGATGCGAAGGCTCTGATTATGCAGGAGAGACCCGAGCTGCACGTGGTGCACATCAAGCCCGTACTCGCTCCTTTTCCCGTATCACCCCTAGGGCGTTCCCATGACCCGTGACCTCGATCCGTTCCGTGTGTTTGTCATTTCGGACGGAAACGAACCCTACATTGTGAAGGATGTGCCCCATTGCGGATAATCTCTTCTCTTTGCTTTGTTGGAACAAAGAACACGCTAGGATGAAGAATATGGAACAGGAAGGCCAAGACGGAGATGGGTGCTATCCGTCTTCCGTAACACGGAATCCGAATACCTCGTTGGGCTTGATTATCGACAGCACCCTTTCCATCTACTTCTAAGTTGAGATGGGGAATGGTACCTGCGTTTCGAGTATCCTCTCCTTCTTTTCCACCTCCTCCTGTAGCACAGCCGTAGTAGGCGTTCTCCCTATTCTTGAGGGAATCCAGCAGAATCGTACCAAACGAGGGCACGAGTGTTGTGGAACAAAACTGCATGAACACACCAGTGACAGAAAACGCTAAGTACTCGCGCTGAGCAGCAACTTGTTAATCACTGCCTTTCTCCTCGCCCTCTCCTTCTCACTGCACATCCGCGTTCGGTTCACGCTCCTCGCGTCCTTCACCTCGGAGTACCACACCATGAACAGGTACTTCATCCTCATCGCCTCCTCCATCGCAGATGATCCTCTCAAATATCCCCTGCCTTCCCCTAACGACCCTTTCAAAAGCCCACTCCCCTCCCCCGCTTCCCGCAGAAGCATCTCCCCGAAGGCGTGAGCGATCAGCCGGAACTCGAAGCCCCGCAGGCGCAGATGCTCCACTTGTTGCACGCGGTTGAAGCCTCGCCCCACGAACCGCCTGTCGAACCCCGGCACGTCCGCAGCGTGGCGAACCACCACGAAGGGCTGCTGAAGCAGGGAGTCGAAGCAGGCGAGGCGGAGCGAGTGCGTCTCGGGAGGCAGGAACGTCCAGTCCAGGAACACGTAGTCCTATGGGTGAGTGGGTGGGTGTGGGCGTGCGTGCTTGGCGGCGGTGGGCGCGTGGGTGCTGAGGTGTCCGCTGAGCAGGAGGCCGCGGACGGCGCGCGGCGTCGGCGGGAGGTTGTGCCAGGCGCTGTGGGTGAGCGAGGAGGCGAGCGGGAACGAGAGAATGCACGACTTGCGGTGGCGGCAATCCTGCTGTGACTGTGACTGCTGCTGTGACTGTGACTGCTGCTGTGACTGCTGTGACTGCTGTGTGGGCGTGGAGGGGAAGAAGAGCGGGAGAATCAGAGCCACCTTCGTGCCACACTCGGCATCCGTCAGACGGGTCAGCTCCGCGTGCAGGTTGGCTGGGGGTGAGTGCTGGAATTGATCCTCACGGGATAGCAGGGTGCCGCTGTCAACGACGATGTAATGCGTGGTGATGCAATTCTGGATGGCGAGGTCCCGGAGGTAGTTCACCGGGTAGTAGAAGGAATCCGTGTAGGTGCCCTCGGGCTGGTCCACCAGAACCAACCGCACGCGAGAGGGCAAGCGGAGCGTCAAGATCGCGGTGTTGATGTCCTCCAGAACCGTGGTGGTGGGTTTGAATACACTGACGGAGATGAAGCTAGGCCACATCTGGATCAAGGCGGATAGATAAGCCATCTCCGAGTAGGGAAAAGCACAGACCACAGTGAAGTTGTAGCTAGGGTAGCTTGTGGCGTTGAAGTCTACGCAGTGAGAAATGCCAAACTGGATAACTCAACGGAGTTCGGGGGAAATCGATTTCTGTCATCCCCTGGTACACCCAAAGATGGTTACCAAACATGGGGTACAGAATATCCGCCTTCCAGTAGTCGTCCTTACTATTGAACTCCTTAATCGTATCTCTCTGAAATTCACAGAATGGGAAGCCACTACCATTTCATTACGATCTCCCGCCGTTTCCGACAGAACAGCTGCTTCATCCTCCTCTTCACGATTCTCGGAGCCCTCCTGCCCAATATCTTTGCGTCAATCGATTTGTCGTAGCAACCACCTATGTCTTTCACGTCAACATGCAGTCCCTCGTAAATGGAGGGAGCTCTCGCTGTTGGAACGAGCCTCATTGATAAATGGAAGCTGACCGCAACGAAAACGCTGAAGGAGAGGAAAAACCTAGAGATCAGGGAGGAGAGGCAAATCCACAGGATAAGCAGCCCCTTTCTCTTCAGTAGCTTCATCGTGTTCAGCAATGTTCAAAAATGTTCAACAAAGAGGAAAGCAAACTCGGCTCGTTTAATAACTAGCAAGAATGATGTTTCTAACATCCTCAGGAAGGATATCGGCGTTCTCGCCGAACTTGGCGTTGGTGGAGGTAAGCTTCTTGACCAGGTCGTCGATCCAGGCCTTGTCCTGAGAGCAGCTGTACTGGCTGATGCGGGAAGGCACCTTCATCACCTCCGTGTAGAACTTGTCCAGCTCCACGATCGCCTTCTCGGCCTTCTCCTCCAGGGTTCCCTCGGTGATGCCGAACACGCGCTCCGCCATCTGGGCCAGCTTCTCCTTCTTGGACTCAAAGCGGTATCTGAACACGCGAGGCTGGATGCACGCCAGCGTCTGCGCGTGGTCCAGACCCAGGTACGCCGTCAGCTCGTGGCCGATCATGTGCGTCGCCCAATCCTGGCGCACGCCCTGGCAAATCCAGCAGTTCAGCGCCTGCGTGGCAGCCCACATGATGTTGGCACGAGCCACGTAGCTGTTCGGCTCCTTCATCACCAGAGCGCCATTCTCGATCAGCACCTTCAGCAGCGCCTCCGCGTAGCGGTCCTGCACGTCCGCGTTGATGCACTCCGTCACGTACTGCTCGCATACATGCACGCAGGAATCCACGACGCCGTTAGCAGTCTGGCGCGCGGGCAGCGACATGGTGGTCTCGGGGTCCAGAATAGCCCACACGGGGTACACCAGAGGAGAGGCCAGGCAGTACTTCATGTGCTTCGCTCTGTAGGAAATGACGGCGTTGCCGTTCGACTCGGAGCCGGTTGCGGGCAGGGTCAGAACCACACCCAGAGGAACCGCGGCCTCGATAGGCACTCCGTGCATGCACAGGTCCGTGTAGTAGTCGGTGGACTTGGTGTACATGGCGGCGGCGCAGATGAACTTGCAGCCATCAGCCACGGAACCACCACCAACAGAGAGCACGAACACATTCTCAGGGCCGAGCTCCTTGACGATGGCAACGGCCTTCATCAGGGTCTCGTAATCGGGGTTCGGCTCGATGCCGCTGAACTCAGTGATCTCCCAGCCCTTCAGCGCGGTCATCACCTGATCATAGACGCCGTTGCGCTTGATGGAACCACCGCCATAGCACATCAGGATCTTCTTGTCCTTGGGGACCAGCTCCGTCAGCTTGGCAATCTGACCCTTTCCGAACACAATACGGGTAGCGTTCTTGTAATCGAAGTTCAACACGGGCATAGTTACAAACAAGAAATAAGAAAAGTATGAAGATATGGAGAAAGGGGGGTACATGCGACGATAACGGGGATCCGAGGATCCTGGCGGCCTGCCTTCTGATGTTCCAGAACAACTGCCTTGGGGGATGACTGTGCGTAGTAATGAGGATATCGGAAACGGGTTGGAAACAAACACACAATAGCACAAACGTCATCATCCACTTCAAGAACTCAGTCCAAACATCTTCAGGTCTTTGCAGCTATGCATCACCAAAAACGAGTTCCCTCACTTCATACTATCCTTTGCCGTCATCTTTTCCTTGTTTCCCGACGTCCAGCACTCCGCACAGCCTGTATGCCACCGTTCTTCCAGCAATTCGATGTTGCATGGATAGACCGGCTTTAGCAGCGTCCGGTTCACGATGTTGTGGAGGGTGCACAGATACAGCATGAAGTCCTTTCGAGAATCCACCCTACAGTCCACACGCTGCACAGTATCTCACTTGGGCGGGTATTTCTGCATGCTCTTCTGCAAATGCGCTCTGCAGGTCTTGCACGGATAGAGGTGTGCAAAACTCTCTAGAAACTCCCTCGCGTACTTCTTATCCTCTTCTGAAGGGTTATCTGGGTAATAGGCTGCGATGGAGTGCAGCTACACATCAATCGCTGTGTACTCCGATACAAGAGTCCAGGAATGGCGTCCCAGCAGTTCGCGCGTGGGAGGGCACTCGTGGAGATTGCCCTTTTCGTCGCGGACGGTAAACTCGTTCTCCTTCTTCGTGTATGCAGCGGGTTGCTTCACGGCCTTTTCTTCCTGTAAAACCGAGTTTGTGTGTTGTACTAGAAACGGCCTCCGTCGCCATTCTGAACATTTCTTGCTTGTCGTGACAAGAGGGATCCCCGCAATCCATGAAAGGACTCTTTGGAGCTAGTTGTGAACGCAACACGCCACCACCAACCGTTCTGCTCTTCGTCAGCTAGGATATGGGGCGAGGAATAGAGATAATACAGTCCGAAGCCTCCGAGAGCAGTAGCGACGCATAGAGACGATCGCCAGAACTAGAGTAACAGAATCCGAATAATAGTGTACGGTCTTCGTCGATGATACCGAATGAGAATAGAATCGATAGCCGCCTCTCAGCCCCGCCTGACGGAGTCCCCGACTGCACAGGAGCGAGAAGGGCTTGGAAAGACGAGAATACATGAAAGAGAATGAAGGACGATGACTTTCTCCAATAACCGCGGTCCTCGCCTCACTCAGGAGAACAAACAAACACAGGCATTCCTTGTCGTGTGCAGTTGTTTGAGTTGTTTGGAGGGAGCTCATACGCGTAGGAACAAACGTAAGAGAAAAGAGTGAATCTGACACATGTAGACAGAATCATGAGCGAGCAGGAAACTAGCAACGAAGTAGTAATCGAAGAGATAGAAGAGGAGCCGATTGAGAGAAGCATCGAGAAGGCGATGAGTTTCAAGGAAGAGGGAAACAAGTTACGTTGTCCGTATCGTGCTCATCCATAGCATGTACAAGAAGGGCGACTTCGAAGCGGCTGTCGTGAGTTACAAGACGAGTCTGTCCTTCTGTCCTTTAGGTGATGAATACAACAAAGACCGCGTGTGTACAGGAAGGCACCATGATCTATAGGCCATCTTTTTCTGCAACATGGCTGCCGCCCAGATTGAGCTGGTGGGATTACCAGCAAAGCGTTATGGGTAGAAGCAGTACGATGCGGCCATCGAGAGCGCCACCCACGCCGTGGAGATGAATCCCTCGTACATCAAGGTACGCTCGCTCTCCTCCCTTCACCCAAGGCGTACGCGCGGCGCGCCTCTGCCTACCTCGCGACGGAGAAGCTCGACGAGTGTCTGGCCGATTACGACAAGATCCTGGAGCTGGACGCTGACAACACCCAGTACAAGCAGAAGCGGAAGCAACTGGCGAAGCAGATCGACGAGCGCAACGAGAAGCTGAAGGCGGAGATGATCGGCAAGCTGAAGGAGGTGGGCAACAAGGTGCTGGGCAAGTTCGGCATGAGTCTGGACAACTTCAAGATGGTACAGGACCCCGCGACGGGTGGCTATTCGATCAAGTACGAGAAGTGGACTGTTTGTCACAAACACGACACAAAGCGAATCACTCTCTCGGCGGAATGGGGATCGCCGGCACCTCCTCCGACAGCTCGCGGATGATCTTGCTGCCGTTGAGAATGTTCGTCGTCAGGATCACCGTCTCGTAGTTGCAGTTCGCCTACGCCTCACCGCGCCGCCACGCGCCCACCAGCTGCTTCAGCTGCCGCACGGCGGCGATCTCCGTGAAGGTCACGCCGCCCACGAACACCACCAGCTGCAGCTTCTTCCGCAGCGTCGCGTCGCCGCTCGCCGTGCGCAGCACCTGCCGCGTCTCGCGCACCGGCGCCGCCAGCAGCCGCGCGATCTCTACCGCTCACGCCCGCGCCGCGCGCCCACCGTCGCTGATCTTGCCCTGCAGCGTCAGCGCCTGCAGCAGGCGTCCGCTCAGCGGCGCATAGCCGCTGGTGACGTAGCTCATGTCCGCCATGCTCAGCCCGTCCACGCCGTCCTGCACCAGCCGCATGCGCGACCGCAGCGTCGCGAAGTTGCCCGCCGCCTCGCGCGGCACCAGCAGCCCTGCGCGTCAGCCCGCGCCACGACACGCCCACCCAACTTCTGCAGGTTGTGCAGCAGTAGCAGCGTCGGCAGCCCGAAGAATTGCGTCACGGACGCGCGCGCCTCGTCGAACACCTTCGGCTTCAGCCCGCTGTTCACGAGGCTCCACAGCACCAGCAGGCGCACCACCGTCGCCAGCGGCGTCTACGCCTCACGCGCCATCATCACACCCACGCCCACGTCCGCCAGCGCCGCGATGTCCTGCGGCGTGCACTCGCCCGCCAGCACCTGGTGCTCGAGCTCCCAGGCGGCGTGGAACGCGTCGGAGTTGGTGACCGTCGTGACGGCGTTCAACAGCTACGCTTCAGCTCCCGCGCGCGCGCCCACGCCCAGGTGCGTCTCGAGGAACTTCTTCTTCTGGATGAGCTCGGGGAGCTTGTACCGAAAGTCAATGATCTCGTTGATGGTGCTGTTGCCGTCCTGCGGGCGTGCTTCGGACTCCTCTGCGCCTCACGCGCCACCGTCATACCCACCCTTCACCTGGATCGCCTTCTCGTTCAGCGAGCGCACCACGCGGGCGATGTTCTCGTCGCGCAGCTCTTGGAAGAAGGAGTCGCTGTTGTTCAGGCGGATCAGCACCGGCTTGTCTGACTGCTGCGACTCACACCGCCCCACACTCACCCACCTTTCCCATCGCCTTCTCCGACACTGTCACCGAACCACATTCAATCCCCAACAACTAGTCTTCACTTCTTCCCGCCACGTCCACCTCGTTGATCAGACCCTCGTACGTCAGCGGCGTCACGAAGGGCGTCACGGGGTCGGCGGAGCGGTCGATCACCACCAGGCGCGAGATCTCGGGCGGCAGGTCAACCTCCTTCAGACGACCCTCCACGCGGGACTGGAGCACCATGTCCACCACGGCTTGCGCGTTGGCGCCGATGGCCGTGATCTCGGGGATCACGCCGTAGAACTGCTCCATCGAACAGATGGCGTCCGCCACCAGTTGGAGGGAAGTGAGATCGTTGTGGAGGTACAGGTCGCTAGGGGTGAGAGTGCGCGAAGGGCGCCACGGGTAGCAGGAGCTAATCTCCAGAGACAGGATGTCATCGTCCAGCGGGTAGATGTTCACATCGGTGTTCATCACCGTGCAGACGTCAGACACACCGCTATCCTTCAGCAACTCCTTGGCGACGCGGGTGCAGTAGGGGAAGAAGAACAGGAACACGCGGGCGTTGATCTGCGCTTGACACAGCCCTCCGGACGAAACCTCCTGCTCCTGGAGCTTGTGAATGCTGGAAATGGCCGTATTTACATGTTTCGCGATCGGCATAAGGAAATACACGAGATTGGGCTGGGTGAAGGAGCCGAGCACCGGAACCAGCGACATGATCTGCGCCGCACAGCACTGCTTCAGCAGCGCGACTCCCTCGGTGATGAAGTTCAGAGGCTTGCTCAAAAAAGGATCGATGACGATGCACTTCTCGCCCTCAATCTAGACCGTCACGCGAAAACACAAAACAGCACTTCCGTGAGCAACTGCTTCAGCTTCTTTTGCTCGTCATCTCGGATTGCAACCAAGTTGAGAGGAGAGCTGACTAATGTAGGTAGCGTTGCCATGGATGCAGATCTGGGGTTATTCTGCTCGTTCTCATTCGTCGAAAAACGAACCGATTTTGGATTTAGTTCCAATCTCCGCATTCTCTTCGGTTTCCCGCTTCCTCGAACCCATGCAAACGAATGTTGTCATCGGAGAGCGTTGATTCACACGCAGATAATAACGGACGACGATCTGAGGCGTCTCTACGAAGCGGTGAAGACCAAAGATATAAGCAAACTCACGCCAAAGCAGCGACTCATCTATAGTTTCTATCTGCGTTCCAACGTAGAAATGGGCGGGGCGGCTTTATTCTAGGCTGTATCATTCACATCCAAACAAATCGCAAGCAAGGAAGAAAAGGCGGTGAACGATATGATGCGTGACCTCCCCATTTCTGTTTTCACTCCTAGAAGCCCATGCTTCCATGAAATGCACCCTATCGGAACCCAAGGACTGTCTCATTCACCGGACGAGCGTCTTCTTCTGTCTCTCCAGTCACACCATCAACAAGATCGATCCCCTTCTCTGCCCCATCTGCAGCTCCTTCTTCACGTACGCATGCTATGGAGCATCAACTGTAGCCCGGAAGCACTCAAACAGCAGCAGAGGGAGCTCATCAAAAGCACCGAGCTCATTCTTCACCACTTCAAGGAATGCCAGGTGAGTCTTCTTCCGCAGCCTCACGACACAGGGATGCTGGAAGTGCTGCAGGAACTCCCTCCATCGCATGAGCCCCATCTCCCCTTGTACCCCCCGTTTTTCCTCCTCACGTGCAGCCGTCCTCCTGACTCCGCCCATGCCCCGCCCGGACCTGCGCGACGACCTGAAAATGGATTCTGTGGATGATTGCATTCCTCTTCCCCGCGGCATTTTCTACACAGACGAAGGACGCGCGGAATCGACGCATCACGGCTACTTGCGAATTATTCCGCTATCCTTCGAGAACGAGGTGGCCGAGTGTTCCGACTACCAGGATCTGGTGAAGGTGGGCGAGGGTGATGGTGATGATGATTAGCAATTGCACGAGACCCCGTCCTACATGGAGCAGCACGTCTTCGAGTGCCGCCAGATCGAGGAGGGAGAGCGGCGGCTGCGACATGTGGTAGAGAAGGAGGATGTGACTCGTCTGCTGGACAGGGGCGTGGGCGTGAGCGACGTAAGGGCGAGTGGGGAGGTGAAGAGTAGGCGGTGGTGGAGACGCTGTCGCTGGCGCTGAAGGTGGGGCTGGGAGCGGGGTGTGAGGTGTAGGAGTACTTGAGCAACGTGGTTGCTGCGTGCAAGAAGGAGCACGAACTGCGGTATGGAGAGGAGGGGACGATTGATGTGGCGGATGTGGAGCAGGCGCAGAAGGAGTCGCCCTATTTGTAGACGGGTTTGATGCAAACAGAAATGCCAAATCGAAAAGGAAAAATTACAGACTATACAGATGAAGGGTACATTCGCGGACTCGCTTGTGGATCACGCGGCGGGGAACGACCTCCAGCCTCCCATTCAAGTATAGACGATTCTACCGCTTATCGCACGCCCTCACACAAACAGGAATGATCTTCACTGGTTTCGTCAACGGCAGATGGATGGAGCTGCAGTCCTTTCCAAGACAGTATCTAGGCATGAAACACCACAGTGCGCCCAATACAGGTCTCCGCTCACAGTGACCGACAGGACTCTCTTGGCATTGCTGATCAGGCTTTGGTAGGAGGGCGGGATAACCCGAGGAATCGCATACGGACTAGCAGTCACAGAAGACAGCAAACGCTACATGGAGCCACTCTCACTCCCTATCCTTTCCTCGCTGCAAAACCGATCCGGCCGCTCCATTTCATCTCTCGTCGGCGGCTTCACAAACACATGAGCAAACGAAGGACGCGACTGCTTCACTCCCTGAGATGGGGGAGCAGCGAGGTTTTCCTTGTTCTCCTTCCCCACTTTCGCATTGGCATCCGTCGTGCACTTCTCTGCGCAGGGAATCGGCGTCAAACGCTCCGCTTCGGGAGCACTCTCGATGCTCTTCTTCTGCGGCAATACGCAGTTGGAATTGGAGAGAGGGGCAAGCATGGAGCAAGACAGCGACTACGACCGTAGGAAATAATGAGTCTTGGTTCTGCCGCTCCCGCCGCAATTCACGAGCGAAACGCCCACTCTTTCCCGCCTTTTCTGTTTCTCAACAAACAACCGAACTAGTATCATAGTACAGTAAGGATTAATATGAAGTAGGGTTATCCAGCCGCGCTCCGCAGTTACAGTAGTAAACCAGAAGATTCGGCTCCCACTGAACAGGCTCACGACAGATAGGGCAGTACGGTCCGTTATCTCCAAACTGTATTTGCTGAAAAGGATGCGAAAAAGGCTGCACGTTCTGCGGATTAGGAACCGTGTAATCTCCCTGAAGTGGAGGGAAACTAGGATACGTGCTAAACGTAGGAGCAGAAATACTCGAAGAGGCATCCGTAGTCGGAAATAACCTCGGTATGACCGGGAAACGGAACTCTTCCCCAGGAGAGAGTTCTGTTCTCACTCTCTTCTCTTGCGTGCTAGGATCGCTTGAGCAGGAAGAAAGCAAGCTTATCGGTTGAGCCAGTTCCCCAGATGAAATGGAAAAGATAGAGGCACTGGATGGAATAGAGATGACCTCAGAAAAAGACTCCCGCATGGCTCGATTTGAATTTGTTGTTTCAGACATTGTCGGACCTAGCGTCGTTTCCAACTCTTCTTCCATAACAATAACATCGTCTGGCTACACATCATCACACTGGCTATCGCATACACCAAAAGCAGCAAACTGTAACTGGGGATTACCGTTTAGTTGCTGGGGTCCATTTGCACCCAGATCATTTGCTAACGCATTGTCGTTATTGTTGAAGGGAAAGCCATCACCAACTGGATCCATGAGAATAACTGTGATCGATCATTGTCAATGCCATAAATCGGACCGATTTTGGTCTTCCTCCGATTTCTCCCAAATGGATACGCAGCAAGCGAGCAGTGCAAAGCTGGATCAACTCAAGGGATCTGGATGGGTCGTTATGTACCCGTCATACATCGATAAGTCCATGTCTGCGAAAGATGGCCGCAAGGTGACCATGGAATATGCATGTACCCTTCCATCTCGCATTCATTCTAATTGATAGGCGAAGATCCTGAAATCCGCGACGTTGGCCAAGCCTGTCAAAAACTAGGCCTCCAGTGCTTAATTGAGGTGCTTTAGGGGTTCTTCATATGATGAAATAGAATAAGAGATACCCGAAGCGATGGTGGGTTCCTGGACGCTGCCGTATTCGCATTCACAATGCCGATGGCAGTCCGTGCGTGTCAACTATAAATTCGAGTATGCGCGGTTTGCCCGTTAAATTCGTAGGAAAAGAACTGTACAGAGAGATCGGCAAGGTGGTTGTGTCTCTGCGGAGTGCCGCGAAGGAGAAGCAGGTGCAGGCACAGGTCGCTACCGAGGCGAGAAAGGCGGCAAAGAAGGGGAAAGGAAAGAAGAAATGGAGTGTTTGTTACAAAGACGGCAGCCCAAACTAGTACGTATCTAACAGCAGCCCTTCTTAGGAGAGGCACCAACACCACTCTGGATCTTTGTCGTGCTCGATGCGGCATTCTCCGTCACCTTCACTCCGTCTTTCTCCCCCAGCGCCATCTTCCCGGACTTGATTCGGCGGATGATCTCACTCGCCGTGTCCATGAAGATCTTGTCCACGTTGTACCCCGTCTTCGCCGACGTCTCCATAAACAGCAGTCCGTTCTCCTTCGCGAACCGCTCGCCATCCGCGTACGACACCACCTTCTCCTCCTCCTTCACGTCGCTCTTGTTCCTACCCCTCACGCGCGGCCGCCGCACTCACCCCACCAGCGTGATCACGATGTTCGGGTTGGTGCTGTTACACTGCACCGCCGATAGCCATGACTGCAACTTCTCGTACGACTGCTTGTTCGTCATGTCGTACACCAGGATCGCCGCCGCCGCCTCGCGGTAGTACGCGCGTGTGATCGCCTGGAAGTCCTCCTGGCCCGCCGTGTCCCAGATCTGCAGCTTCACCACCTCCCCGTCGATGCTGATCGTCGACGCGCCGAAGTCCACGCCGATCGTTGGGCCGGCGTTCGCCGCGAAGCGGTGGTCCGTGAACTGCAGCAGCAGGCACGACTTGCCAACCGACATGCTGCCCACGATGATGAACCGCATTACGTACTTCGCGGGGCCCGTCGCGCGCTTCACCACCGTGGCACGGGGCTCCTGGGACTCCTGGGGCTTGACAGATTGTGCCTCATACGCCGGCGGGACAGCCATCGGGACAGCCATAGGGACTGGCGTCGACGGCACGGGAGTGGGCACCTCCGCGGTCACCTCTGCCGGCGCAGTTATGGGAGAAGAGACGACGGGAGACACTTGGTTGACAACAGGCTTCACAGTCGCTAGGAAATGAGTGCCAGTGCAAAGAGCATACGCGTGGTGGGGGGCACAAACGGTCCGCCGTTCGGTTCGAAGTAGATCTTGTCTCCATCTTCCAAGTCGGCGATACACGTCACTTCGACGCCCATTTCGTTGTACACACGCGGGTTCGATCCCAGCGCTTTGCTGACTTTCAGGGAGATCTTGTAGAGGACTTGATCCCAGGATTCCGTCCGTGAGAGATACAGACTGCTGCTCCCGAGTTCATTTTCCCCATTTATGTAACACTTTATCTCTATCTTATTCATTGCCCGTCTAGCAGTCTTGAAAAAGTGTATCCAAAGTGTATTCGGCACACTGCGGCACAAATGGACCCCTACGAAATCGGTGCGGCATAACACGTTTCGTACGTTTGTGCACTTTTCACTTGTAGTACTGTGCAGACACCCCGTTCGACGGATACAACAAACAGAACGTTACATGCAAGGCGACAGCTAGGGAGAGGAATGCTGCAAACAACTGCCAAGAAAGTGGTCAAGACGCTCGTAGTACTCCCTCTCGTGGTTCTTCACAATATCTCCATGGTGTGCATCTGAGATCCACCTACTCTTCAGTCGCGATGCAACACATACCATGGTTCATACGCGCTTTTGGTGAGGCGATAGAGCTGCCTTCCACACTCAAAAGGAACGATGCCGTCCTTCATCCCATGAATATGGAATACGGGACACTATGGATGAGTTCCACGTTTCATTCCCACTGTAATCTTCTTCGCGTTATGGGAATTGTCAAACCGGTCGATGCAGAGCAGCGGATTGCAGGAAAATACCGTCCTCGCTCCGGACAACAAGGCAGAGTGAAGAATCACACCGCCGATTTGAAATCCGCCCTGCCTGAACCGTTTCCTTCCTTCTTCCACGAAGAGCGCAGCAATTTCACATGCGGATACCAACGCAGGATTGATGTGTTCGGAAGTGAAAAACGAAAAGCCCAGCAAATCTGTCCTGTGCAGTGTTGGAGGTCCAGAAGCGGTTGTAGAGTCGCTATTGGAAATGACAGAGAGCGACGACTCGGTTGGAGCGGGGCTCATGTCCCCTTCTGCATTGCCGTGGAAATGGGAGATGTGGTATGCGCGCATTACCTGCCTCTGCGCACTAGCACACGAGGGTGTTGGATCCAGTTCAATGCCACCTTCCACTTCCTCCATTGCAGTGGGCGCTCTCCGCCTTCTCGTTTTGCTATGCGATTTGCTATGCGATTTGCTATGCGATTTGCTATGCGATTGCCTTTGCAGTTGCCTTTGCAGTTGCCTTTGCATTTGAGAGATCTTGGCTGCCACATGGCAGACTCCCACACTCCCAACTACACATAACGAGTGAGAAAAGAGTGTACTGCTCTCTCCATAGAGGAAGATGCTGTCAGGGTAGTAGCACCCCAACGCATAGGCGAAAACAGCTTCGATGTCACGAAACAGCGCATCTTCCGTGTGGTATCCATCGCTGAACCCATAACCCTCGTAGTCGTAGACGATCACATCCACGTGCAGCACTTCCACCATCTGCATGCAACGAGGAAGCATCCCTCCGCAATCCGTAGCGTTTCCGTGCGAGTACAGAATGACACCTCTGAAGTCACCAAGAGCAAGGAGGATTACCGACTACCGGGATTGTGAATGTGCATACAGCAAATTCGCACATCCGCCGAGATGGGAAGATAGCAGATGAACACGTTGTTCGGAATCTGGATCGCCATTCCCTTCACAAACACTTGACCGACAATGCGGTTCGCTACCTCACTCAATATGTCTATACTTCATTCTTTATGCTCACACGGCACAGTGACAGGGACAGGGGGGACGGAAGCAGGCATCATCGATGACTTCCTCAATCCTACAGCCTCGAGACCACAGCGCGGATAGAAATGACGAGCACTGCCCCATATGCCGCCGTGTGCACTCGTTGCCAAAAGGAAAGAGTGGTTTGAGGAAACAACTTGACAAGACCATACAGATTAATGCTTAGGCGGGTCAATAAAAGGGATATGCAGGATGCCACACGCTCCAAGGACGTTCATAACCATAGACACAAGATACAGAATAATCAGGTAGATGCCAAAGCCCTTCGTGTACCTGAACTTCTTTAGCGGAACAACCTAGGAATGAGAACGCCGCGTCGCGCTCACGATCAGCGTAGAGACGAGAGTGATGAGAATGAAGATGAATGTGAGATTGATGACGATGGTGTCTTCTCCCAGCGTGATGTCTCCCCTACGCTTTACACCCCGTCCTCACCCGCACGGCTTCTTGATCATGAGGATGGTGAGAGCAATGCCGAGACCCACCAGCAGCGAGAACATGGGCGCTACGCGTCAAACCTGTTCCCTGCACGCACAGGCATAGATGCCGCCAATCGCCATCTGCGGGTAGCCCTGCTTGGTGATGGTGACGTCGCCGACGAGGTCGCTGATGGAGTTGCCGACAGCGAGAATGGTGAGTCCCATGACGAAGGGCTGGATGCCCATCATGGAGCCGAGCGCGTTCATGAGGAGAACGAGCTGGTCGGCGATGGCCTCAATCCACATGATCGACATGAAGAAGGAAACAAACAGCATCACGATGAACACGCCCTTCTTGGGCAGGCCCACGAACGGCGTCGTGAACCAGAACAGCACGAACAGCGCCGCAGCAGCCACCAGCACCAGCAGCCAGCACGGCAGGCCCAGCACCGCGTCCGTCAGCGCGTGCTCCGACTTCCAGAAGACGAACAGCGGCATGCCCAGCGCCGTCAGCAGCAGGTGGAACTTGTTGTAGCGCTCCTCCATCACCACGGGGATCGTCCAGTTCCGCAGCACCGTCAGCGGCGCCTCCAGCCAGTAGACGACCTTCCAGTACCACGCCAGCGCGCGGTAGTACTCCACCTCCTCTAGTCCTCACGCCGCCGCGCCGCGCCCACTCTTGCACAGGCACTTCAGCAGCGCCCACTTCGACACGCCCACCGCGGGCGGCTGCTCCTGCTCCGCCAGCGCCAGGATGTTCTTCTTCTCGCTCTCCACCTGCACAGGCTGTGCGGGCTGTGCGGGCATCACCACCTCCGTCTTGGCAGCGTCCGCCTCCAGCAGCGGCGTCTTCTCCGTCTCCGCCACAGCAGGCACGGCAGGTGCAGCGGGCGTGGCGATATCGCCGCAGGGCGTGACGTGAAGCGACTTGGCGGACTTCAGGCTATCGGGCAGAATGGGCTGCGTGTCGTCGTCCTAGGCGTGAGGCGGGCGGGCGGCGCGCACGTCGACGATCTCGTCGAGCACCATCTCCTTGACCATGTGCCGCACGGAGTGCATCGGCTCGGACATGACCTTCACCTTGGCCGTCACCGACATGCCCGTCGTGCCGACCAGCTCGTCCACGTCGTCTAGGCGTTACGTCACATAAACGGTCAGACTCTTCGTCAGCAGCACCTCCTTCGAGCCGTGCACGCTGGCAGTCTCCTACGGTGAAGAGGAGTGCGAGGAGGTACCAGATCCTCGTAGACGTCGGAGGATTGCTTGCGGAAGAGGATGACGATCTGATAGTGAAGGGGCAGGGGAGAACGCACCAGCACGTAGACGATGTAGATGACGTAGAAGCCGATCACCTCCCACAGCTTGATCTTCTTGTCGAAGAACACGATGATGAGATACACCGTGGACACCTGCGATTAAGACGGATATTGAGTCCTACGATGTAGGTGATGATATCGCGGAAGAAGGACAGCGGGTTCACGCGACACTCGCTCATGAAGGCCACCACACCCGTAATGACGGTGGTGATGAACAGACCCGCTCCCAGGTTCGAGCCCATTCCGATGTGGGTGTAGCCGTTGATTACAGCGGTCATCAGGGCGAACACATCGGGGCCACCGTTTCCGAAAGAGAGGAACGTGACGCCAGCAATGCTGGGAGGAATACCCATCTTCTCCACCATGTCCGTCAGAGTGACACAGAAGTAGCGATCAGCCGTCGTGGCCAAGATGTAAATGACAAATATGAGGATGAGCAGCCAGCAGATCGGAAGAGCGACCTTCTGCCAGCCCACCGCCACGCAATCCTGGAGATACAAGTAGTTGAAGAAGCCAGCCTTATCCGTGCATCCCACCTCTTCGCAGTCGTACTTCTCCTATTCTTCATCCCCAACACGGACGCGGACCATTATCTTGTAGGCGCACGTGTCGTTCTTCCCATCGCCAAACAGGGGGTCGTAGAATGTGACATCGTCGTCGTAGTTCGGTGTTTTGTGGTTGAACTTCACTATGCGTCACGCAGTTCAAAGCACGCGTTTACGCGTTGTTGCCGTGATGGCAACAATGACGACAAATAACGTGATAGTCCGGATCGATGTAGAGGCCAGATGACGAACCATTTCTTTGGTGTTTTCATTCTGCTCAAAAGGGGAAACGCAGAAACCGCATGACGATGTGCGAAAAACTCGCTTATGATGGAATAACGCACTCATAACCCATCGATACGAATAAAAGAAAGCAGGGGCGACCAGTTTGTATTCAAAGGCTAACATGGACTCAATGCGTGTACAATTCTCGATTCTTCTTGCCTATTTCAAAGAGATAGTACAAAACGGAAGACAGTACGCACAATAGGGTTTGTGTTCCTCACCACAGATAGCCATGCACGTAGAGATGGTGGATGACTGACAATGGGGAGTAGAGTCGTTAGAGCCTCTTTTACTGTTTTCAAACACAGATCACGTGATTGGGTCGCAACGAAGGAAACCCTTCTTCCAGGATCCCAGAAAGAGTTACACTTCCACCTCCTCTCCTTTCACACACTCTGCCCCATTCCAAAAATCGGAAGAATTTGGCCGGCACATGTTGATTCAATTATCTCCCGCCCCTCAACGCCTATCGTTTTTGTAAATGTATGGATGCACTTTAAGAACGATCGAACACTTCCTCACCAAATGTAGAATATGAATTCCTTTTCTGAAGAGGTGGATGACTTTCCTGAGGAGTTGGTGAAGAGTTGCGTGCTCATCGCGTAGTTTGGATGTGAACAGTGACGATGACATGAGCGCTGCCGTGGAGAGAATCCTTCGCGAGGGAGTTATTATGGACAACATGCGAGATGTTCCCGAAGAAGTGGCGACGTTATTTGAGAACCCCAAGGCGATGAGTGAGCTTATGAAGTGCCCTCTTCCCATTCCTCCTGAGTCGTAGCTTTCTTCATCGACGGGAGGTCGTTAGCATGAGCAGCTCGTATTATCTGTCCAAGGCGGCTGCTGAACTCATCGCCTCCCTGCCGTCTGATCTCATCACTGCTATCCTCCAGAACGAGACGTGGGTCGGAGAAATTATATCGTTGGTGACTGCTGGCCACTTTTCCTCTCAGTAAGCCCTTGCATCCTCCTTCATGCTAGTAATGCCTTCTGTTTCGAGCTCATCTTGAACCGAATCTCCAACATGCACACCGAGGACTGCATCCACTTCTTCACATCGCACCCGGACGCGCTGGAGTGCTGCTGCAAGCATCTCGACAACTACAGCATGTGTCTCTGCTTCCGCTACTTCGTACTGTGCGTCTCCAGTACCGCTCGTTCCCCCGCTCCACTCTAGGTGCCGAAGCGAGTCCCTTCGACATTGCGCATCTCATCGACATTCTCCTCCAAGGCCTCCGCACCTTCGACTCCTCCGACAACGTCCTCGCACTCATCAACCTGCTGCTCGCGGACGCCGCCATGTGCCCCCTCTCCGCTCCCTTCACCCGCAGAGACGATGGCTTGCACTCTCAGTTCATCCGCGCCTTCTGCGTCTCTTCCGCGCTCCAGGACGCGGTCGTCGCTGCCATCGGCGAGATGCCCGCGCTGCTCGGCTGCAGCAAGCCGCAGCGCCGCGACGCCGACGACGCTTGCGCGCACCTGCTGCGCGTGGCCCGCCGCGTGGTGAGCACCGTGTTCGACGAGGGTAGGGCTTGCCGCGGGACTGGACGCTAGACCACGCACCCATGGTGGACGAGGACCTGTTCGTGCAGATGCAGGAGGGCGACTTCCGCCTGGAGGACGCGCTGCGCACGCCGCTGGCAACCGCGCTGCTCGCGCACGTGGACGACCTGCTGGCGGCGATGGAGGCGCTGCTGGCGCTGGAGGACGTGGTTTTGAACGCGGCGCGTGAGGCGTAGGCGGCGGCGTTCTGCCCGAAGTGCTTCGTGGAGGCGGGGTACGTGCTGGAGGTGCTGCTGTTCTCGCTGAACCTGCCCGAGGAGGCGGGCGAGGTGTCGCTGGAACAGGTGCGCCGCGTCGACCACGTGCTGGCGACGGCGATGGGCACCTTCACGCGGGCGTCGCTGCTGCACGGGCGCGTGAAGCGCATCTACAAGCAGTTCTTCAAGCGCGCGGACCTGCCCGCGCACCAGCGTGGGCGCGCGAGCACTGCCTGAGGCGTAGTGATCGTGGACGCGTCGGAGATCTTCGCCGCGGCCGTGCGGATGCTGGAGGTGGGCGCGCGACGTGGGAGTGAGGCGTAGAAGCCCGCGCTGCCGGCGTGCGGCGCGCTGAAGAACATCTGTCGCCGGTACGAGAAGTGCATAAAGGAGAACCCCGCGCTGCGCGAGGGCAAGGCGTACGCGGTGGTGGCGGAGCACCTGGACATGGCGGAGGAGATGAAGCCGCTGCAGGACATCGACGTGGGTGAGGCGCGGGGGTGTGAGGCGTAGCTGGAGAGCAACCCGGTCGAGGCGGAGACGCGGGCTGACATGTAGATCCTGACCTTCGAGCAGCGGTTGCTCCAGCTCCCGCAGGAGCAGCTGCTCGCGCTGCTGGGGTGCGGCGACCAGCAGCTCGTCAGCATCATATCGGCGCTGCAGGGACATTTTGGCGGCGAGGAGACGGAGGAGGAGGAAGACCACGGCGTGGAAATGTAGCGATCGTGTTTGTTGAACAAAGAGCCCGCTCAGAACCGTCGACACTGAACTTACTTCTTGGCAGAGACGCCCACGGACTTGCCGAAGCGGCCAGTGGTCTTGGTGTGCTGTCCGCGCACCTTCAGGTTCC
>OIWT01001481.1_pt1 | contig 27946 bp, 18 predicted proteins | sample 1587701 | NCBI WGS metagenome assembly OIWT01 (sample SAMEA3888904, study PRJEB22519) | human gut metagenome | biome: human gut; feature: human-associated habitat; material: faeces | place: Denmark | collected 2009 | reverse complement strand
GGGCGGGCGCACCCTCAATTCGACTGGTGGGCTGCGCAACCCACTAACCCATTACAGTGGCAAGTTGAATTTTTCGGGGGTTATTAATTGATATTTCCATAGATATTCATTGACTATTCTTTAGTTATATCATACAGTACGGTCATGAAAACTTCATGCGCCGGCGCCATCCGCGGACTCTGGGACGAACTCAACCAGGGACTCTTCCCCTGGATCGAAGACAACATCGGCGAACTCGACGCCAGGCACAGGCTGTTCATGGCCGTCTGCGAGGCGGTGATCAGGCCCCGCGAGTTCGACTACGCGAAGTGGAAGGGAAACGGCTCTGCGGATGGGACAGTCCGGGTGCCAGCCCCCACACGTCACGAAAGATGGCGCAATCGCTCCGCCCGCCTCCCGTCAAATGACCTCCCGGCCCCAGCGTACCGAGGTTTTGAAATTACCTCTTAAGATTATACACGAACCCGCGCCACCGTGCGGCAAAAAAAGAAGAACTACCGACAAGCATCAAAGTCCGCCTTGGCGGCGGCGAGCCCTTTGGTGCCGTTGGCAGCTACGGGAATCGCGTACCAGGCACGCACCTCGCCCGTCTTCGGATTGATCTCCAGGCGGGCAACGGAGAGGTCGGCAGACGGTGGATTCGCCGCGATCGCCGCCGCGTGGACGGGATTGTCGGCGAGCGTGCGGCCCAAGGCGACGAGCTGCGCCAGCGTCAAGTCGCAATCCTCGCGCCCCACGGCCTTGAGCAGCGCCGCGATCTGCGGACCGACCGGGATACGCGTCACGCGCGACATCGAAACGAGGTCTTTCTTCCGCTCCCAGCCGTTGAAGGTCAGGCGCGGCTCCCGCTCCCCTCGTCGAGAGATGGCGCACGCAATACCCGTCACCGTGGTGCCGCCGCCAATGCGGGAGGCATGGCGGTTGAGCGCCTCCCAGACGGGATCCATGCGCGTGATCGGCGCGACGTTGACACCGTCCGCAATCATGCGGCGACGGTCGATGGCCACGCGGGCCGCGAATTCGGAGAAATCCTTCGGCTGCGGATTACGCCAGAAGAGCTCGGCCACCGCGCAGGCCCGCGGCCACACCTTCCACTGCAGCTCGCGCTCGTTGATGGTCATTTCCGTCCAGTTGTTGGCCTGTCCGCCGAGCACCCGTTCCCGCCCCTTCATCGTGTTCATGCCGTCGAACGCGTAGACTTTCTCCAGGCTGGTCGGCCAGCCCCAGAAGTAGTTGGGCACGGGGTCGTCGACGATCCCCTGTTCGTAGTCGAAGTAGAAGTTCCCGGCGTTGCAGCAGATGGTCCAGGCACCAGCCGCGGCGCCCATCCAGCTCATGACCGCCGCGTCGGACGGCAACTGGCCGCCGGAGGCGATCTCGCTCCAGCCGACAATGCGCCGCCTCTTCTTCGCCAGATAGTCCGCGAAATGGCGCGTGATGCGCGCCTGGAGCTGACTGACGTCCGTAAAGCCTTCACGCTTCATCAGCGCCTGGCAGCGGGGACACTGTTTCCAGTTTCCCATGTTGCATTCGTCGCCGCCGATGTGGATGAACTCGTCGTCGAAGAGATCGCAGACCTCGTCCAGCACCTTCTCGAAGAAGCGATAGGTGGCGTCAGTCCCCACGCAGAGGTCGTGCTCGAACATCTTGTACGACGGATCCGCCCCGCGTTCGCAGCGCAGTTCCGGATAGGCCTTCGCCACCTCGGCCGAGTGTCCCGGAATCTCGATCTCCGGCACGACGCGAATGTGCCGTGCACGGGCATAGGCGAGAATCTCCCGCACGTCGTCCTTCGTGTAGTAGAGCGGTCCGAGCTTCGTCCCCGAGGGGTGGCCGGGGTACTCGCGGAAGGAGCGATAGTCCTTCCACACCGTGTGGACGGCTCCGACCTCGACCAGCTTCGGGAAGGCGTCGATCTGCAGACGCCAGCCCGCGGAGTCCGTGAGATGCCAGTGGAAGACGTTGAGCTTGTGCTCCGCCATTCGGTCGAGGAAGCGCTTCACGATGTCCTTGCCAAAGAAGTGGCGACTCTCGTCCAGGTGGAGTCCGCGCCAGGGATAGGCCGGCGCATCCTCGATCGTCACACAGGGAATGCGCGTGCCATCAGCCGCCACCGTCGCAAGCTGCTTCAGCGTCTGCCGTGCCCAGAAGGCGCCAGTCGCCGTGGAGGACGCGATGCGGACGCCGTTCGACGCCACAATCAAGCGATAGCCTTCCGACGGGAGAGACGCATCCCGTTCTAGGACTGGCTCCAGCGTCCGCACATGCAGTTCACCGCCCGTGACAACCATCTTCTGCGGCGCGGGGACGAGTCCGAACGGCTCGCCCACGCAGGCGATCGCCGCCAGCACACCACAACAGCATAGCAGGGATTTCATCGCGGAAAACTAGCGGAAGATGATCAGGGTGCCATTCGGATCATCGGCGGAGGGACGGTTCACGACCCAGGCCTTGCGGACGCCATCGGCCGTCTGCCACACGCCAATCAACGACGGACTGGGCGGAACCCAGAACGGACGGGCGGCCAGCTCGGCTTCGGTCGGTTCCTTGATGTTCGCGAGATGTGCGCTGTCCCACCCCATGAGTCGGGAGGCGTAGATGACAGGCGGATTCGCATTCGCGCCCACGGACGCCGTTTCGCCGACAAGCATATTGTCCACGGCCGACGAATCGGTCGGCGCCTCGTAAGTGAACTCTATGAACTTCAGCTTCGACGTCCCCGTGAAGGCATCCACGCCAACGGTCAGTTCCTTGCCCGCACGAAGCTGCAGACGCGCGAGACTCGAACAGCCGTTGAACGCCTTGGTGCCGATCTTCTTGACAACGGTGTTCGAACCGATTTCGGCTGCATCGAGATTGGACGCAGCACGGAACGCATTCGTCTGGATGTCCGCCAGGCTCGGCAGATGAAGCGTGCCGTAGTACTTCTGGTTGGAAAAAGGCCCCTGATAAATACCCCAGTATCCAGCGATTTCGCCGACGACGTTCGTCACCGAATCTAAACGCCAGTCCGACACGTCCACCGAATCGCTCATCGAAAACGAGTAGTTCGAGAAGATGGTTGTCACCTTCGGCAGAACAATCCGTCCACCCTTCAACGTATAGGCGCAAATAAGATCGGTCGTTAAATCAGCGACCAGCTCGCTGTCCTCTATGACAAGATTCGTCGGATTCTGCGAGCCTTCCGAATAGCGGAAGACCTGGCCGAAGGCCATCCCCTGATTCTCGGGGAAAATCAGCGAACGAGGGAATCTTTCCTCCGGGATGCGAGCGGGTTGACTCTGGAAGCAGTTTCCATTGTAGCCAGTCGCCTTGAGCAGTGTGGTTGATCCGTCTTCCTGTGACCAAACAATGCGTCCATTCAAGTCCAGCATGCCCTCGCCGCGCATCGTCCAGGCACTTCCGGAGACGCTGGAGTTCGTTCCATACAGAATCGTCTTCTGATTGAGATCCGAAGCGATGACGCCAATGGTCCAGACGTCGTTCGAGATGGTCCCGCGCTTCCCATCCGAGAATCCTTCCTCGGGATTGTCCAGGGTGAAGATCCAGTCGTGGTGGACGTTCGCGGCGAGCGTGAGGTCGCGATCCACCGTGAGTGTAAGCGGATTCTGTTCTGCAACGTCATCGGAGACGGTACCGCGCCACTTGCAGAACTGGGCGGTCTCTGAATTGAAATGGGACGTGATCGTGATCTGTGTACCCGCGGCATAGCATCCGTCTGCGTCGGGCGCAGGCGACACGGTGACGGAATCGGCGGTGAAACGAGGATCCATCACCGAAATGTCCACTTTGTGGCGGAGCACCGGCGAATAGCCGCACACGAGCCACTGCTCCTGCGCCGTGCGGAAAATTCCGGGCGGAACGATGCCAACGAGGCCCTGAGCGACATAAGTTCCAAACCGCTGTTCAAAGGACGCCCGTTCGGCAGCCGTCGGTTCCCGTGCGGAGAGAACATATTTGCGCCATATGGAATTCCAGCCCCGCATACCGCGCCGAGGGATGTGGAAGGCAATCTGGCGCGCGGGCGTCGACTCGGTTCCAAAGATGATGGAATTGGGTTCCTCATAGGTTGGCGCCGTCGTAAGGAAGGTCACATTGGTGAGGTTCTCGGCGTAGAAGGCATTGGTCGAGACCGTATAGCCAGAGGCATGACCGCCGATGACAATCGACCCAAGCGCTGTGCAGTTGCTGACGGCATTCCGTCCAACATATTCGAGCGTTCCGTTTCGGCCAATCTCCAACGCATTCATATTCGGGCAATTCTCGAACGTCCGTGGATTCAACCACTTCAGCGACGGCAGACGCATGGTGCCGCGGAATTTCGAGTAGCGGAATATCCAGCTTCCATCCGTCTTCTTGGAAGAACCCGATGTCGAAATGAGCTGCACGGAAGAAAGATCCCAGTTGCCAACATCCGTATCCTTGAGGAAATCGACATACCCCGAACGGGCCCAATATCCACCAAAGCACGTTACCTTGGGAATCTTGAGGTCGAGCACCGTCGGCCCGCGAGAGACGAGAAAGGTGTTGTTCGGGAGATCGCCCGTCATATTCGGCGCGTGCAGACGGAATGTTGAAAAGCCCGAATATCCGCCACAGCCCTGGAAAGAACCACTCTGCATGCTGGTCAAGGTTGTCGGAAGAATGCAAACGTCAAAAGGCGCAGCACTGTAACCCGAGAACGAACACGTTCCAATTGTCGAAATCGTCCACCCGCTGACGACGCCATCGACCGTCAGCGCACCTCGCATGTCCAGATCGCCCGACCCAATCAAGTTCCCCGCGTCGTCCTTGCAGATGGCCTGACCCTGCGTAAAATTGGCCGCCCAACTGACACCGCCAATGCCAATGGTCTTTTCCGTCGCACTCGCAATCCATCCGCGGAGCCGGTAGTTGCCGTCCGTAATCATCACAGGGGCCTTGTTGGTGATGCCGACCGCCTCGGGCAGCTCCAGCTCCCAGGTCTTCGTCACTTCGTCGGCCGAAACCTGCACCGCGGAAGCCGCCAGGACGCCCCAGACAATTCCCATCAAACTCTTCATCACATTCTCCTTGAATTGTTCAAATCATCCGTACCCAAGCTCCAAGCTCTAAACTCCTCACCGCACGAAGATCACCGTGCCGGCCACGTCGAACATCTTCAGTTCGGCATCGTTCGCCCCCGACCACACGCGCGTCCAGTCCATGGCGCCGTCCTCCACGATTTTGAATCTCTCAAATGTCTCCATAATTGAGGTAATTTCAAAACCCCTCTGACACCGTGCCGATGGTCCTGCCACCCGACAGGAAACCCACCACCGACACCCTCCGCGCCACGAGGAATCGTGTGCAACCATTATTGCATTTATCCAGTCCGAAGGCAAGTGGCAAGTTGAATTTTTCGTGGGGGGGGGTAGTTAATTGATATTTTCATAGATATTCATTGACTATTCTTTTGTTATATCGTACAATCCGGTCATGAAAACTTCATGCGCCGGCGCCATCCGCGGACTCTGGGACGAACTCAACCAGGGACTCTTCCCCTGGATCGAAGACAACATCGGCGAACTCGACGCCAGGCACAGGCTGTTCATGGCCGTCTGCGAGGCGGTGATCAGGCCCCGCGAATTCGACTACGCGAGCCAGCCCCCACACGTCACGAAAGATGGCGCAATCGCTCCGCCCGCCTCCCGTCAAATGACCTCCCGGCCCCAGCGTACCGAGGTTTTGAAATTACCTCTACTTAACCACTTAACTACTTAACTACTTAATCTCAAACACGGCGGCTTCGTTCGGCGGGAAGACGATGCCGTTCGCCTTCACGTCGCCGCGCCAGACGCGGCCGAGCGTGCCGTCAAGGGTGATGGGGCACGTGACCGCGCGCGGCTCGAAGTTGATGCCCACGACGACGGTCGAGCCGTCGGGGGCGGGGTGTTCGGTGAACGCGACGTAGGGACAGTCTCCCTTCGCGACCTTCGTCCGGATGCCGGCGATCCTGGCCGCCTCGCGGAACATGAGGTAGTAGGGCATCACGTGCGGCCCCGTCAGGCAGTCCGTGCGGGCGATCGTCGCGCGGTCCACGGGTGCGTTCACGACGACGACCCAGCCCTTCCCGTAGCGGAACTTCGTGAAGACGGGCTCGCCGTCGGACGCCTTGCCCAGCACCTCGCATTCGCGGGCGATGAGCTTCGTCGTGAAGCCGTCGTAGCAGTTCAGCGCGCGGTCGGGGTGGGCGGCGAGCGTGAAGGTGCGGTTGATCGGCGCGCGGCAGCCGTAGTCGATCTCAAGCCCGGTCTTCTGGCGGAAGTGCGTGTAGCGCGAATTGCCGCCGTGGACCACAAGCACCGTGGCGCCCGCCTTCGCCTTGTCGAAGAAGCGGCACTGCGCGGGATAGGAGTAGCCCTTGTCCTGGTCGACGGACGCGACGACGTAGAGGTCGCTTTCGGGGAGTTCCTGGTTCTCCGCGCCGGCGAAGACCGGATCGAGCCCCGCCTGGCGGCAGAGGAGGTAGCAGCCGAAGCCCGGCTCCCAGCCGCGGATCTTCTCGGGGACGACGACGACGCAGTTCGTACGGCGCGCGGGCAGCTTCCTGAACGGCAGCGTCGCGCGGAAGTCCTGGAACGCCTTCATCTCCAGCATGACCGGCTTCGGCGAGTAGTCCTGGCGCAGGAGGCCGAGTTCGCGCTCGCACGCCGTGAGCGTGTAGGGCGGGAAGTCCAGCACCTCCTGGTCGGAGTTGCACCACCAGAGGCAGCCCTTGAGGTCGTTCGCCCACGCGCTGAACAAGGTCGTGCGCATGCCCGAGGCCGTGCGGGCGTCGCTCGCGTAGCCCGTGCCGAGGTTGCCGACCTCCTCCACGAAGCAGGGCTTGCCGCCGAGGTCGCGGTAGAGGAGCGATTCCGCCGTGGGGTGGAGGGCGACGCGCATCGTGTTGAACGCCTCCTTGCCGCAGCCGGGCACGTAGAGGGCGTAGGGATGGGTGCAGAGGATGTCCGACACCTCGCCGTTCAGGCGGATCGGCGCGGTGTCCGTCTCGCACGTCGAGAGGGAGTGCATGCCGGAGACGACGGGGCGCGTGGGATCGCAGAGGCGGATCGCGGAGCCGATGTGCTCCATCCAGTTGTAGAACGCGGCCTGGCCCGCTTCGTGCGCGCCCATGCAGTTGCACTCGTTGCCGTAGTCCCAGGCCGCGATGGCGGGGTGGTCCTTCAGCTCGGTGACGAAGTGCTTCACGAAGCGCGTCTGCCACATGACCGCAGTCGGATCGACGAGGACGTTCTTCTCCTCGAAGACGGCCGGCACGAACTGGCGTCCGCTCATCCAGCCCGTGACGATGCCGACGATGAGCTTGATGTTGTTCTTCTGCGCGACGTCGCAGAAGAAGCGGAAGCGCCGCATCATCTCCTCGTCCACGCCGGCCTTGTTCTGGAGCGGCTTGTTGTTCTGGAGGAAGGCGCGGTAGCTGCCGCCCGCGTGGCAGTCGCCCGTGAGCGGCTGGAAGTCCGGCCAGAGCGGGAAGACGCGCATCACGGTGACGCCGTATTTCGCGAGCTCGGCGAGTTCGCGCTCCACGACATCCGGCGCCCACTGGCTCCACATGTACATGCCGGCGTTCTTCGCCCAGTAGTTGCAGCCGACGAAGAACTCGCCGTCCGTGAAGATGTCCCGCGTCGCGTAGTCCGCCGCCGGCGCGGCCAGCGCCCCGCCACAGGAACAGGCGGCGAACGCCGCCGCAATCAAGAGCTTTCTCATGTTCGTTTTCCTTTTCTTGCAGTCGTATTCTTGCAGTCGTTTCGTGTTCAGCCCGTTCAGCGCGCCTTCAGCTCGGCGGCGGCCGGGGGGACGCCGGGGATGAGCGCGCCGAGGTTGTAGTTCTGCGGCGGCTGGCGCTTGCCCGTCCCCACGCCCTTCGCCATCAGCGCCTTGAGCGCGTCGAGGTGGTGCGTGTAGACGCCGCGCGGACGGCACCCCTTCTCCCTGCAGACGCGCGCGGCCATGCCGACCACCTCGCCCATCATGCCCGTCGTGCGCATCACGCGCACCGTGCCGAGCGCGACGTGCGTGACGGAGATGTTGCGTCCCGCCATGAAGAGGTTCGCGACGTTGCGCGAGTAGAGGCAGCGGTAGGGGATCGGGTAGGCGTAGTGCTTGTTGTGCGTGCAGGTCGAGCGGAACGGCTCGCCGCCGAAGTGCTTCATCGCCCGCGGGTAGTGGAGGTCGATCGTCCACGTCGTGCAGCAGGTGCCGTCCGGGTGGGGGCGGTATTCGAAGATGTCCTGCTGCGTGAGGATGTGGTCGCCCAGGAGACGGCGGCTCTCGCGCTTGCCGGCGACGTAGGCCACCCACGCGAACGCGCGCTTCGCGTACTCGGCCCTGCGCGCGGAGGAGTTCTTCAGGTAGGACCAGTTCGAGTAGGCGACGAGCATCCCGTAGTCGCGGATGCGCTCGAACTCGGCGATCTGGTCGCGCATCATGCCCGTCTCCCAGTCCCAGTCGCCGCGCGTCCCGTAGGCGCAGTTCTGCTCGTTGAACGCGATCATCCACGGGCGCGCCGGGAAGGCCACCACCGCCGGCAGTTCTTTCGTGTACCACTGCACGCTCGCACCCATCGTCATCGCGTCCGCCTTCTCGGGGGCTATCTCCTCGCCCGTCTCGGCGCGCGACTCGCGCCCCATGCGGAAGTCGGCCCCCGCGAGCGCGCCCACGCAGGCGTCGCCCGTGCAGTCCGCGAAGAGCGGCGCCGCGAAGCGCGTGAGGGATCCGTCGGCGACGTTCACGCCCGTCACGGCGGCGATCGCCGCGCCGTCCGCCGTCTTGTCCACCGCCACCACGCGCGTGTTGAGGAAGAGCGAGATGTTCTTCTCGGCGGCGACGGCATCGAGCTTCCGCCTGTCCTCGTAGACGGCGGCGGGCTGGGCGTTGCCGCCCCTCTTCGGGCCGATCTCCGCCACGACGTCGCCGAGGCGCGGGTAGGGGCCGAGGTTCATGTGGCCGCCCAGGTGGACGCGCACCTCGCTCGAATTCGCGCCGCCGAGCACCGGGCGGTCCTGCACGAGCGCGACCTTCAGGCCGAGGCGCGCCGCCGAGATCGCCGCGCAGGTTCCGGCGATGCCGCCGCCGCACACGACGAGGTCGAACGCCTTCTCCGCCACCGCCTTCTTCACGCACGGTTTCTCCGGCTGCGTCCCCGTCGTCAGGCAGACCGCATCGCACCGCGCGTCGAAGCCCGTGAGGTCGTGGAGCGCGATCCGCGCCGTCCCCGCCTCCAGGCGGACCGCGCCGGCGGGCTGCCACCGCCAGTCGCCCGACCCCGTCCCCAGCTCGTTCGGCAGCGCCGTGCCGTTCACCAGCACCTGGAACGTGCCGGCCGCATGCGCGCTCCACGGCGCCGTCCAGTTGCGCGTGTAGGCGTAGACGTTGTAGAGCCCGGACGCGGGCACCTTCACGTCCACCGTCGCGTCCGCGACGGGCTTCCCCATGCCGTGCGCCAGGAGGAACGGCGAGCCCATCTGGTCCATGAACTGCGCGTCGTTCACCCATCCGCCGAAGTCGGTGAACCGTTCCGCCTCCACGACGATGGTGTGCCCCTCGGGCGCACCGTCATTCCCCCCGGCCGTGCGTTCTACCGCCGCAAGGGCGCCACCTGCCGGCAAACTCGCCAGCAGCGCCAGAAAATCCCTTCGCTTCATCTTTCCCTCTTTTCTGATTGGACTGTGAACGTGCAAGAAAACCTACTCTCTCCGGATCTCGTATTCCCGGTTCGGCTCGACGACCTCGACCGGGCAGCCGAAGCGCGCGCGCAGGCCCTCGGCGCGCGCCGCGAGGCTCTTTCGGTCGCCGTGGACCAGGAAGATGCGCGACGTGCGGTTGTTCGCGAGCCAGGCGTCGTTCTCGCGCGCGTCGCCGTGCCCCGAGAAGCAGCCGAAGACGTGGACGGAGGCCGCAACGGGGATCTCGCGCCGTGTCGCGCCGTCGCGCACGGCGACCACCTGCTTCTTCGCGCGCCCCTCGACGATGGCCTTCAGCTGGAAGCCGCATGTGCCGGGAGACTGGTAGCCGACGAGGCAGACCGCCGTCGTCGCGCGCGGCAGGAGGTCTGGCACGAACTTCAGCGAGAAGCCCATGTCCATCATGCCGGACGTTGTGAGGAGGATCGCCCCCGCCTTCAGCTTCGCCTTCGGCGAGAAGCTCTTGCGCGTCCTCCTGAAGAGCGGACCGACCGCCGCCATGTCCGGCACGTCGAACCACTCGGGATGGTCAATGTAGAGCGCGGCGAATTCGCGCGAGGACGGCGAGGGGTAGTAGACAGGCGTCTCGGGCGGGATCGTACCCGCGTCCATTCCGCGCTTGATCTCCAGCAGCACACGCTGCGACCGGTCGAGGGCGAATGCGGGAATCCAGGCGACGCCGCCCGCGCGCACCGTCTTCCCCACCACCTCGCGGAAGCGTGCGTAGTCGCGCTCCGTCTCCTCGGGTGTTCCCTGCATGGCGTCGCCGTAGGTGGATTCCATGAAGACGGCGTCCGCCGCCCGCGCGGGGGGAATCTCCTTCACGAGGCGGGAGCGCGTGGTGCCGAGGTCGCCGGAGAAGACGACCGACCCCGCGTCGTCCTCCAGCCGGATACAGGCGGCGCCGGGCAGGTGCTTCACGGGGCCGAACACCACCTGGAGCGGCCCGACCGTAAACGGCTCGTCGAACGGAACGGTGCGGATGTGCCGCAGCATCGCCTCCAGCTCCAGGTCCTGGCATGTGTGGCACGCGACCGGGTATCCCGATGAGAACGGCGTCGTCCGCAATGTGGCCTTGAGCTCCGCGAACGTCCCCCGGAACGTCCCCAGGTTCTCCGGCGCGATCTTCTGCGCCCATTCGCACGCGCCGCGCCAGTGGACGCGGATGCCGGCCTTCTTGCCGCGCTTCGTCCAACGCCAGTCGCGCTCCGCGCAGGCGTCGTAGATGATCTGCGATTTCCAGGCGACGGCGAGGAGGTCGCGCGTCGCCCCGGTCGTCCACACCGTGCCCGTGAACCCGGCGTTGAAGAGCTCCGGCACGCGCCCCGCATGGTCCTGATGGGCGTGCGTGATGAAGAGATGGCCGTATCCCTTCGGATCGAACGGGAAGCCGCAGGCGGCCTTTCCGCCGTCATACGCCGTCCCGCAGTCGACGAGCGCCTTGAACGCGCCCGACCGCACCGTCGCCGAACTGCCGCCGACCTTCCCGGCTCCGCCGTGGAACGTCACCGCCACCGCCCAGACGGCGGCGACGTGAGCCACAGCACAAAGGAGAAGAACGAGCTTCCGCACGGCGCACGCTCCCTCAGCCTGGCAGACGGAGACCGCCGTCGATCAGGATCGTCGTGCCCGTGATGTAGCGCCCCGCATCGGAGGCGAGCAGCACGGCGGTGCCGGCCGCATCCTCGGGCCGCGCGTAGTCGTGCATCGGAATCGCCGCCAGCACCTTCTCGGCGTAGACGGGATTGCCCAGTGCCTCGCGGTTGCGGTCCGTCGCGAAGACGCCCGGACAGAGGTTGTTGACCGTGATGCCCTCCTTCGAGATCTGGCGCGCGAGGTTTCGCACGAGGTTCTCCTGCGCGCTTTTCGAGGCCGCGTAGACCGCCATGAGGGGATGCGGACGCTGTTCCTGCACACTTCCGACGACGATCATGCGTCCCCAGCCCTGCGCCTTCATGTGCGGGTAGGCAAGCTGGAACATCTGGAACGTGGCGTTGAAGTTCACCTGCATCTGCCAGGTCATGTCCGCCTGGGTAATCTCATTCCAGGGGACGTTCTTCTGCACCGAGGCGTTGCAGACGACGATATCCGGCTCCACGCCCCGCGCACGCATCCCGCCGAAGAGCTTCGCCGCCGCACCCTCCTCCGCGAGGTCGCCCGTCACCGCGAACGAATCGGGCGACCAGGCGCGTACGGCGGCGAGCGACTCCTCCAGCGGCTGCGTCGGCTTCGTGCCATGCACAACCACCTTCGCGCCAAACTCGGCGAGGCCCGCCGCAATGGCGCGCCCGATGCCGCGCGCGCTGCCCGTGACGAGGGCCCAACGGCCCGTGAGATCGAATTTTTCCTTGATCATACGTGTGTCCTCTTGGGATTGGAGATTGGGGCTTAGAGTTCAAGGGCGGCGAAACCGTAGGGTTCCACGGAACAGGTGCCGTCGGCGCGGACTTCGAAGCCCTCCGCGAGGAGGCGTTTCGCCCGGGGCGTGGGCTTCAGGGCACCCGGCGTGAACGCGGCGGGGGAGGCCGTGAGGTTCGCGGCGACGAGGACCCGGCGCGCGCCGAGCGTGCGGACAAAGGCGATGACGCCCTGCGCTTCGCCGTCCGTCACCCAGTCCATCGCGCCCTCGCTCCAGATCGGATCCTCGTGGCGCATCTTCACGAGCGTCCGGACGAGCGCGAGGCGCTTCTGCCCGGCGGGCTGCAGCGCGCGCGCCCAGTCCACCGTCCGCGCCGCGCGGGCGGCATGCTCGACGGGGCCGAAGAACGAGTTGAGGGAGTTGTCGGCGATCTCGTTGCCGTTGAAGATGAGCGGAAGGCCACGCCGGAGGAGCATCAGCACGAAGGCCGCGTTCCCGGCCTCCACGGGCAGGGCGCGGTCGAAGCGCCGCTCGCCGTCGTCCGTCGCGGTGTCGTGGTTGTCGAGGAAACAGAACATGAGTACGTCCTTCGGGACCTTCGCCTCGTAGCGCCGGACGACGTCCATGCGCGCGGGGAGCGGCGCCTGGCGCTTCGACCACTTGGCCCACCAGGCGCCTTCCTCGGGGGCGACCATCTCGCCGCGCACGGTAAAGCTCCAGTGCGCGGCGTACCCCGCGTCGAACGCCTTCCTGAGCCATTCGACGTTCGTGCCCTCGTCGATCATCACGAGTTCGGGGTTCACCTTCTGGCAGACCGTCACGGCCTCGACCCAGAAGTCGATCGGCACCGCGTCCCCGACGTCGCAGCGGAAGCCGTCGCAGCCGAGGCGCATCCAGTGGAGCATCGAGTCGATGAGGTACTTGCGCACGCCCTTCGAGGCGAAGTTGACGTAGGGGAAGTGCCACTGCGTCGTCTTCACCGTGCCGTCGGCGTTCCGCTGGAAGGCGTCGGGGAAGCGGTCCTTCAGGACGTTGTTCGGCCCGCAGTGGAGGTAGACGAGGTCCATGTAGACCTTCATGCCGAGCGCGTGCGCGCGGTCGTTGAACGCCTTGAAGTCCGCGTCCGTGCCGTACTCCGGGTCGATCTTGTCGTAGTCGGAGATGCGGTAGGGGTTCTTCGGGCTGCCGAAGCCGCTTGCGATCTGGCGCGGGCTCCACCCCGCGCGGTCCATGTCGCGGTCCATCTCGACGAACGGCGTCAGGTAGACGGCGTCGACGCCGACGGCGCGCACGTGGTCCAGCATCTCCGCCGCCGCGCGGAAGTTCCCGTCGCGCGTGAAGTTGCGCAGCACGATCTGGTAGACCGTCGCCCGCTTCAGGTACGCCGGCGTGGGGCGCATCGCCCCCCACGACATTCCAATGGCGGCCAGGGCCGTGCAGAACAGCATCTTTCTCATGTCGCCAGTATAGCATAAAAACGGCGTCTTCGTCCGCCCCTTGCCTTAAACCATGCAAGAGCGTAAATCGCCCGATGCACCCCGCTTCCAAACTTTTTCAAAATGGCGATTGCCTTTGGCGTCGGGAAACGCTATACTGTTCGCACTTTTTCCGCCTGGAAGGGTGTCCGAGTGGTCGATGGTGCAACCTTGGAAAGGTTGTGTAGGCGCAAGTCTACCGGGGGTTCGAATCCCCCCCCTTCCGCCAAAGCGGGAAAGCTCTAGGGCGCGACCTCGTCAAGGGTCACGCGGATGTTCACGGAGGCGGAAATTCCCTCCGCAGAGGCGCAGGCGATTCGATGTGCGCCTGGTTCCGGCAACCACGCAAACGGCTGTGTCCCGCGCGTCTCGCCGACGTTCTTTCCATCGACAAACCACCACAACCTCCCCTGTTCGACGTTGCCGACAACGCGGCAGACGATTTTCTGGTTTTGCAGCCCCTTCACAAGGCGGAACACGGAACCGTCCTCGGGCTTCCGGATGGCCAGCCGCCGTGCGGCGGTCTCCTGCCCGCGAAAGGCCGCGACGAAAGCATCGTCCCGCCGCCCGGCCTCGCCGTCGAGCCCCCGTATGTGAAGCGGACACAACGCCGTCGAGGAACGTCCACGCAGGGCATGCCCCGTCTGCGTCGCCGGACAGTCCGGTCCGGCGGGGAATCCGCTTTCGGCACACACCGCGCGCATCACGATCTCGTCGGGGAACGCACCGTACCACGGACCGTCGTCCGCCGGATAGAGCGACCGCGCCAGCTCCCACGCGAACGGCGCGGCGGCCTGCGCCCCGACAATGGAAGCATCGCCAAAGCCCCCTTCCTTGTGCCCGCACCAGACGCCCACCACGTACTCCGGATTCCATGCGACGGTCCAGGCGTCGCGGTAGGCGGCGGACGTCCCCGTCTTCCAGGCGAACCGGGAGGTCCGCACATCCGCGACGTGCCCGAGCGCGGCCGCGCTCCGCTCCTCGCCGGAGAGGATTTCAGTGACAAGGCGGCACGCCCCCTCGGAGAAAATCCGCGCACCCGTCCGCCCCTTCTGCTCCTCGACTTCGCACTGGAGCGCGCACGGCGGCAGATGGACGCCCCCTCGGGCGAGGCAGCCATAGGCCCCCACAAGCTCCACGAGCGAGACGTGGACGTTCCCGATCGCCATGCCGAGGCCGAAGCTCGCGTCCGCCGCCTCCATGCTCCGGCAGCCGAGCGCGCGCAGGGTCGTGCCGAAGTTGCCCACGCCAACCCGTTCGAGCAGCTGGACGAACGGGAGGTTGAGCGAGAGGACGAGCGCGTCGGCCGCCGTCACCGTGCCGCGGTGGGTCGCGTCGAAGTTCTGGGGATTGTAGCCGCGATAGGCGCGCGGCACGTCCGACAGACGCTCCTCGGGCGTCACGAGACCGAGGTCCAGCGCACGCGCCGTCAGAAAGGGCTTGAGCGTCGACCCCGCCGGACGCGGCGCGCTGGCGACGTTGACCTGTCCGGCGTCCGGCGAGAAGTAGTCGCCCGAACACGCGAGGGCCAGGACCTCCCCCGTCTGCACGCGCATCACGACCGCCGCCGCCGCATGTCCGCCGGAGGCCGCCGTCTCCACCACGCGCTTCGCCCGCGCCTGGATATCCGCATCGAGCGTCGTGCGGAAGTCGCCCCCCGTGCGGCCCCTGCGCGCCACATGCCGCATCGCCCAGTCGCAGAAGAACGGCTCGGCGAACGGACGCGGACCGCGCTGGATGCGGGGGTGTACCTTCCGCGCCCCTTCGTATTGCCGCGCGTCGATCATCCCGCACGCCCGCATCCGCTCCAGCACGTATTCGCGCCGCTTCAGCGCCCGTTCGAAGTGGCGGTCCGGACGAAACCGCGACGGCCCCTGCACCATGCCCGCGAGGAGCGCCGCCTCCCCGATCCCCAAGTCGTGCGCCCGCTTGCCGAACCACCCGTTCGCGGCGGCCTCGATCCCCACCAGATTCGAGCCGAACGGCGCACGGTTCAGGTACTGCGAGACGATCCAGAGCTTGTCGTGCCGCCGTTCGATCTGGAGCGCGCGAAACGCCTCGACGTACTTCCAGGCGAGCGTGCGCGGATGCGGCACCATGAGGCGCGCCGCCTGCATCGTGATCGTGGAGGCGCCGGAGATCCGCCGCAGATGCGTGATGTTCTGCACGCACGCCCGCAGGACACTCGGCACGTTGACGCCCCAGTGGCGGAAGAAACGACGGTCCTCGCTCGCGACGAGCGCCTTCACGATCCAGTCGTCCGTGGAGGCGACGTAGTCGGGACGGCAGTCGACGTCGCCCGGTCCCAGCGACACGCGCAGCACGCGCCCCACGCCGTCGCGCAGGACCGTGCCGCCTGGATAGACCTCCGCCGCGTCGAGGCGCGGGTCGATCGCGAGCCACGAAACGGCGAAGACAAGCGCCCCCGCCGCGAGGAGACTGCCCCCCGCGACGGCGGCGCGCCGCAGCGCACGCTGGCCGCCCCGCGTCACGGGGCGACCGTGATCCGTCCCGCCGCGCCGCGCGCCCGCAGGGCAGGCGCGTACATCGCCTCAACGGACGGCCCCGGCAGGATGAACGTGCCCGCGCTCACGACGCGCACGGCGTAGCAGAAGACGACCGAGGCGCCCGCGTCGAGCGCGAAGCGGCGCGAGAAGCCCAGCACGCGGTCGTCGCGCAGCTCGCGCCGCAGCTCCCAGGCGGGGCCGGCCTTCGCCCACGGGTAGGCGTCCGCCGTGACGGACGTCGCGTCGGGCTCGAAGCAGGCCGGCAGCAGCTCCTCGATCACGAGGTCCGAATAAGTCGTCCTCTCCGGCGCCGTGAGCGTGAGTTCGACGATGAGCAATTCGCCGCGCGCCAGTTTCGCAAGGTCGGCCTCCGCGCCGTCGGGCCGCAGATAGCGCCGCGCGACGGCAAGGCCGTTCGTCTCGGCGGACAGCGCAGCCGGATCGCCCAGCGCGAGCGTCGAGGCGTAGACGAACGCGGGGCCGGTCCCCCGGTTCGACACGACGGCCTCGCCGCAGCCCGTGAGGCGCTTCGCCCGCTTCACGAGCAACGCATCGTCGTGCCCGTCGACGGAGATGGTCAACTCCGGCGCGCCGGCGGCGGGCGGCGCATGCCGGTAGAAGGCCCCCAGGGCGAGCAGGGCGTGCGCGTTCGCCTCCGTCGTCCCCCAGTGGCGCGTCTCGGCGTCGCGCGCGTCGAGGAGCGCGGTGACGAACGCGGGGATGCGCGCGTCGTCGGGGTCGAGGTCGAGGAGCGCGAGCAGGGCGAAGGCCGTGCCCTTCACCGCGTCGGGCTGGACGTGCGCGAGCAGGTCCCGCGCCCAGTCCCGGTCGCCCGTCCGCACGAAGGCGCGCGCGAGGCGTGCGCGGTCGAGCGGCGCGAGCTGGACGCGGCGGTCGAACCAGTGGAGCATGCGGTCGCGGTCCGGCGTGCGCGCGAGGGCCAGCGTGTGGCACGCATACGCGCCCACCGTCTCGTTGGACGCCATCGCCCACGCGCGGAGGAAGCCCTTCACGGCATCCAGACGGTCCGGGGGGACGGCAAAGCCGTTCGCGGACGCCTCGACGAGGAAATGCGCGGCCCAGAGGGAGACCTCGCGGTTCCAGGGCGGCGTCGTGCCGTCCGGCCACATCACGAAGTCGTTCGCCCGCACCATCGACGAGACGCGCCGGATGCCGGCCTCGACGGCCCCCTTCGCATCGGCGGCGGCCGAGGTCTCGCGCACGGGGAGCGTGTTCAGGATACCCCCTGCGGTGACGAACGGGAAGACGCGCGCCACGGTCTGCTCCAGGCACCCGTAGGGGTAGGCGACGAGATATTCAAGCGCGGAGGCGAGTTCCGCCACGGGATTCGCCGAGGCGAGGAACGTGCGGCGCGCCGCCTCGGGCAACGTGGCGGCGGTGTTCGGGAACGCCTTCCGCTCGCCGGGACCGAGATGCACCGTCGTCGCCGTCTTCGTCCAGGGCGCCGCCGGACGCACCGGCAGGAGGATCTCGTTGCGGTGCTTTTCGCCGAAGCCCTCCGAGACGAAGACGAGCGTGCCTTCGCCGGGGACGGCCCCCGCCGTGACCGGGAAGCTCAGCGTTTCGCTCGCGTCCTTTGCGAGCTTCAGCTCGCCGTGGACGGGACGCGCAAGCGACACGCTGCCGCCCGCCATGAGGTCGTAGCGCACCGTGCCGTCGCGTCCGCTGCGGTTGGCGAGGACGACCGTCGCGAAGAACGAGTCCCCCGGCGCCGCGAAGCGTGGTGCGTCGGGCTGCATCACGAGGTTCGGGACCACCTTGACCTGCACGGCGCCCGCGCCCGTCGCGCGCCGGTTGTACGCCACGGCCGTCACGCGCACCTCGCCCACGAACTCGGGCAGGGTGAACGGCACGGTCGCGCGGCCGTCCTTCAGGGCGACGTCCGTCTTCCAAAGGCTGAGCGGTTTGAAGCGCCGGGTCGGCACGGGGCTGATGCGCCGGAAGAGGTCACCTTCCGCGCCACCGCCCGTCTTCGCGCCCGCGCGCTTGAGACCTCCATCGAGAATGGGCAGCAGACGGTTGTAGATGTCCCAGAGCGGGTGTTCGGCATCGCGCACGGCGCCGAACCAGTCGACCGGGTTGGGCACCTCCTCGTCCGTGAGGAGGTTGATGCCCTCGTCCACGACCGTCACGACGGCCGTTTCGCCCACGGCGTCCGTGCCGCGCGCCGAGACGTCGACCGTGACGGTGGAGCCGCCCGTCGGCGCGCAGGCGACCCGGGCCTTGACCTGGACATCGAGCGCGCTGTCGCGCGTCGCCGCCCGCAGGGGCACGAGGCCGAAGGCGCGGTTCATCACGCCACGCTGCCCAGGGCGGGAGGCCTGCACGACGCTGAGCGACACGTCCACGCCCGGCGCCCAGGTGGCCTGGACGGGTTCCAGCGTGATCTCGCTTGTCGCGTTCGTGAGCGTGAGAACCTGCGAGTAGAGCATGTCCTCGCGCAGCACGTTCAGCCACGCCGTACCGGCGAACGGCGCCTTCACGGTGAGGCGGGGGCGCTCCCCGGGATAGTAGATCTTCTTGTCCAGCGCCAGTGTGACGCGGGAGGGGTTCTCCAGGGAGGCCCGCACGGTCGTGTCGTCGGCGCCGCCCACCCAGTAGCTCGCGCCGAAGGAGACGTCCGTCTCCTCGTCCCGCACCGTGACGGCGAAGTCCCCGCCTGCGGCGGCGGGCACCGCGAGCGTGGCGAGTCCCGTATCGGAGACCTCCAGCACGACCTCCTCGCCCAGCGGGAAGCGGATGCGCTCCGTGCGCCACTCCCAGCACCCCGACCCGGTCTTCTTCAGTTCGTACACGCTGTCCACGCGCTCGAACTGCGCCACGAGGCGGCGCGCGCCGACGTGCGGCGTGCCGTCGGGATTGACGAGCACGACGCGGCAGCGGCGCGGCGTGGGCGATTCGCGGATCGTATCCGGCAGCGCCACGCCGATGTAGTAGGGATAGGCGTGGAGGAGCGTCGAGGCGCGGGCGGAGGCGGGGCGTCCGCCGCTCTCGAAGACGCTCCCCTGCACGACCATCTTGACGGCGGCGCGCGGACGCGCCCGCTGCGGGAAGTCCACCGTGAAGCGCGCCGTGCCCGCCTCGTCCGTAAACACCCGGTCGAGCGTCGTGAAGTTCGGCTTCAGCCGCCGGTTCTCGTTCCCGAAGCGGAACGCCTCCCAGCCGCGCGGCGCGAACGGGGCGTCCTCGAACAGGACCGCCCCCTCGGCGGGCAGACTCTTCGCGGGGCTGCCGAAGAGGTGTTCGCCCGCCACGGTGAACGAAAGGTTCGTCGTCGCCCGCGTCTCCGTCGGCGGCGTCACCTTCACGCGGATCTGCGGCGGCACGAACTCCTCGATGCGAACCGTACGCGAACCGAGCAGGAAGCCGTCGTCGCCGGGCGTCGAGGCGCGGATTTCCCAGCACCCGCTCGGCTGGTCGTCCGGCACGGTGAAGTCGGCGCGCGAGACGACGCCGAACCGGTCCGTGACCTGCGTGCGGCGTTGCAGGCACTTCCCGTCGGGAGTGAAGAGGGCGAGGGAGACGGGGAACGGCTTCGGCGCGTTGCCCTTCCCGTCGCGGAGGATCGCATGGACGAAGATCGGCTCGTTGTGGCGGTAGATGCCGCGTTCCGTCCACACGTACGCCTCGCTGCCGTTCTCCTTCACGAACGCGCGGCGCGCGCCCAGCGTGGCGGTTTCGTCGAGGTCGCCCCGCAGCGCGAGGAAGGAGACGTCCGAATCGTCCATCTGCGCGGCGACAACGGCGAAGGGCTTCGTCTCGCCCTTGGGCATCTCGCAGCAGCACCAGCCGTCGGCGTCCGTCAACCCCTCGCCCAGCACGACGTTGTTCGCGCCGTAGACGAGGACGCGCAGCCCCGCGACCGGCACGCCGCGCGTCAGCGACGTCGCCCACACGTACACGGTGCCGTTCGCCTCCCGCACGGAAAGCCCGATGTCGGTCACGCAGACGAGCTTCCAGTTCCTCTTCCATTCGTCCTCGTCCTGTTTGTTGTGGACGCTCAGCAGGTAGACCCCGTTCGCGACGGCGCCGCCGTCCCCCCGCACGTCGAGCGCGGTCGTCTGCCCCTCGTTCAGGCGCGCGGCGAGGCGGATCGTCCGCGAAACGGGATCGCCCGCCAGTTCCGCCGTATCCTGCGCGTCGCCGCCACGCCCGTAGTAACGGTCATAGCAGTCCTCCTCGCGGGCGAGGAGCTGCACGATGTTGCGCGCCGGCACGGAACGGAGCGCGTAGACGAGATTCGTCACGTTCACCGTCTTGACGGCCACGGCGCGGCGGCCGCCCGCCGGCAGGTAGCGCCCGGCGGAGGCAAACGCGACGGAGGGCGACCGGTCGCCCGTCGTCCACGTGCGGCGGAACTCCTTCGCCGTCACGCGCCCGTCCGCCATCGGAAGCCCCGCATGCACGACCACCTGGTAGGTCGTGCGCGGCTTGAAGTCGCCCCGCAGAATGCAGGTGTCGCGCCAATCCACCCAGTCCTGCGTGAGCGGCCCCGGCTTCGGCTTCACCTTTACGTAGTCCATCAGCGCGACAAGATCGGGACGGTCCGTGAATTTCAGATTGATTTCCCCCTCAGATGCCTCGAAGCCAGCCACGGCGGGTACGGGCTTCTCCCGCGCGGCTTTTTCCGGTTCCGGCACAGGCCGTTGCGGAGGCTGGGCCGTCTGCGGAGGCCGGGCCGTCTGCGGAACGGGATTCGTGGCCGTCCCCTCCCCAACACGCGAAGCCGCCGCCTGGGCCGGGGGCGGTGTGACCTCCGCCTGTCCGTCCTCGGCACGGTCGCTGCATCCCCCCGCCAGAATCAAGGCCGCCAGAGCGGCAAACCGACAGAAACCCTTCACGGTAACCTCCTTCTTCATTTCGCCGCGGCCTTGAGATCGCGGATGACCTTGAACATGACGGACGGGTAGTCCGTCGAGAACCCGTCACACCCCAGTTCCCACAACTTGTGGTACACCGCCTCGGTCTCGCCCCCCTCGAAGGGAATCGAGCACACCTTCACACCGTGCGCGTGGAACTCGTCGATCAGCTTCTTCAGGTAGTCCGTGCCGAGAATGAACGGATCGACGGGATCCTTCGGGTTCCAGTAGGTGTGCAGCGAAACGGCCGTCACGTACTTGAAGCCGTTCCGGCGCAGTTCGCCCATGCGCGCCTCGAAGTGCGCGCGCGTGGCGGCGGACATCTCCGCGCGCCGGGCCGGGTCGAAACGCTCCCGGAACGGAGGGAACTTGCCGATCCAGAGGAGCGACTTGCCGCCGGGCACGGCCTCGTTCCACTTGACGATGTTCGGATAGCTGCAACCCGTGTAGTAGACCTGGTCGACCACGCCGAACTTCTTCGCCTCGGCGGCGATGCGCGCGGGGCCGGCCCCCTTCTCGTCCACGAAGAGCAGATAGGAGGGATGCCCCTTCATGGCCGCCATCACGGCCTCGATGGTGGGGATGCGCTCGAAGGCGTAGCGCGCGTCCAGATAGCTGCCCACGTCGATGTCGCGGATCTCCGCCCACGTCATCTGGCTGATCCGCCGCGCCTTCCAGTCCGCCGGGATGCCGCGTGGCGTGCGGCGCAGGTCGTCGTCGTGGAACATGATGCCCACGCCGTCCGCCGTGCAGCGGCAGTCGCATTCAAGCGCCGAACCGTTGCCCCAGCACCAGAGAAACGTCTCCAGCGTGTTGTCCGGGCGTTCCCGCGCGCCGCCGCCGCGATGGACATGGGAAATGAAAAGGCCGTCCTCGCGCGGACCGGCAAGGACGACACTGGCGAACAGGAAGAGACAGACAAACAACAATTTACGCACTTCTGAACACTTTCGTTGAAATAAGCATAGTTTTAAATGGATTGGCCGAGATTTCAGACAACCAGAAAGCCGAACCCCGCGCCCGTGCCGTAGTATAGCCAACTCCCGTTGTGGGGTCAATCCCGTATCCACATTATTTTCGCGTGGATTCCTTAGCCCCAAGGTTCCCGCCCCCAGTTCCAGATCAACTCACAACCTCCCAATGTCCAGCCTTATCGGAGCCTTTGCGGACAAGGAATCCCTTTTTCTTGAGACCTGTCAAAAGCCGCTCGGCCTGTCTCGTGGAGATTGAATAGGTCTCGGCTATCCGCACAGCCGTCAATGTTCCGTCGAGACGCAGCAGTTCCAGCAGGTCGCGCTCGCGGGCGGATAGTTTTACACCGACATTTACACCGACACTTACACCGACATTCTTGAGTTCTTCTCCCTTGCCCTTGATTGCCTGCAGGATGCGCTCAAGCATGAAGTCGATGAACGGTTCCGAATTGCCTAGAAGCGTCGAGCGCCGTATGGCAAGGTAGTAGCCGCTCTGGTTCTCCCATACGATGTTCTCAATGGGGGCTGCGTAGAATGCGCTTCTCCACTTTCCAAGGAGGGCGGTCTGCCAATAGCGTCCCGTCCTGCCGTTGCCGTCCTGGAACGGATGGATGAACTCGAACTCGTAGTGGAACACGCAGCTCTTCACGAGCGGGTGGGCTCCAGACTCGTTCAGCCACTTGAACAGATCCTTCATAAGCTTCGGCACCTGCGCGGCGGGCGGTGCCCTGTGGATGACGTTTCCAGCACCATCAATGACGCGAACCTCCCCCGTGCGAAACGCCCCGGCGGTTTCGACGAGACCGCCCATCATCAGCTTGTGGGCTTTGAGGAGGTCTTTCACCTTGTAGGGGTCGATGCTTTCTATCGCCTCGTATGCCGCCGCCGCACACAAGACCTCGTCAATCTCCCTTTGCGGGGCGACAACCTTCTTCCCTGCGAGAACAGCGATGACCTGGTCCTCCGTGAGGGTGTTTCCCTCGATGGCGGTTGAGCCGTGAATCGTCTTGATGCGGTTTGTCTTGCGAAGCCGTACGCCTTTGACGCCTGAAATCTCGATGTCAAACCTCTCCACGGCGGCGGATATCTCTGCGATGAGATTCACCGCCTCCTCGCTCACCTTGTACGGCGGAATGTACTTTTCTTTAGATTTCATAGTGTCTTGAATCCCTCCTTCACCTTTTTGCCACTCACTATCACTTCTTCACGATCCATTTGCCGCCTTTGTCTCCGCCTTCCCGGACAAGGAGGCCAACCTCTTTCATGGCACGTATGGCGCGCCAGACACTGATTGAGGAAAAGCCCTGTCTCTTGGCGACGGAAGGAATATCAGCTTCTGGGTCTTCAGCGAAGGCAGCAAGAACCTTTCTGGCGTTTTCGCGGAAGTCGTTTCTATATGCACCCATCAGAATATCAAACTCGCCTTTTTCACCTTCACTTCCTTGCTTTTCATCGTCACTTATCCGATTTACATCTTCACTTACGGCCTTTTTCATCTTCACTTCGGCGTTTACATCTTCACTTATGGCCTTTTTCTCCCTCACTTCCGAGGTTTTCTCCCTCACTTCCGGCGTTTTCACCCCCACTTCCGACTCGTCTGCCTCAAACTCGACTATTACCTTGGCACGATCGGGTTCGTAGGATTCAATAATGGACGGCTCGGCGAACTTCTCTTTCTCCCAGACACCATACAGGCTCGACACCCCCATGCCAGAACGCTCGCCGATGCGCACCAGCGAGAAGATGTTGAATATCTTTCCGTTTCGCGCGTCACTCGTGCCGCCCGCGATTGCTACTGACTTGCTCATGCGCAGCGTCCCCGGATTCGAGACCTCCAGCCGCTTGGGGTACTTGTCGATCACGATGCCGCTCCGACATAGACCGGGCGGACGGTGCGCTCCGCGCGCGGCACTTCGACAACAACAAGCCATTTGCCGTCAACCTCGACGGGATAAACAGACTCGTTGAACAGGACATTCGCACTGATCTTCTCGGCGTTGTTGACCGCGTTCCAGATGTCGGCCATCGTTTTCTCTACATCCGGCAATCCCTCGACCTCGCGCTTGCCGTCCTTCTCGCGGACACCAAGGATGACGGTTCCGCCATCCGTGTTGGCGAACGCGCTGTACGATGGCCAGAAGTCGGCGGGGACGCCGCCTCTCGCCCGCTTGAACTCGACGGCGGCATTCTCGCTCATTGCCGCAAGTTTCTTGATCTCTTCGCTCTTCATCTCAACTCCTCTTGGAAGATTATATCACGGTTCTCCTTGGCGTGGTTGGTCATCCAGTATTGTTTCGCAATAGTCGATCTGTGCAAGCGGCGTGTCATAGGATGGGGGCAGTCCGACTGCAAGACAAGCGAATTCACCTCTGGCGTCATCAAGCGGGCATTTCATGAACGAGAAGAGCCGCTGGGATTGCTCTACCATTGCGACCAAGGTTCAGAGAACACCGAATATCTCTAGCGCGAGTGGTACCGATTCCACAGGATAGTCCGCTCCTACTCGCATACTGGCGCTCCCCATGGCAACGCCGTGTCAGAGGCGTTCTTCGCAACATTCAAGAAGGAATTCGTCCGCAAGCGCACCTTCGCCAGCGAAGAACAGCTCTATGACGAAATCGACTCATACATACACTTCTACAACGAGGAGCGCATCCATACATCAATCGGGATGTCCACTCCCTGCGGCGCGGAGGCAGAAATCCTCGAACCTGTCGTCAAGACACTTGACTGACACCCCGTCCGAATGGAAGGGTCCGAAAAGCATAACCCCTCCAGATGGTGGAGGTGAGGGGAGTCGAACCCCTGTCCGAAATGGAATCAACCTGACTTCTACGCGTGTAGCTTGCCTTTGATCTCGAAACGGGTATGCCGACAGGCGGGCTTATCCCGAATCCACCGCTCGGTTATACGAACCTCCAGCGCGCGAGCGGCGCGCTCCGGGGCAAGTCCTGCTGAATGATGTCGCATCGGCTCAGCAGGCGTCGGCCGGGCGACATGCGGGCTATCAGTTAGGCCGCGAGAGCGTAATCGTTGTTCGCAATTACTGTTTTTCCCGTTTTTTAACGAGGCCAACGAGAATCCTCGACGCGCGATCAAGCCTCAACGCACTCCGTCGAAACCGGATCACCCCCAGCATGGGGAAAGAACAACACAAGTATACCCATTCTTCCCCGTTCCCGTCAAGGGGGAAAACCATTAAATCGCCGTTTTGCGGATTTAAACGGCCAAGTCGCCACTCGCGCGGCGTTAAGTTTTCTTCGGACTTCTTTTCAGAGGGAAAACCGGGTCGCGTTCCCCTGGTGGAGAACGCGACCCGGATTTTCATGGACGATTGACGTCCGTTCTGGTTAGGCGATCGGGCCGAGCGGGGCCGTGAGCGTCGCCTTGCCGGCGTCCTTGTCCTTGACGTCCTTCGGGAGGTTGCGCCACGGCTTGCCGGGGAGCGGCCACTCGTTGTCGCCGAGGGCCGGCATCGCCACGTCGCCGTCCTTCTCGAAGTCCGCCGGCGTGGGCGTGCAGGCGTAGTTGTACCACGGGCTCTTCTCGTTCGTGAGAATCTGGTTCATCGCGACCATCTGGCCCGTGTAGGCGGCAATGCGGAGCATCACGCCGCAGGCGGTGGACATCGCGCAGGCCTCGCCCTCGTTCAGGTAGGGCCCCTTGCCGAGGATGGACTTGAGGAGGTCCATATGCTCGACGACGTAGGGGTTGAGGTCGATGAAGTCGCCTTCGAGCGGAATCCACTTCTTGTCCAGCGACTTCGCGGAGGTACCCGTGAGAATCGCCTTGTCCGTGCGGAAGAACTCGCTCACGTTGTTCGCGCAGGCGTTGACCTGGCGGCACATCGAGTGGATGTGGACGCCCTCGCCGTAGTCGAAGTCGCCCGAAAAGCCGTCGTACTGGTTGCCCGAGACACGGCGCGCGCGCGTGCCGACCGCGACGACCGTCTTCGGGTAGCGGCCGATGAACCAGTTCGCCACGTCGATGTTGTGGACGTGCTGCTCGCAGATGTGGTCGCCGGAAAGTTCGGTGAAGTTGAGCCAGTTCTTGCAGAGGTAGGAGGCATTGCTCTCGTCCTTGTTGCGCCCCGCGACCCACGGTACGTCGCCGTTCCAGTAGACCGCGCCGCCGAGGATCGTCCCGAGCTTGCCCTCGTCGAGCGCCTTCTTGACGAGCAGATAGCCGCGCTGGTGGCGGCGCTGCGTGCCGCACACGATGGAGAGCTTCTTCTCCGCCGCGAGCTTCGAGGCCGCAATCATCTCGCGCACGCCGGGCGCGTCGACCGCGACGCCCTTCTCGGCGAAGACGTGCTTGCCGTGCTGGACGGCGAACATCGTGTGGCGGGGGCGGAAGTTGAGCGGCGTCGTGAGGATCACGACGTCCACGTCGGGGCGGTCGATCGCCTGCTTGTAGCCGTTCGCGCCACCGAAGGCATTCGCAGCGGGCGCGCCGAACTTCTCGGCCGCCGCCTTCGCCTTTTCGAGGAAGTAGTCCGCAAACGCGACGGGCTGCACCTTGACCTTGATGCCCTGCTTGGCAAGCTCGGCGGCCGCCTGGATCAGGTTGCCAAGCGCGCCCATGCGGTAGTAGTCCTGCTCGCTCTTCGGCTTGTAGCCGCCGCCCACGCCGCGCCCGCCGCAGCCGACGACCGCCGCGCGGATCACGCGCACGTCGCCCTCCTGGGCCATCGCCGGCATCGCCGCCACAGCGGCCGCAAGACTGCCCGTCTTGATGAAGTCTTTACGTGTCATCTCTTTGTTTTCTCCTTTATCCCCATAGGTTTGAAATTAAGTGGTTAAGTCGCCGCTTCACGGCTTTAAGTGATTAAGTCGCCGCTTCGCGGCTTTAAGTGGCTCAGTTCCTGAAGGCATGCAGACGAATGCGCCTTCGTTCAACCACTTAACCACTTAACTATTTAATCACTTAAAGCGAAGCGACTTCATTTTCCTACGCCTGCTCCCACTGTTCGCGGAGCATGCGGCACATGCCGGCGAGGATCTTCTGCTTCTCCTCGTTGCCCGGCCAGATCGGCTTGTTCTTCGCGTCGCGGCCCTTTTCGAGGAAGCCCGCCTCGACCGACACCGCGCCCCGGTAGCCGATGAACTTGAGGCCCTTGAAGCCGTCGACATAGTTGTCCGCCGCGCCGTCCGAGCCCGGGATCTTCCTGCGCGCGAGCGAGGCGATGTGGACGTGCGTGAGCAGCCGGCCGGCCGAGACGAACGCGCCAAAGAAGCTCGGCTCCTCCTTGGACATGTGCCAGAAGTCGCCCATCACGGTGCAGCCCGGACCGATCTCCTGCGCCATCTTCGCGCCGTCCGCGACCTGGCGCAGGAACGGCGTCTCGGCGCGCTGGAGCGGTTCGAGGACAATCGTCGTGCCGCACTTCGCGGCCTTCTCGGCGAGGCGGCGGCCCGTGTTCTTCACGAAGTCCTCGCGCAGTTCCTTGAGCCCCATCTCGGGCTTGCCGCGCGCGGGGCAGATGATGAGGCCGACGCTCTTCATCTCGCCGAGCACTTCCAGAACGGGCATGAACCGCGCGACCTCGGCGTCGTTCTTCGCCTTGTCGAGCCGGTCGAACTGGGAGCCGCCGCACGCCGTCGCGAGGAAGAGCTTGCGGTTCTTGAGCGATTCGGCGACCTTGAGGCCCTTGTCGCGCAGCCAGCCGAGGTCGGACGGCACCTCCACGGCCTGGTAGCCGTTCGCTTCCAGGTAATCGAGCCTGGCGTTGACGTCGTCCGCGACAGGGATGCCCCACCACTGCAGGCAGAGGTTCAACTGGGCGGGCTTCGCCGGCGGCGTCAGCTTCGGCAGCGTGCCGCACGAACACGATTCGCCACACGCGGCCGTCAGCGCAGGGACGAGCCCCGCAACGGCACCGGCGGCCAGAAATTCACGTCGATTCATGTGATGCTCTTTCCTTTTCGAGGTTAAACGTTGTGGATTAGTTTAGCGGAATTTCCCCTTGCGCGCAAGTGCCTCGGGAAGTCACCCTTATCCCGATTTTTTCGGGACAGCTTATCCCGATTTCTCTCCGAACCCCA
>OIWT01001479.1_pt1 | contig 27973 bp, 37 predicted proteins | sample 1587701 | NCBI WGS metagenome assembly OIWT01 (sample SAMEA3888904, study PRJEB22519) | human gut metagenome | biome: human gut; feature: human-associated habitat; material: faeces | place: Denmark | collected 2009 | reverse complement strand
TGGTAATGCCAGTGGTAATGCCAGTGGTAATGCCAGTGGTAATGCCAGTGGTAATGCCAGTGGTAATGCCACTCACACTGCCAGCGCTCCGGGCCATACCATTGTTAAGGACACAGGCAATGCCGCCGCTACGGGCATTGCTACTGGTGGGGCCGTGGGTGCTGGCAGCACTGCTCGTCTCCGCGAAGACAGGCGGGCGCGGCAGCTTCTTGGGCGTGGCGAAGAGGCGCTCCATCACGTCGCCGCGCAGGTCCTCCAAGCTGGTGGGCTGGTGGATGCGCGAGAGCCGTGGCGAGGGTGCCGGGCGGAGGCTGGACAGTCTAGGACTCACGTCACGCGCCCAGACGCACTTGATGGGCGTGGAGAGGGTGCGGTGGTGCTTGGAGAGCGCGGGTGCCTTGCTGCGCCCGCGGTTGGGCGTGGAGGGACGGTACGGCTCGGCCGGCGGCGCGTAGCAGTCCTCGAACTGGTCGGGCGTGAGGATGTGCGAGGCGAAACCCGACGTCGTCGTGGGCGTGCGACTCGGCTTCCGTGGGGACGGGTGCACGGCGACGTTCTCGCGCTCCCTGGGCGTGCTGGCACGCTCCCTCGGTGACGTGGTGCGCTCTCTCGGAGAAACGCCGCGCTCTTTGGGCGTGCTGGCATACTCTTTCGGAGAAACGCCGCGCTCTTTGGGCGTGCCGGCATACTCCCTTGGAGAAACGCCGCGCTCTTTGGGAGTGCTGGCGTACTGCATGGAGAGTGAGGGACGGTTGGAGCTGGGCGGGGTGACGGCGTCGAGCACGGGCGAGGGCAGCGGCGAGGAGGCGGCCGTGAGGTGGGGGATGGACAGCCGCTGGAACACGGGCGGCGGCGGGGCGAGCGGGTCGCCGTAGGAGGCGAGCGTGCCGCCGACGAGGAGGAAGGTGGGCGTGGCGAGCGTGGACACGGGTGCGCAGGCGTGGTGGTACAGCGGCGCGACGGAGGCATCGGTGGAGGAGTAGACCCAGGCGAGCGTGAGGAGGGAGAAGGCGGCGACGACGCAGCCGGCGTAGACCGACTGGAGGCTACGCGTGAGGCGGCGACAAGGACCCGACCCTCCGATGGTGACGATGGTCGTGCCGGTGAAGCAGGCCTGCTGGTGGAGGGCGAGCGGCGCGATGTAGTCGACGGGCCGGCAGAGCGTCCAGGAAGCGGCAGCGATGTCGAAGCGCCAAACGTCGTTGAGAGGCGTGCCGGAGGCGGAGACACCGCCGTAGAGAAGAAGAGAACCGGAGTAGGGGAAAAGGAAGCAGTCCTCCCGTGACGAGGGCGTGGGAAAATAGAGAATGGAGTTGTGCGAAATGGTGTAGGAAAAAGAAAGGGAGCAAATTCCCGAAGGAGGCAGGGAGGGAGCCTGAAGATTGGAGGCCTCTGCCACGTTGAGACGGGAAAAGGAAAGAACTAGGCGTGAGCGCTGCTGGGCGGCGGTACAAGTACAAGTGGTTAAACTGATGATGAAAAATGAAACAGTCTGCTCCTTGGAGAGGGACGAGACTCCTCCAACTACGTAGAGCTTGTTATCCACAAATGCCATGCTATGATGGCAAACCGCAGGAATGCTCTTATCTAAAGAAAGCTATCCGTCATAGGGCGGCGACATGCTTACTTGTTTCCACACCTGAGACTTGATATCAAAACGCCAAAGATCGTTGAGAGGATGCTGGTCTGCGTCCAGTCCTCCGTATACGTACAACGAATTAAGACCTATACAGATCGCGTGGTGAACCCTGGCGCACGGGCTAGATCCTACGGTGAACACGAACAGAAGGATCATACCACTTGGGGAGAGTAGGCTGTACGACCCCGAACGGTAGTCGTACTCGAGAATAGAGTTGGACAGGGTATCATTTACCCAACCACCAAAACCATACACCTTGCTCGTATATGGATGAGACGCCAGTTTTATGTCTCTGATTGAGGACAAGATACCCATGGGGCTCGATCTATACTATGCGTAAACCGACGGACTGATTCCCACCTTGCTGTCCATAGGAACGCTCTATGCAGAGAAGCAACTACAGAAGGAGTCGAACGGATTTGATAGAACGAAGACAGCCAGAAATAATGGGGTATTCAGTTGTGCTGGGGCCTGTTTTCGGAGCCTTTTCCGACAATGCAGCGAAATCGAGTCGCTTTTTGACACATCCGGTTCCTTTCGTGGTCATTTCACTCTATACTGGGTTTTCACACAATTCGATCACGGCTGCTGCATACGCTGTGCCAAAGCATCATAGGAATAAGCAAACGGACTCATCCTAGTAAACGGAGAGAATGAACCGAAGGCGTGTATCCATATCCATTCTTGCGATTGAATGCTAGTGTGTTGTCGTATTGTTTCATACCATTTGTTATGTGTTTCGTTAGCCATTTCATTCATGCTAAACACAATCCATCTGTTTCACATGCACTACCTGGAAACGTTGCAAAGAAACGAAGGGAATCGTAGCCACATTCCAGAAAACCGCCTCGGACCTGATGGAACGGAGAAATGGGGAAGGATCGGGTTTTTACATGCCGCCAATTGTGTCCAATCATTCATTTCCCCGATTGAGCGGTATCACGCATTGATTCCTGCAGTCTATTTCTCTGAGGATATGTACATGATGAGTGGCGGTGTGTTACGAGCAGCAATACCACAGAACACCCATCCGTCTGTATCGTTATTCACTACAAAGTGAATGACACAACGAGATATGATCATTAGTTTAATTATTGCATCATTCAGGGCTCATCATGGGTCAGGGCAGAAAGAAGTGCGCAAAGTCAGGTGCCTACCGCTACCGCCGCCGTTCTGTTGCTCTCGACGTGGAGGAGCAAGAAGCGAAGACAGTAATGAGCTACCTGGGGGCTCCTTCGGGGATGCGTCATAACAGCTTTTCCTACAACCGAACGAGGTATACCCAGCGCGAGTCTCAGCCGAGCCAGGTGATGATTCGGCCTCGCCACGACTCTCTTGTGGAGTATATGAGCTCCTCCTCCACTCCTTCCCTTCCGATAAAGAAGCCGAACATTTGCAGCCAACCTCCTCTTGCGGGAGATCAGCACGTGACGGATTCCATCCCGTTCATCAGCACGGCCCCCACAGTCCCCACTCTTCCCTCCGACAAATGCCGTTGCTGCTTACCCAGTCCGCCTTGTGGGGATTTCTCATCGATAGGCTCCTGCAAGGAGGGAGTCGACCTCCTATTGAGGTCTCTCTTTCCAAACAGCACCATCTACATGAACGGAAAGGCCAGGGACCTGACCAGCGAAATGCGGGAGAACATGGCCTCCATCCTCATCGATGTCCTCAAGGCGAACGGACTCTCCGTGGACCCCTCTCTCTCCCACCTCAGTACGCCTCTTTCCGACACTTTACTGTAGATCCCAAAGATCTCGTTCGCGTCGTCCTCTTCAACAAGATCGACCGCGTCTTCGCCTCTTTAATTCATGGCTGTCGCTACGAGCACATCTACGGCATCTCGTCTCGCACTGCCCTGCTTCTGGTTGCTTCCTTCTCTCCTTGCTGAGTGTAGGCCATCTGTTCCGCCATGCCCGATGTGACAACTCGTGCGCACCGGGTTCTGTACGAGACCCTGCTGGACTTCTACGAGGCGGAGCGCGAGGTGGGCGTGCACGGCGAAGACATGATCTACCTGCAGGACACGAGCTACGGCCAGATCCACCGACTGATGGAGTTGTGGGAGTGCTTTGTAAATGTGGGGGCGTGGGGGGTGTGTGAGGCGAAGGCGTTCTATGAGAAGTACTCCACGCTCGTGTTCTCCCACGTCTGCGAGGTGCCCGGACGAAGTCCGCTGCGTGTGGTGTCGGCGCGCATGCTCTCGCAGTGTCTCTTCGTGATGATTCGCATCTCGGGGGTGGTGGAGAAGTACCACGGTCTGCTGCTCCCGGGCGTGCTGAAGCTGTTCTACATCGACAGGGACTGCGTGCACGACTTCATCCACGTGACGCTCACGAAGTGGCCCATTGGCGCGTCGAAGAAGGTGGGCGAGGACGTGAAAAGTGAGGGGTAGTGTGTGGCACTGCTGGAACTGTGGCAGGGCATTCTGGAGCAGTGCAGTGTGCTCACGAATGCGGAGTTCGAGAAGGACGTCACGTCTCTCTTCGTGTTTCTGTGCCACTTGGTGAATGCGAGCCAGGCGGAGATTAGCATGCAGGCGCTGCAGATTATCGACAGCGATTACGTCCTGACGAACTACATCGTCCACAACGACCAGCGCATTCGCCTCGTGGAGCAGTGCCTGCATGACAATCGCATGTGGCGCAGGCGACGCGTAACGTGTAGAGGCCCACTGGAACCAGGCCATCCGCGACGTGGGAGAGTGCCTCTTCGATCACCTTCTGGATTATGTATAATACCCGATTTCTGTAATCTATGTCTTGTATGTGGGGTAAACACTGTTTGTTAGTCGAACTTCAGCTTCTTCACGCGCTCGATCTCCTGCTGGTACTTCCGGTCCGTGCCCTTCTGCAATGCCGCCACGTACATGTTGAACGCCGTCCGGTCCTGCTGGATGCCGTTCTGTGTCATCGTGTCCCAAATCTCCATCGCCTTCTCCGGGTCCGCCGTCTGCAGCTCGTTCCCGTACTTCCACAGCACCGCGCTGGGGTCGCTCTCCCAGAACCGCCGCACGCGCGACATCTCACCCGGCCGCAGCTACCCTCAAGCACCCCAGCCGCACCCACCGGCGTCTTGTCGTCGCCCGCCACGAAGATGCCCTCGCACAAGCAGCGGTTCAGCTCCTCCCACGTGTGCGGCTCGTCCAGCTCGCGCAGCTCGCCGCTCTGCACGAAGGAGTCCCAGCCCTCGAAGGCGTTCACGCCCGTCTTGCTGTAGGGCTTCACGTTCTCCATGAACACGATCGTCTTCGAGTGGGCCAGGTAGCGGCTGGCCGAGAGATCATCGCCTGCGGGTGAAGCCTCTGTTGCGTGTCTACGCGCCGTCGTGGGGTACGAACCGCTGTCTATATATATCATGTCGAAACGCTTGGAGCCCAGGAACGAGGAGAGCAATTCGATGGTTTCCTTGACAATGCCTCCCATGAGCATGAATCGGTTGTGGTAGCGCTCAGTGATCTGATTCATGCAGATCCCGACGTACGGGTAGTGCAGAGGGTCGAAAGCCACCACCGTGATGTCATTGCGGGCCGTGAGGAAGGTTTCCGTTGTGTACCCTGGTCGTCACCCGCTCCCCCATTCACCACCTGAGTTGAATCCGATAACGGCAATCTTCTTGATGGTCGGGTGCTTTTCGAGATAGTCGTGGAAGAACTCCACCATCATTGGCGTGATCACGGGCCCTTTCACGCGGATACCCTTGTTCTTCGCGAACTCGCCCAGAGGCAGCACCGTTGAAATCTCGCGCGTATCCTTCCTGCCCTTCTTCCAGTCGGGATGAAGATCCTCCTCCTCCTGGTCCTTGGTGTTCTTCGTGGGTCTCTCCCGTTTCTTCGTGGCGTTCTTTTCCGCCTGCAGAATCGCATTCCCCTCCTCGGGCGAGATAAACTGCATTCCGCCCTCCTGCTGGGGAGCCTTCTAGCATGTGAAGGGGAAATGGATTAGAAACCTTCTTGAACAGCTTGAGAAGCGACTTTGTCTTCTCCTCGGCGGTGAGACCACTCCTATTCATCACGGTTGTCGAGAAATGGGCTTCGCAAAAAGCAACCGAAATCGCCCCCAAATTAGGAATTCCACAAATGTGGTGAGGCATCCATTTCAAAAAACTCAATTCCTGCGTGTTCTATAGGATGTAGATCGATTTGGTTGGCGTGACTGACGAGTGTAGTGTTTGGTGGAAATGTCATTTTTCTCGAAGAAGAATCTGTTTCATAAGAAGAGAGACGAAGATGATGACGAGGAAGTCCCTGAAGAGGAGGAAAACGAGGAAGTAGAGGAGGGAGAGCAGGAGGAGGAGGAGAATGAGGAGGAGGAGGAGAATGAAGAGGAGGAAGAGGAGGAAAATGAAGAGGAGGAAGAGGAAGACTCGAAGTCGGCAAAGATGATTGAGGACGTGGGGACAATGCACAGAGTTGACTCGTAGCTTCAGGGAGAGGTGAAGGCCGAGAAGGAAAAGAACGAGGAGCTCAGAGACAGTACGCTGCGTTGTTTCTGTCCCAATCCTAGAGTTCAACAAGCTGAAGGAATTCTCCAAGGGAAAGGTGGAGGAAGCGCAGGGTTTGATCCGTTCGTTGCGCGCTGAGAAGGAAGAACTCGAGAAGAGTCTTTCTGAAATGAAGGAGAAGTGCAAGGCTGCCATCGAGGAGAAGGAGGCCGCCGTTGCGGAGGCCGAGGAGAAGGCGAAGTCCTCTGGAGAGATCGACGAGCTGAATGGCCAGATTGCCGTTATGCAGGAAGTCATCGATTCAAAGGAGAGCGAGGTTGCCTCCTTGAAGAAGGTGACTGTCCTAGTTGTTATTCACACGTAGCAGCATGAAGAGTCCGCGAAGGAGCTGGAGGCCAAGATCGCGGAGCTGACGGGTCGTATCGCCGCTCTGGAGCAGGAGAAGGAGGGTGAGGCTACTGTGGCGGGGTAACGCGTAGCGCAGCAGAAGCTGGCGGAGGAGGCGCGCGCGGCTGTGGCGGCCAAGGAGACGGCAGCGCAGGAGCTGGAGGCGCGTCTGGCAGAGCTGGAGAAGAAGGTGGAGGAGGCGACGGCGGCCATCGCGGCGGAGCAGGAAGCAGCGAAGAGCGCTGCGGCGGAGCTGGAGGGCGTGAAGGCGGAGAAGGCGGAGCTGGAGGCGAAGGTGGCCGGACTGGAGAAGGAGGCGGAGGAGAAGGCGAAGGAGGCGGCGGACGCTGCGGAGGCGGGCAAGGAGAAGGAGGCCAAGGCTGCTGAGGAGAAGGCGGCGCTGGAGAAGGAGGTGGCGGAGCTGAAGGAGAAGGTGGCGGAGCTGGCTGCGGAGGTGGAGAAGAAGGAGCAGGACGCCTCTTCGAGCGCGGAGGAGGTGGCGGCTCTGAAGAAGGAGAAGGAGGAGGTGGAACAGAAGGTGGAGGAGGCGGAGAAGAAGATGGCGGAACTGGAGGAATCCGTGAAAGCCCTGAAGGCTGAGGCTGAGGCTGCCTTTTCTTCGGCTTCGGAGGAGGCCGCTGCTTTGAAGAAGGAGAAGGAAGCTGCCGAGAAGAAGGCTGTCGAAGAGAAGGCGGAGCTGGAAAAGAAGATCAAGGAGGCGGAAGAGAAGGCTGAGTCTGCCTCTTCCTCTGCTTCTGAGGAGATGGCTGCCCTGAAGGCCGAGAAGGAGGCTGCTGAGGCGAAGGCCGCTGAAGAGAAGGCGGAGCTGGAGAAGAAGGCCGCGGAGGAGAAGGCTGAACTCGAAGCAAAGGTGACGGAGCTGGAGGCGAAGGTGAAGGAGGTGGAGTCTGCCTCTTCTTCTGCTTCTGAGGAAATGGAGGCTTTGAAGGCGGCGAAGGAAGAGGCTGAGAAGAAGATGACGGAGGAGAAGGCGGAGCTGGAGAAGGCGGTGGAGGCTCTGAAGGCGGAGAAGGAGGCGGCGGAGAAGTCGCTCGCCGAGGCGAAGGAGGAGGCGAGCGCGAAGACGGCGACCGTGGAGTCCCTGACGGGCGAGAAGGAGGCTGCGGAGAAGAAGGCGGAGAGCGCGGCGGCGAGAGCGGCTAAGCTGGAGGAGCAGCTGAAGGAGGAGAGAGAGACGGCGAGCAAGTCGGGCGACGAGAAGCTGGCGGCGCTGGTGGCGGAGAGAGATGCCGTCGAGAAGAAGGCGGCGGAGGAGAAGGCGGAGCTGGAGAAGAAGATCGAGGAGCTGGAGGCGTCTGTGAAGAGCCTGAAGGCGGAGGCTGAGTCTGCTTCTTCTGCCTCGGAGGAGGCGGCTGCCCTGAAGGCTGAGAAGGAGAAGGCTGCTGAAGAGAAGGCGGCTGCCCTGAAGGCTGAGAAGGAGAAGGCTGCTGAAGAGAAGGCGGAGCTGGAGAAGCAGGTGGAGGCTCTGAAGGCGGAGCTGGAGACGGCCAAGTCTGCGTCTTCGGAGAACGGCAACGAGGCGGCGGTCCTGAAGGCGGAGAAGGAGGAGGCCGAGAAGAAGGCTGCCGAGGCCAAGGAAGCGGCGGAGACTGCCGAGAAGGAGAAGGCAGAGCTGGAGAAGCAGGTGGCGGAGAAGGCGTCCGAGGCGCAGGCGGCGAAGGAGGCGCAGGAGGCTGCCGAGAAGAAGGTGGCGGAGCTGGAGGCGTCCGTGAAGAACCTGAAGGCTGGCGAGAGTGCCGTGGCGGAGCTGGAGAAGAAGGTGGCGGCGGTGGAGGCGGAGAAGGAGGAGGAGCTGGCGAGCGTGAACAAGCAGCTGAAGAAGGCGACGAAGGAGGTGGGCAAGAAGGAGGAGGCGCTGGCTGAGAAGGAAGAGGAGCTGAAGAAGAAGGAGGAGAAGGTGGCAGAGCTGGAGAAGAAGATCGAGGAGCTGGAGAAGAGCGTGGCTGCGGCGAAGGAGAAGGAAGAGTCCTCGTCGTCCGAGGAGGAAAAGCCGAAGAAGAAGGCGAAGAAGGAGGAGTCTTCGGATTCGGACTCTTCTTCTTCTGAGGAAGAGAAGCCCAAGAAGAAGGCCAAGAAGGAAGAGTCGTCTGACTCGGACTCTTCTTCTTCCGAAGAGGAGAAGCCGAAAAAGAGCAAGAAGAAGATTACGAAGAAGTCGAAGAAGGCTGAGTCCTCTTCGGACTCGGATTCCGACTCAGACTCGGATATCAAGAAGAAGAAGAGCAAGAAGACGAAGAAGGGTCTGTTCTCTAAGAGAAAGGCTGAATCCTCGTCTTCTTCTGATTCTAGTAGTGATTAAGTTTATGGCGGTTGTATTCACTCGTGTTTGTAACAAACAAGTATAGGTTTGGAAGAAATCCCGTTCATTTCGAATGACCTCCATCCAAAAGATGTACTCCTCGTTGCAGTCTGAGGGGAGGCTGCACGCATCTACAGGGAATACGACACAGGGTTTGCAAACAATGCAGAAAGGTCTCCAATACCATCCACCGTCTGGTATAGGTTCGAAAATGGAGTGAAAAAAAGGTTGCCCATCACGCGAATCATCCGCCCTTGCAGTTCATTCTATGCATCACATTTGCTCAACAAAAAGCACAGAATCGATGGGTCGCTTTAGATACTTCTGACACACATCTTCCGTAATGAGGCAGTCAATAATGCCAGATCCATCATCGACGCTTATGTATTCTATTGTTGAATGCAGCGAACTGTGAAGACTCCTTGTATCCCTGTTCTTTTCGTTGATCACCATTCCCATGATTTCAACTCGGTTCAGATGAAAGCCCTTGTATGTGGCAACATCACTGTATGTATCATCCACGGAGCAGTGGAGCAATTGGGAAACACTCACTTTTGTAAGCTGCTACTGAATGATCAGAGAGAGCAATGCCAAACGGTGAAAGATTTCTCGCTTCCCCAAGAAACGCGGGTAATGCCGTGTTCTTCCATGTAGAGTCAGCAAAGTGGAGAGCAAAGGATGAAATTTCGATTCTTGGGTGAAAAGCACAAAAGGGAGAAGAATGAATGGAAACGATATGACACGAAAGAGGAATCTCGCTAGTGATGGCAGCAAAGAATACTCTTCGGAATCACAGTGAAATAGATTCGTAGATTCTCGATGCGTTATGACAAGCATGACCAAATACAGAGAAACGTGGATACCCTGCGATAATTATAGCGATGATTGAACGCGAATGACCACTATTCATTGTCAGTATTCTTTCAATGGAGCAGACGTACTGCTTTCCCGGCCACATCCACCCGTATCCTGGATTTGGAAGCGAAATACTGGATAATTCCCCACTGGACGTGTTTCCATCCTCGTCCTCTTCCTTCGAGTCACCATCCGATGATCTCGAGCCATACATCCACCCTGTACAGAGTTTTATTTCTATTGCGCTCCCGGAGACTGTTCCGGACTCCTGTTTCCCCCATATTCATTCTGGTGTGCCGCCCTCAGTAAGCAGCACGCCAGTTGCGCATATCGAGTCTCAATCCACAGCATCTTCACTGTATTGCGCTCCAACTCGAGAGTGATGCGTAGAGACGAAAACACGTTTTCAGATGAAGATCTGCCGATGGACCCGCGATCCAGACGAAGTGGTAGGCTCGTTATGCGTTTTGCATGACGCGTAGTGAAGCACAGCATTTCAGAGAAGAAGCGTGTTGTGCGTTTCAATAAGTGTATTGACGAGTTTAGCGCTATGTTAAATGTGGGATTGGAATGGGCTGGTGAGGGCTAGATGAACGGTATTTCGGTCCGGCGCATTAAGCTTCCTGTGTTGTGTGAAGTGGTTCGGCTGATGAGCCGTCTCCAGAAGGAAGTGGCCACTTTGAAGAAGAGAGAGCATCTTCAGAAGTTGAAGAAGCAGTCGTCCCACTTGCACCAGGCCACTTCCTCCCACCTCCCCCATTCCCAGAGAGAGTACTTTGCCTACTTCAAGCACGCCTCCAGCAACATTGCGGTGGTGACGTTGAATGGCAGCATTCTCGATGTGAATCACTGTTTTTGCGCGAATATGAAGAGGTCCGCTGACGAGCTCGTCGGCAGCTCGCTGTTCAGTTTCATCCACCCCTCGAGCCTGCCTCTTCTCTACAAGTCGCCTTCTCCAAAGGACCTGAGGCATAGGAATATCTGTCTTCTCCTCGACGACAGCGCACGCCCCTGTTCGCAGTTTCTGTGCCTGTTCCGGAGAGAGGAAGTGTACGAGCCTCACCTCGTGATCCTTCAGTGTGTTAGTGCGGTGAAAAGTTCGGCTTGTTTTATGGTGACTCTTGTCGCTCTTGCCGACAACAGCGAGTCCATCTATGCCGAAGAGTGGGTGCGTGTGCGTGCTGTGACGCCTAGGACGGGCAGAACGGTGTTCGTGAAGGGCTCCAACCACTACTACAGTCTCTTCGAGCAGTCTCCAATGACTCCAATGGCTCCTATGGCTCCTTTGGGTTCTCCTTGCGCGTTTTCTACGGAGAGTTCTTTCTCATCCAATGCGTCTTCGTAATCAGAGTACATGTATTGCGCGCTCTCCGTAGTTTGTCCTGTGTACTTCTAGCTATCATCGTAATCATTTCGGGACTGTTTGCAACAAACACACCATCGCATAAGGTCTGGGAAAGGCACAGGCACTTCCAAGGTCGCTCTACTCTTCATTGCCGCCCTCCACACGCACCTGAACTTACCGCAGTTGTTCACCTGCTCGTTCTCCATTCGGAAGATGTTCCAGAACCCGCGGCGCATGATTTCCACCACGCCGAAGACCAGCTGGAGCACGTCCGCGTCCACCACGCCCGTCAGCGCCATCTTCGCCATCCACCCGAAGCGCAGCACCACGTCGTTGACGATGGCGACGTAGTACTTGTACGGGTCGGAGAGCAGGTGTCTCGACCGCTTCTTCGGGTGGTCGCGCAGCAAATACCACTTTCCCTTTTGGAAGTTGTGGAGGAGTCCTGCTTCTCATTCTTTGCCTCTTCTCCCACCCCAGTCCTCGCGCAAGTCCCAGTTCAGCGCGTAGAAAGTGTACAGCAGTTGGAAAACGCCGTAGCAAGCGTTGCTCCGGAAGAAACACATCGCGACCATGCTCATAAAGTACTTGATGCCGTTGGAGAGGTGGGGGTAGCATTCCCTGGGGGTGAGTGAAACGGCAAAGGGGCACTTTTCGTCGCGGTAACGACGCAGACACTGAAGGAAGCGAATCAGGGATGGGAGGAAGTTTGGCACAAATCGGAGCCATTCCTGCACAGCGGGGGAAAAGTCGTTGTATTTGTCGCGGAGTTGAAGAAAGGAGACTGCGAATGAGAGGAGAAGCGAGTGGAAACGAGAAGCCAGGTTGAAGAGGACGTGAACAAGGTCGATCAGAGTCTGGTTGTGGCTGGTCATCTGATCGCCAATGAAGAAATCGGGAAAGTGGACGCGATAGAAGGGCGCTGGGATGATGGAGACGCAGTGAACGAGCGCGTAGAGGCGTGCTCGGAAGAACTAGATGGGAGGGAAGCGAGGAGGGTACGCCCGGGAGCGGGAGGACGGAGAGAAGGAAGAGAAGGAAGAGAGCGGGAGTGATCAGACCCACTGCTGTTTTGGGAATGAGCTTCTGCGGGTGAAGAAGACAAAGAGAGCGGACGGCGACGAAGGAGGCGTAGTACCAGAGAAAGAGAAGAAGAGCGAGAAGGAAGGTGTAAACTGCGAATGAGGCGATCGGAACGCTAATACTGGATGCGAAGAGAAACTGCTGCTGGAAGTGGAGCAGGCTGGGCGCGTATTCGCCGAAGATGTACTCGAAGTTGATGCGGTTGTTGTGGTACACGAACAGGTCCAGGCCCCACATCCTACGGCTCACGCGGCGCCGCGGCGCGGACCACAGCTGGATGACGAAGAAGGCCTGCAGGCGGAAGGTGACCCAGAGCGAGTGAACCTCGTCGGAGGAGAGAGAGTCGATGGGGTATTGGAAGACGATGAGGAGGAGGGCCAGGAACAGGACGACGGCGCTGCCCACCTACGGGTTAGGCGGGAGGCGAAGGAGGACGAAGAGACCGATTTGGAAGGCGACGCGCGAATTGCTCGAGATCTTGACATTCTTCAGCTCCATCATGGAGCGCGATGCCTTCGAACCCAGGAGCTAGGCGTGATGATAGAAATGCAGAAGAACGAGTCTCCACAGCATTTCAACACCATCGCGGAGATGCGACACCTCCTCCTCCTTGTAGAAGCTGATCCCGGAAATAGCGTTCGTGACCGTCACTCGGCTCTGAAAATCACTGTGCTTGTCGTGCTTCTTGAGGATCTTGTCAATGGCGGTGCGATTCAGAGTGCAGTAGTTGTGGAGGTACTCCAGCATCCGGTACAGCTCCTTCAAACCGAATTCGAGCTGCCGGTACTGGGCACTCGACGAGGAAAACTCCTTCCCGTCATTGCGCAATTTGCAAAAGTGATCCATCTACACGTGACCAGCACTAGTTTGAACGACCTGCTTCACATAGTTGTTGTAACGAATGGTGCACTCCACCTCCTTCTCCACATACCACTCGTTGACCATCTGGATTTCATCAAACAGTTTCTTAAAGAACGGCTGCTCCTTCTGTGTGCATTTCTACACTGTTATGGTCAAAGGACGAACCGTACGGCCGGCATTACCCATTGCCAACAAATGGAGCCATCTTCATTTTCCCATTCACTCTAATCCTTAGACCGCACTCACTGGAATACCCTCGTGCGCTTTGCGCGAATGATCAAAGCATCGTTCAGCTCCTCCTTCGTGGCTGCTGTGTACGCGTACGCATGCTCGCTGTGCTCGTCTTTCACTTCTTCCCCCTTCACAGAGACCATGCCAATGACAGAGGAGTTGTCGATCTGCCTTAACTTCTGCTTCGAGGCACTTTGGACACTTTTGGCATTCATTTCGAGGACTTGCGGTGACATTTCCACATCCGCTTGGGCTACTCGTCATTCCTCCCTTCTTTTCCCACATGTATCAAACTCAGCATTGATGATCTTCTTCAGCCCTTTGTAATCAATGAACTAACCATCAACCCGGAAAGCCTGTATTACCTTGTCCCTCCACTCAGGAACAATGTTGTGCTTCAAGTACTGGCCGAATTTAACCATTCCTTGTCATGAGAATCCGTTTTTGTGCATTATTGCTGAAGACAGAAATCGCTCCCATGCCGTTCACTCCAGAAAGGCGAGCTCTTTTTGTCCTTGAAGGGACAAAATGGATTCGATTTTTGTCATTTCCGGAAAGAAGCAATCTCTTCAAGAATCTATGTATGAATTCACCCACTGTACGTGAGAGTGGAGATACATGAAACGGCATGTGAAAAAGAGGGATCACAAAGCACAATCCATCAAGTCATTGCATTTGCAGTTTCAGTAGTGTATGTTATCTCCAAGCTGGAATACACATGCCGCCACACATTCCGCCTCCAAATACACAAAAGCCAATTAGCCGTTTTCACCATTCTCTCAGAATCGGGTACAAACCAGAGAATGAGTGACGTATTTCAACGCGAACTGGCCGAGTGTGCCACGAGTGGAGATATAGCGTCATTTGCTTCTCTCATACAAGTGCTATGCCATTGAATTGAATTTAGTTATAGGAATCGCTTCTAGAGTATGTGGATAATCCGACAAACGAATACATCGTCCATCTAGATGAGTTGAATGAGCCATAGATGAGCGCACTTCAGGAGTATGCAGCAGCTCACAAGGAAGAAATGAACAGGGTGGAAGTGATCAATGTGCTCTCTGCCGTGTTTTCGGATTGTCAGAAGAGGAGTCTCCTCCATACATCACCAGAGGTGTACCTAAAGCTCATTGCGTTCCTGATCACGGTGATTGAGAATCGAAACACGATCCCTATTTGTTTTGCTCATTCGCGCTGGATCACGCGTAGTTGTGTTTCATCTGTACTTGGAAGACTCGTGCAGCTCGCGAAAGTGGGTCGACGAGAAGAAGTACCGCGCATTCGTGACCAAGCTCATTTCCGTGTTCAAGTACGCGATCAGTACGCCTCCTTTCCCATTTCCACCCTAGGCACGAAGGGCTGCCCCTACTCGGAGGCGGAGCTCCACTCCATCTTCACCCTCGCGGTGGACTACATGAGTCCGCTCGTGGAGCGGCCGCTCTCGCAGATCGTGGACGGCATCGTCATGACGTCCTGCACGCTGAGCTCCATCCCCTCCTTCACCGTCCGCGTGGTGTCGGTGCTGAAGGTAGGTCCTGTGTTCCGCTCCAACGTAGGCGTGGCTGAGCACTCCGCGCATCCACAGCTACTCCCTGAAGCTCGTCGAGCGCATCCTGCAGTCCATCTGCGTAGCTCTCATCCTTCTCCTCCACCGTAGGAGTACCAGCAGGAGAACGGCTCGCTGCTGCCCACGCACACCACCATCGTGCGCCAGCTGCTCGTCGCCACGACCGACTACCAGTCCGAGTACATCAACAAGCTCCTCACCATCCTCGAGAAGCACCCTACCGTCGTGCCGGCCTTCTTCGTCCCCGCCGTGCAGGTGGGCGCCGCCACCATCACGCAGCGCTGCCTGCCGCTGCTGCCCGAGGGCGACGCGCAGGTGGCGGAGTGTTTGAAGTCGCTCACCACGGGCGTGTGCGAGGAGGCGGCGCGCGCAGCCAGCGCGGTCAGCTTCAGCTTCGAGCGCTACGCGGCCTACGAGTCCATCATCGCTGCGCTCGTCGGCAGCAGCTCCTTCCTTACGATGGTGCTCTGCGGCGCGCCCGCGGAGTACACGCTGGGCATCCTGGAGCAGGCGTTGGGCTGGTGCGGCGAGCGCGCGGACGGCGGGAGCCTGAACGACACGACTGCGCTGCTACTGCTAACGTACCTCTCCTTCTCCTCGACCGTGCACCTGCGGCAGTGCATCATCCAGTCGAAGCTGCGCCAGCAGGCGCTGTTCCTGCGCCGCTCGCGCCTGCTGGAGGGCGTGGCGTCCTTCTTCGCGCGGGTGCTGGCACGCCACGGCAACGACAATTTGAACGCGGTGCTGAGCAACTACCTGGGCGAGATGATGCACTCCTTCGTGTGCAAGTGGAAGAGCCTGTACCGCACGAACGACGTGCTGCTGAACAGCAACGTGTTCTCCTCGGACGGCAAGCAGCAGAGCCTGTACGGGGACAACCTGGCGCACACCGTGTTCTACTGCGGGAACTTCTGCTCCTACGCCTTCTTCAAGCGGCTGTTCGAGTTTTTGTACGCCATCACCAAGTACAACAACTTCAAGAACCCGAACGCCTACAACGGCGCCGTGGAGTACGTGAGCATCTGCATTTTCGAGCGGATTTTCGGCATCGCGTTCGTGCAGCAGTTCGCCGACCCTGCAGCGCAGGCGGAGGTCGACTGGGAGTCCTTCACGCCGCCGAGCGCGAAGGACAGCAGGAGGGACTGGCTGAACATCGGCGACATGAGCGTGGTGGAGCTGGCCTACGCCGTGAGCGACCTGATCAAGAGCAGTGGCCGCGGGGACTTCTTCAAGAGCGCGGGGAAGACGCGGTTCGTGTTTCTGATGGTGGGCGTGGCGGCGCGGCGTGAGGCGTAGTCTCTGCTGACGTGCATTTTCCCGAAGGAGCTGCTGTACCCCTCCAACACGAGCTCGCTGGTGGGCGTCAGCTGGCTGGTTCATGCGTAGCTGCAAAAGGTGCTTCTGTTCGTGCTGCGCCGCAACAACAAGGACCGCAGTCTGTTCGTAGGGGTGGAGTGATGGTGTCACGCACAGCTGACCGAGGACTACGCCGCCATCATCAGCAACATCTGCGCCTACTGCGACCTCTGTGCTTGCTTCTGTGTTCCCTCACGGCTAGTCAGCTACATGAAGGCCGTGGACTTCTCGCGCGTGATCGAGTACTACATCCACCTCAACAACGCCTCCATCACGCCCATTCTTCTCACCTCCATCCAACACCTCGTCACCCCTCCTCCTCCTCCTCACACGCAGGACGTCTCCCAGCCCGCACAGCTCCAAAGCGCTCTCATCTACCTCGTTCTCGCTCGCTGCAACGACAGCTGCCGCAACGCGGAGACCGTCACCTCGCTCGTCGCCAGCGTCCGCCAGCTGCTGGCCCAGCGACCGGCCGTCGTCGCCGACCTGCTGGAGCGACTCTTCGGCTCCTTCACCGTGCCCCAGAGCCAGCTGCCCGCGCTGCTGGACGTGCTGCGAGACGTCCTTCCCGCGGGAATCCACGTCCCAGCCGCTGGTTCTGCGTCGTCCTCGAAGGGTGTTGAGTCTGCTCAGTCAACACAATCAACGAAGACAACACAATCAATGAATACGGCTCAGTTAAAGAAGACAGCACAATCAACACATCCAGGGAAAGAGAAGGAGCAGAGAGGGAGTGACTACGCGGATGTGACGGCCTCGCTCCAGACGCTCGCGGCGACGCTGACGCCGGAGCAGCAGGACGAACTGCTGAAGGCGTTGAAGAAGGTGCTGCGCCACCTCGCAAAGTCCAACCTCTCTCTCGCCTTCTGGCGCGCACTCTGCGGCCTTGGCGCTACATTCCCCGCCACATTCGGCGGCGCAGAGGTGGAGGCGTGGGTGGCGGCGCAGCTGCGCGAGAACCTCGTGAGCGCGCTGGTGGTGGAGGCGATTGACGCGAGCGCCATGGGCGATGCGGTGAAACAGGCGCTGGAGCCCTCACGAGCCATCTACGCGCCACTGGCGGCGGAGGAGGAGGCGAAGGGCGTGTCGCCGATCGAGGCGTTTCTCCAAAACCTCAAGGTGAGCGGCGAGCACAAGCGACAGAGCGCTGCGCGCGACACTGCCGAGGAGAATGCGGCGAAGCGGCCCTGCTACGCGGGCGCGGAGATCGTGGAGGTGAGATCGAGAAGATGGACTGAGACGCAGACGAAGCCGAACGAGGCGCTGGTGCGGCTGGTGCTGACGCTGTCCTTCCCCGTGGCGGGCATCTCCGGGCCGGCGCTGCGCAGCCTGACACCTCTGAGCTTCCTCTCCCTCTTCCAGGAGGACCTGCTGCAGTTCCACGGCAACCGGCACCTCTTCGCGTTTGACTGCTTGCTCCTCTTCACTCTAGCGAGCTGCTCGCCACGCTGTTCCTCGCCGCACCTACCGCCACGGCGGAATACGAGCTGTTCGCGCGACACACGCTGTTCACGGTGCTGACGGTGGCCGCTCGCCACGACCCCTTCAACCTGTACTACACGACCACCACCCACGCGCTGGTGGAGCGCGTCCTCCTGCAGGCGCTGCGCGTGATGGAGCTGGAGGGCGGCGTGCCTGTGGAGAGGGAGTGGGCGCTGGAGTGCTTCGCGCTGGTGTTTTTGGAGCACGCGGAGCAGAAGGCGCGGATGGAGAAGGAGGAGGTGCTCCACTACTTGCAATTCGGGGGATCCCACTGCACAAACGCGGAGGGAAAAGAGTTGCTGAAGAGTGTGGAGGGCCGAATTCGGGGCGAAGCTATCGCCGTGCCAACCACGTCCCTGTGCGGGCGTTTCTACCACTTCGCGACGACGCAGGAAGGCGGGCAGACGCTGCACTCCCTCGTGACGATTGCAGCGGAGGAGAAGATGGAGGGTGAAGTCAGCTCAGTGAAGCGTGCGTTCTGCGCGATGATGAGGGGCGTGGACACGATGCGCTTCTTTGACATGGAAAGGGAGGAAGCGATTGCGCAAATTACGGAACTCGGCAAGGATAGGCTAACCCTGCTGCTGCTAATGTTGCAGTACGCGGCAGCAAGCGAATCGGCGATTTGGGAAGGAATCCTGAATTTGGTCAAATTCGGCATGATCTCGACGAAAGTCCGTGTGAATCCAGATACACAGGTGAGGATAGCATACATGCTGCGGACGATCACTGTCAATGCGAGCCTGTGGGAGAAGGTGAACGAGGTGTTGTCGTTTTATTCGTGTAAACTGTAAAGTGGGTGTGTTTGTTCTGCAGGTGCTCATAATCCTGTTCCTTCTATGTCGTCCATCCTGTCGCAGGTGCAAACCGCGTCGCAGCTGTATGAGCAACAACGGAAGGCGTTTCTTACAACCGGATGTTCCTCCATTGACATTTGCCTGAAGGGCGGGATTCCGCTCCACGGGATTAGCGAAGAACGATTGCTGGAGAGGAGTAAGGGACTAGATTGTGGGAGAAGCGTCTGCCGGTAAAACCCAGTTGGCCATTCAGCTTGCCATTAACGTAGTGTGTTGTTTTGACTGCAAATGCATAGGCCATTCTTCCATGCAGTGAGCGTGGAGTGAACGGGAAGGTGCTGTATATCGAGACGGAATCCTCCTTTCCGTACTCGCGACTGGTGGAAATGTCAACCTACTTCTGCGTAGCATCCATTCGATCGATCCATTCGTAGAAGAAGCACCCTGCGTATTCAGTGAACAGCATCACGGAGAACATCTACGTGGAATCTGTGCGCACATTTGAAGCGCTTCAATCGTTGATCGTGCCTCTCTATTCTTCGTATCACCTTTCAGAACAGTCTCGAGAATCGCCTGCAATCTCCGGGCGTTGGAGACATCAAGCTGGTCATCATCGACTCCATCGCGTCCCTCTTCCGCGGAGAGACGTCCCTTGTGAGCACTTTCCTGCAGCGTAACGACTAGGACTATCTGCGACGCGCCGAGGTTTTCCGCGGGTTGTACATGCGAATGAACACATACTGCCAGACCCTCGATCTGACCTTCGTTATCACGAACCAAATCACGTCTTTCTATGGGAACAAAACCGAGTTCCTTTCCAAGCGAGCAGGAAATGCGGTGGTTCCCTCGCTCGGTCCGACCATCACCCAGTTCACACACCACCGCTACATGCTTTGCAGGCGAAACGAGACGTACCCTGCGCCGTCCATTGCGGACCTGGACGAGTTCACCACGGTGTGCGGCGACAATGAGAAGGGGATTCCCTCGAACCAGCTGCGGGACTTTTACATCCTGTTTTCTCCGATCACTGGCTGCCGAAGGACCGTCTTCACGGTCACGGTTGACGGAGTGTTGGCGACTTGATGTGTTTCTTGAACAAGGAGGAGTAGGACTTATGATCGATTACAAGAGTGGCTTCATTTGGACTCATTACAAAGATCCCATCTCGAATCGGCTACACATCACGCCCACACCAGTTTCTTGCGTATTCCACTCCAATTTCCTCTGCTAAAAAGACGTGTCGTTCCTGGATGTACTTTAACTCGGCCTATCGAATGAAATCAGAGACAGACACGCACCTTTGATAACGGATCAACGAATACGTTTAGGAGCTCTAGTTGGTACAGAGAAAGACACTCAACATACCCTTCGCTTCATGATCCAGTTTCCGGTTGTGGCTCTTCGATCCCATGCCAAATAGGGTTCTATTCAGAACACCGGGAAGAGACTGCGAGAAACGCGCCACTCGAGGCAAAAGAAGCGACATTTTGAATGCCCAAATTTCGGGCTGTTTTTGGCAATCCTATTCATGCAGTTTTCTTCATTGAAGGATGAGTCAGCGACGAACGAAAGGAAAGAACCGAGACCACCTTCAGAGTTCTTTGAAGCAAGACCGGAAAGACAACTCAATTCGCAACTACAGCTTTCTATTTGACGAGTTGAATCCTCCCGAAACCTACGTTTCCTCCAAAAGCATCCAGATGGCTGCCGCTATACACACCGCTGTCTTCAGCACGCTTCTGCTCGTCTCGCAGTACATCGTTCTGTTTGGAAATGTATTGGTGTTCTGAAGGAACGTAACGCATAGCAATTCTGGAGGTATGAAACGAAGCTGTTTTTCGTGCTGTTTGTGCTGTGTTGCCTGAAACCGCTTCTGATGATGGCAACGATGCTACTAAACTCCTACGACGAGAAGACGGTGAAGAACGCAATCCTCTGTATCCGGGTTGTGGTGCTGAACATGTGCATCTTTCTTCCGAAGTATCGGTACGATTCGATCATTTCGTCGATCATTTCGGTATCGATGTTGTGCGTGTAGGGCAGGATTGTGCGGTTTTAGGAGAAAGGGTCATTTACACGGTGATTCGAACGACCACGGAGTACAGTTCGAAGAGGTCGTTTTACGAGAACATTTGGCACACGGCCTTTCTCCAGTTCCTCATTTCTTCGGCCTACTCGCTGTTCTTCTTCTTCGTGATTCTCGCCTCTCTGCCTTACCCATAGTTCGTGAACCAGTACGTGATTGACGACTTGCTTCCCTGCTTCCTTTTCGGCTTTATCATCGAGGTGATTCTAGTTTTCCAGGAAATGCTCTTTACGTCCCATATTTATGCAAATCTATACAAGGTTCATGCGTATTCCCACAATGAAGTGTAGTACCAGGGATATTGGATGTCAATTCCTCCAGAAGTCAATTCCGAAGTGACCGGATATGTAGAGCCGTGGAAACCGAACCATGTGTATGCGTTCGGATCGGTTGTGCTCTACGAGGAGAATCGCTACGTGGGGATGGGGTATCTGAACAATCTGCAGCCAAACTCGCCTATGCTGGAAATTCCATTTGTATCAACCTATTGCACCCATTTATCCGTAGAAGGCGGTGTTTGAGAAGGAGAAGTTGCATAAGGGAGTGATTATCACTCACCTCATTGTAACCATTATCTGCTGCGTGCTCATGATTGCCAATCACTATCAGGTGGCTTTCGTTTGGAATGCTGATGCATAGTTGCGATTCGCTGTTCTTGTCATCATATCCATTATTTCTCTCATTTTAACCTTCCCGTTGCATACTATGGCTTTTAACTAGAGCATGTTTGTTGCTGAGACGTGCATTTGAATTTGTGGGATGCACTCTCCAAAAGGGAGACGATTTCTGGAGACTCTCCTTTTGTTTCAGAATCACTATATAGGCTTCTATCGCTGTTGCTGTTTCCAACTGATGGTAGAGCGTCGTGAGGCGGATGTAATCAGTGTAGCTTCCTTTATCCCTGCTTAGAGCAGCCAAAGATCGAGAGATTGTAGGATTTTCACACCTTCTCGCTCACGACTAGTTGGTGGAGCTGACGAATGGAGAGACGTACAACGGAAAATTGGTGAAGTGCGATGCGTACATGAATATGGTGTTGGATGACGTGATTTTGACAACGCGCGTAACTCCTTGCTGCCCATTCGGATTCATCAATAGAATGCATCTCGCTTCTTCCAACTCTCAGAGTGCTATCTTCGAGGCAATTGTATAAAGTCGGTGCGTCTTTCGAAGGAAGTGGGCGCTTCTTTTCTGGATTAGGAGTAGGCTATTGATAACATTCCTCAGGACCAACTGAACTCCCGTAGAGCCTTGAGAATGGACTTATGGATAGGGCATAACCAAGCCAGATCGATATCCAGAAAGCCGACGTTTGGCGGAAAGAGAGGAGGGAATAGCCGCGGCAGAGGCAGAGGAAACGGAAGAGGCAACGGCAGGGGCAATGGAAGAGGCAACGGAAGAGGTCGTGGCCAGTAGTTGTACCATCACGCTGTGTTTGTTGCGACAGAAATGGACAGTGTTGAGAGCGCATATTCACTGATCAGCGATGTGGTGATCCGTGTGCAAGATTGACGGGGTAGAAGAAAAAGGAGCTGCAAGTTCATCACCATGAGCTGCAAGGAGCGCTGGATGACGTGGTTTCCACGATCGATAGAGTGAAGACGCTGCCCGAAAAGCTGGAACACAGGGTGATGGTGCCTGTGCATTGTTTGCTGTAAGCACTAGATACCGGTTGGGCCGTTGGCGTTTATGGAAGGACGCATTGTGCACACGAACGAGTTCATGTGCTCCTTGGGAAAGGAGTACTACGTGTGGAAATCGTTCAAGGGGGTTCGTATTCTTGTTCCGTATGATGCATGTAGGCACAAGAGCTTCTGGAGCGACGAAAATCGTATATTGAACAGAAGATGAAGAGTATCGACGAAGAGGTGGAGAAGATGAATGGCTACTTCAACCAATTGCGCTTCCTTGAGGTAGGTGCTTTCAGCGGCGTGTTTTCCGTAGTCCAAAACAAAGAATGACCTGCAGGGAGAGGATATGCAGGAGATCATCGAGTACATTCCAAATGAGGGAGAGCCCGTCCTCATCTCTGGCCCGAAGCCGCTGCATCCTCCAGAGAAGCAGCCGGCTCCGAAGGAAGACTACCTGCTGCGCTCGATGGATCTGGACAATTCCTTCATCGAGGAGCGGGGCAAGGGCGTGATCGAGGACAACGAGGTGCTGGTGAGAGGCGAGTGGAAGAAGCCCCAGAAAGAGGAAGAGGAAGAGGAAGAGGAAGAGGAAGGCGATCAGGTGCACCACTGCGCGTGTTGTGGGAAGAAGAACGTGACGTAGGGGTGATGGGGGCGTGCGAACGTAGGAGCAAGTGTTCGCGATGCAAGATGGTGTGGTACTGCTCGCGCGCGTGCCAGGTGAAGGACTGGCCGAAGCACAAGGCGGTGTGCGCTAAGGCGGTGCAGACGACAGTGTCGCGAGGCGTGGAGGAGGAGAAGATGCCGAAGAAAGAGGGGCTGAAGGTGGTGGAGGACACGATCGTGGAGAAGAATGTGGAGAGCGTGAAGCCGGTGGTTGTGGAGAGGGAATATGCGAAGAATGTGGAGCCGGAGGCGGTGGAGGAGCCGGAGAAGAAGAAAAAGAGAAAGTCTCTGTTCAGACAGAATATGGAGAAGGAGAAGGAGTAGGGTGCATTGTTTGTTTCAATCAGGACAATGGAGGAGGGAGAAGTGCCCAGAGATATGCCTATGCACTACGCATATTTTACGAAGAACGAGGAGTGCAGTTTGCCGTAGGTCCTCGATCTCCTGAATCCTTACGAATAGAGACTCCGAAATCGAATCGAGAATTCCAAACGTAGGGAACGTCAATAGGTGCTGATGGGAGTAGTCGGTGAGGGAGGCCAAGACGTTTGAAGAACTGTACACGAGTTTGGCCAATATGAAGATCGAACTGGAGTCAAACCCAACCATTGAGTCCGTCGATGTGACCATGGATGTCCGTACTGCTCCATTCCCCCTCGCTGACAGTTAGCCGATGTACCGACCGGCGACGAGGAGGAAGTGATGGTGACCTTTGACATCAAGGAGAAGCACGGTCTGTCCACCAATCTGCTCATGAGCACTTCAAAGGAACAGAACGACTACTCCATCGTTTGTGTTGCGATTTCATTTTTGAGGACTAGGGAATCAACGGAGTGGTGAGTAATCCGACGAACCACCTGGATTCCCTCACCACCGTGTTCAGCTACGACGTGATCCACCAAAACCATATGTTCTCCGCGGTATATGCGCATCCTCGGGGCTTCTTCGGATTGCCCCTCTCTCTCGCCTACCTGAAGTGAGTGCATAAAGGGGTCGTTCCGAGTAGGACGTACAACAACTACCTGCAGGAGAGCGGCGTCTCCGTCTACCGCGATTACGTTCATGCCACCGTGTCCAATCGCAAGGGCTCGGTGTCCGCTCGCTGCTTCTTCGGCCTGCGCGACCTCACTCCGCAGGGAGACCTGGAGGAGGAGAAGATTCTCCACAGCCACTGCAGCCGAAGGTGGATCTGGCATGGGAGGGTAATGGGTTAGCATGCTGAACGAATGTCATCCCTCTGTTGCTTCGGGCGTGTCCATTGCGTACAAATATAGTGGGTCACGAAAGGAGGCGTAATGCGCAGATACCGAGGATGACGAGCTGCTTCCCACCGAAGGCAGCAGATTGAAGAGCACGCTGGTCGCTACCCTTGGCATTCCTAATGAGTAGACTTGGAACGGATTGGTGGGCGATGTGCATTCCGTGCAGTTCTCCGTCTCCGGAGCCACCACCCTTCCGATCATCCCCGAGATCGCAGAGGAGCCGGGACTGCTGGTGCATCTGAAGGGCATGGCGGGAATAAACTGCGCTCTGGGGAAGAAGCGCATTCGCTTCGTCGACCGGTATTTCCTAAGTGGGCGCGCTGTGGTCGTGTGATCGTAGATGCGACGCATGTGCATGGATACACGAGAAAGGACTTTGGCCCGAGGAGCAAGCCGGAAGGTTGTATTGCTTCCCAGTCTTCATTTCTAGAGGGAGGACGGAAGGAGGGAGATGCGTTGGGCGGCGACATGTGCTGCGCTCTGTCGGCCGCGGTCAGCTTGCCCGTCGTGCTGAGCATGGACTACTCGTATGGAATCCGCGCGAAGCTCTTCTACGAGATTGGCAACGTGTGGAACCACGCCTCGACGAGTTGGAGGGACATATGGAACTCCTCGCGCTCTTGCCTTGGTGCAGGAGTGAGTCTGCCGCTGTTTGGCTCGGTGTTGATGGATGTGAGCTATCTGATCAACCAGAAGCACTTTGCGTTCTCGATATCGGTGCTGTAGTTTCCCTGTGTTTGTTTTCAGTATTCGCCGAGTGGAATTGGAGAGTGAGAAAAGCCACCATGTTGGAGAAAAAACTCCCTGGCGTTTCACGCATTGAGTGGTCAAGTGCACAATTTCGCTCTCCGTGATGAATACTCAGCTTCCTCCCGATCTGATTAATGCCGTTCTCGGTAAATCTCAGGAACTCCCTGAGGGAACCCCCGTTGTGAAGGGGTAGGGGATCGGGCGCAGCAAACTGACGTGCGTAGTTACGATTTCGACAACGGCCTCGACCTCACCAAGGTTCTGGAGTCCTACGCGACGATGGGCTTCCAGGCGACGAACATGTCCGCCGCTATCGATGAGATCAACAGAATGGTAGGTCCGTGCTGGGGCGTGCGGGAGCTGTGCACTCACGCTGTTGGTAGCTGTACTGGAGATTGAGCGATGATACCCCGCTGCCGAACGAGCCCGATGAGTGGAGCGACCCGGAGTTCCGCAAGAAGACGAAGTGCACGATTTTCTTCTCCTACACGAGCAACATGATGTCCTGCGGCATGAGAGAGATCATCCACTACCTCGTGAAGCACCACCTCGTGGACGTGGTGGTCACCACCTGCGGAGGCATCGAGGAGGACTTCATCAAGTGCATGTCCAAGTTCTACATCGGCAAGTTCGACCTGGACGGCCGCGACCTGCGTCTGAAGGGAATCAACAGAACGGGTAACCTGCTGGTACCGAACGACGACTACTGCGACTTCGAGGACTGGATGATGCCCATTCTGGACTACATGCTGGAGAAGCAGAAGAAGGAGGGAGAGATCTGGACGCCCTCCAAGATGATCCACCTGCTGGGAGAGCGCATCAACAACGAGGAGTCCGTCTACTACTGGGCGGCGAAGGTACGTTCAGTGGTTCTTGTTCATCCTAGAACAACATCCCCGTGTTCTGCCCTGCGATCACCGACGGCAGCATCGGCGACATGCTGTTCTTCCACAGCTACATGAACCCCGGCCTCGTGATCGACGTGGTTCAGGACATCGTGAAGATTAACTCGATCTCGAAGCACGCGCCCAAGTCGGGCATGATCATCCTCGGCGGCGGTGTGGTGAAGCACCACGTGGCCAACGCCAACCTCATGCGTAACGGCGCGGACTTCTCCGTGTACATCAACACCGCTCAGGAGTTCGACGGAAGCGACGCTGGCGCCAGACCGGAGGAGGCCATTTCGTGGGGTAAGATCCGTATCAACGCGCACCCCGTGAAGGTGTATGCGGAGGCGACGCTGGTGTTCCCCCTGATTGTTGCGCAGACCTTTGTGAAGTACGTGGAGAAGGGATACACTCATTAATCGGAGCTGTCACTTTACTGCCTTGTCGCATCCCGTTGTTTGTTCCTCAAACATAGCACAGCACCTCAAACTCCACACACCAGTTCTTCCCGTCGAAGGCGCGTTGGACGAGGCGGATGTGGGAGAAGAAGGAGAGCAGGTACTCCAGCTCCCCGTTCACGAACAGGTAGAAGAACCGGTCCACCGTCCGCTCCCTCCCGTCCTTGTCCGCGATCTTCCACGACACGAAGTGGTCCTGTCGCGTCTTCTCGCCCAACCGCGGTTCCATACCCTCCTTCTCGAACGACCACACGTACAGGAGCACGCGACTGCCCGGGTGGCACACGCGGATCAGGTTCTCGATCGCCTCCAGCTGCCGGTACTTGTTGGGCAGGTGCTGCAGCACGGACACGCACAGCACGCCGTCCACGCACCCCGGTCTATTCATGAAGCGCCCATTGAAAGGCCACCGCAGCGAGAGATGCGTGATGGTGTCCTGCACGAGGTGGCATGCGTCGGAATTGGGGTACTTGCGCATCGTCAGCATCTCGCGGCAGTTGTCCTGACCCAGGATGAAGTTGCGCGCCGCGGGGTTTGCCGCGCTGTCCTCCAGGTGTTTGCAGATGTACTTGCAGTCGCCGCAGCCCGCGTCGAGCAGCACGGCTACGGTCAAGAGGCAACAGGGCTCCTGCCATGTCGGAAGCTGTCGATGAAGGCGTTCACCGGCTTGAAGTACTTGGTGGTGGAGGTGGTGACATAGTCCGCGAAGGAGGCGTATGCCTACGATGAAGTCGCCAGCACGCGCGCACCTCGTCCACGAAGCGGGTCTGGAACTCGGCGTGGTGGTCCGGCGAGGCGCGGATGTGCTCGAAGCAGAACTCGCCGCCACAGTCGCAGCGGAAGCCCTCCGGGCGCAGCGCGGTGAGCAGGAAGAGAGCGTTGCTCTTCTGCGTGCGGCTTGTGCAGGACAGTAGGCTTCCCAGACGCTTCTGGCCGCTGACGCAGACGGGGGATTTGAAGAGGAACTTCTCGGAGGGGCTGTAGAGAAGGAGGCGCGCCGTGTTGTCCGCGCAGAGGAGTGCGATGAACTCCGACCCGAACTGGTTGTGGTTCAGGTGCAGCGGGACGGAGCGCGAGCCGACGAATCGCTTCACCAGCAGGCAGTCGGGGTGGAAGTCGGCGCGACCCGCGAGGTGGGCAAGGGAAGAGCACACGCGCAGCAGCTCCGGAGAGATTTCCCTCCATTCTAGTCGCTGCTGACCACACTTCCAGGAGTTGCGCAGACATGGGGGAGGGATTCTTGTTGCGTAGGCAATATCCTGAACGTGAGGGAAGGGGAGGAAACGGCACGTCAGGGATATAGGCGGGAGGAGATGGGTCGGGAGGCGGGCGGGTCATTTTATCGAGTTTCTCAATTAGTTCCTTCCCTAATTCCGATAGGAGTGAGGGGAGAGACGATACGCCTAGGTTGGAGGAAATGAAGAGGGAATACCTTCTGCACAGACATCGACCTGTTCTTCCTCCTGGACAACGGGCGCCTCACCCGTTTCATGCAGTTCCTCCACAAAAGAGGGGTACATGGAAAAGCGCCCATCGATGAGGGCACGATTCTCGTTGCACAAACAGTAGAGTTGCTCTGCATTTTGAATGTCACTGCATTCCACGTAAACAAGTCCCTAGTCCTAATCTCGCCATGGATAAGGAAACGATTTTCACCAACTGAATGGACGATATGGATATGGTGTGAAACAGCTCATAGAAGTATTCTTGCGTGAAATGGCTTGACTTGAGTCTTCTGGAGTATTTGAGCCGAATCCATCGCGTTTTCTCCTTCGACTCCTGAAAACGCGGAAGGGGCATACGCTGGTTCAACAAACAGTGCAAATCAGTCCCTGGCGCACCAAGTCATTGTACATCTTCTTCGACA